>Ga0315288_10008570_pt1 | contig 12894 bp, 9 predicted proteins | sample YL17G11_20_MG_FD_203454 | JGI IMG/M metagenome (GOLD analysis project Ga0315288, IMG submission 203454) | Sediment microbial communities from Yellowstone Lake, YNP, Wyoming, USA - YL17G11_20 | ecosystem: Environmental > Aquatic > Freshwater > Lake > Sediment | place: USA: Wyoming | collected...
GCTCTAAGACATGTTCTATTTCGTCAGATTTTTGTAAAGCAATGATAAACCGCGGGGAAATGAGATCGATTTTTCTTCTTTTTAATTCTTTCCCTGCTTCGCCTAAAATGAACCCAGTGGTATCAACCATGATGACATCTGCTCCGGATGATTGGGCTTTATCCGCCATCCTTTTTGTCCCTTTTAGATGGATCGGAAAACACCCTTCAGGGGTAGTAGACCCGACAAAGAAGATTTCCGGCGGTGATAATACGATTTCCCAATTTGGATCCGATTTGAATACAGAAAGACCGATTGTGGTGGGTGGGCCAAGAAAGGATTGCCCAATGTCTGCATCAATAAGAGCAACCTTTAATCCTCGTTTACAAAGATTGAAGATCAAGAATTTTGCAAGGGTGCTCTTTCCTGTATCGGTAGCTCCAAGAAGAATTGAAATGCCCTTTTCTTTTTCCAGAGTATCCAGAATCGCATACCATTCATTGGGTGCTATGATTTCCATACTCTAAGTAGCTTCCGAGATATCCTTATCCTATTGAGACAAAAGAAGGAAGTCAAGGAGAGATCAACCGGGTAGAATGAGGTTCACAAAATTTTGAATCTGAGATTCCTGGACCTGTCAGGAACAGGTTTTAGATTTTAGTTTTTTTCAATCTGCAATCTGCTATCCGCAATCTGAAATCTACAAAGGAATGCCTTCAGAACTCCAACCTCTCAGGGCATAGTAATCTTGAAGCATTCTCTGAAGGTCTTCTCTTCGAATCGTCTTTCTGTCTTTACCCAAGGGTTCATCAAAAAATCTTTTTGGGAGCGTGTCTTCTTCCGGTCTCATGCCTTCACGAAGGTTGAATCTCCGGGTCTCATTCTGGATCGTAGATGAGATTCTTCTCAATACGGCCTCATCGAGCTTGAGCCCGGTCGTCATTTCAACGATGGTCGAGAGGTATGGCCAATCCCAGTAGATGTCACGATAGAATCTGCATAAAATCAGGGAGTCGTGGATGTTAAAGCGATCTTCAAATTCGAGGAAGAGTTTTGCTTTCCCCTCCATCTGATCCATAGGAATCATCCCAGCAAGCTCCGCTTTGTAGAACGTTGCCCTTAGATGACAGGCCCCCCGATCCGAAGTCGCATTGGCCAATCCCATTCCTTTAAGGATCCTTGGATCATAACCCGCGGGATCAAGACCCTTCACATGGATGGCGATATCCTCCATCTCCCAGGTTTTTGCAGCATGCCGAACCCCTTCTGCTAAAATGGCACCAATTCCCTTTTTATATGTGATATCATGGAGAAGTTCAGCGATTTTATCTACGTCCCCCCAATCAATCTTTTCCTTGATTCTTCCCATCTCTGAGGCTTCGATAGCAAAGGCACAGAGGCTTCCGGCAGAAATGGTATCCATGCCGAGACGGTCGCAAATATCATTGAGGTATGCAATTTCCTCGATCTCGTGGACCATACAGAGGCCCCCAAAGGCATAGATTGTTTCATACTCTGGCCCTTCGATTTTGAGACCTTTATGTCTTCCCTCTTTCACCTCGCTCAAATCTCCGCAGGCCACAAAGCAACGGAGACAGGCTGTAGGTCTCACCTGACACCGTTCCAGCAGGGATTCTGCACTGATTTTCTCCCATCCCTCAAATGTCCCAAGATGCCAGTATTTTGATGGAAATCCTCCAACCGCATTGTTCATTGCAACAAGCATTGGAGTTCCAAGTCTTCTATAATTTTGAACGCCCGGACTGTCTTTGGCTCTTTCCAATGTTTCTTTTGCGAATTGCTCTATGCGTCCTGGATAGGCGAGCTCCTTTTTCTTCTCTCCGTGAAAAGCAATAGCTTTTACTTTTTTAGACCCCATGACCGCGCCAACGCCAGTCCTCCCGAGAGAACGCCAATAATCATTTTCGATGACAGCGTACCGGACGAGATTCTCTCCAGCAGGACCAATGACCAGAGCACCGGCTCCTTTCTTATTAACTCTTTTTAAAACCTCATCCTCAGTGAAGTAGGTGTCCTTTCCCCAAATATCTTTTGCGTCATGAAAGATCACGTTTTGGTCAGAGATTTCGATCCAGATCGGTTCGTTTGATGCCTCTTCAAGAATAAAGGCATCATAGCCCGTCCGACTAATAGGTTCTGCTACTTTCCCTCCGGAGTAAGATTCAGAAAAAATTCCCGTCAAGGGAGACTTCGTGAAGACCCCATGCCGACAGGACCCATAGATCCGGCTATCGGTGATCGGGCCGGTACAAAAGATGAGTCTGTTTTGTGGAGAGAGCGGATCAACCCCAGGAGGATTTTCTTTCATGAGGAGATAGGTTCCGAGTCCCTTTCCACCTAAATAGGTTTCATAAACTGAGTCAGGGATGGTTTCTTCCTTAAAGGTTTTTGCCTTGAGGTTGATTCTTAAGATCTTATTAAAGAAGCCTTTCATCTGATTTCCTTTCAAAAAACTGGAATCAACGCGCCATGGGATAGACCTTTGTCAATTCCTGACAAAAAACATGCCCCTTTGGACAACTGCATTTCATTACTTCCTCAATTCTCAATTTGCAATTCCCAATGACCATTGATCATTGACCATTGGTTATTGATTCATGGATAGATTCCTCTTAACTTTTGGGTTTCAGCCACTCTTCCAATCCCGAGCATCAAAGCCGCTGTTCTCATATCAACCTTATCTTTTTGAGAGATGTTAAACACCTCCGCAAAACTCCTCTTCATAATCCGAGTCAAACGATCAGAGATCTCCTCTTCGTTCCAGAGTAATTCCTGAAGGTTTTGAACCCACTCAAAATAGGAGACGGTGACCCCTCCGGCATTGGCTAAAATATCCGGGACCATAAAGATCCCACGATCATGAAGAATCTCATTCGCCTGTAACGTTATCTGATCATTGAATTTTTTTGAAAAAATTGCTCCCTGTCAATACTTATTTATTGATGACCCCAACCCCTTTGAAATATTGATAGGTCATACAATAACTAAGAGTCTTTCCTATTTATAAACAATCCTTGGATCAAGATAGCCGTAAACGATATCCGCCACAAAATTCATAAAAGTCACCATGGAGGCGATGATAAAGAATGCTGCCTGAGCAAGAGGGTAATCGTGTCTTAACGTCGCCATCACGATCTCCCGGCCCAGTCCAGGCCAGGAAAAAACATACTCCACCAGAACCTGACCCCCGATCGCCCAACCGATGAAGAGGGCTGCATCAGTCACAATAGGTAAAATCGCATTTCGAGCGCCGTGCTTGATCATGACGGTAAATTCGCTCAGGCCTTTGGCGCGGGCAATTTCGATATAGTCTTCATGAATTACTTCAAGCATGGAGTTCCTGAGCAGAAGAAGCGGTAACCCCATAAAATAGAGGCTTGAAACCATGGCAGGAAGGAAAAGATGCCAGAGAAAGTCGAGGGACCAGAATTTTTGAAACAACGTATCAGCTGTATAGCCGATCGAACGCATTCCAGAAAAGGGAAACCAACCCAGTTTGTCAGACAAGAAGACGATACCAAGCATGCCTGTCCAAAAAACGGGAGCGGAGCGAAATGCCAGGGAGATCATAATCCCTACGGTTTCAAGGGCAGTTCCCCTTTTCCAGGCGAGAATCATTCCCCCCAAGAATCCCCCTCCATAAGCAATGATAAATGCCACAAACATCAATATGATGGTGTTCCAGAATTTGTCCGCGATGACATCGACAACAGGTTTTCTATAGAAAAAAGACCTTCCGAAGCTTCCCCGGACCAGGTCTTTCATGTAAGTGAAGTACTGGGTGATCAGAGGTTTGTCGAGACCATGGTGGGTTAAAACAATCTTTCTCTCTTCTGCTGAGGCTGTTGGGTCAACCAACGTGATCGTTGGATCTCCTGGGAGCATGCGAAACAAGATAAAAAGAATGGTCATGATGATCCAGAAGCAGATCGCCATCATCACAAGACGACGAATAATAAATTCTTTTTTACCCATTCCTTCTCCAGCGAGATGAATTTTCTATCGATCGTAAAGATGACAAGCAACTTGGTGCCTTCCATCGTGATCGATAAGGCTGGGTTCAACGCCACGACAGATTTCCTGCGCCTGCAAACAGCGTGGATGGAACCTGCATCCAGAGGGAAGGTCAATGGCATCTGACATTTCTCCTCTGATGTCAGCCCGTTTTCGGGACGCTTTTAAGTCAATTCGAGGGACAGCTGAAATCAAAGCCTTTGTATAGGGATGGAGAGGTGAATTAAGGATTAGGGATGTCTCTCCACACTCGACGATCTTCCCAAGGTACATAATCATCGTCCGCTGACAAATATATTTAACTGTAGTAAGATCATGCGATACATAGAAGAGGGTTACACCCAACTTGGAATTGAGATTCATTAGGAGATTAAGAATACCAGCCCGGATAGATACATCCAGCATGGAAACCGGCTCGTCCGCAACGATGAACTTAGGCTCCAATACAATCGCCCGACTGATCGAAACCCTTTGCCTCTGCCCCCCACTTAATTCGTGGGGATATCGGTCAAAAAAGTCCTTCCCTGGCCTAAGCTCAGCCTGTTCTAAGGCCTCGATGACCCGCTCAACCTTTTCATGATCATCGCTGATTCGATGGATCTTTAAAGGTTCACATACCGTTTCGTAAATTGTGAATCTGGGGTTAAGCGTTTCGTATGGATCTTGGAAGATCATTTGTGCGTCTCGACGAAACTCGGTCAAATCTTTTCCGGCAAGATGGGTGATCTCTCGGGTTCCCAGAAGGATCTTCCCTTCGCTCGGCTCCTGTAATCTCACCAGGATTTCACCGAGGGTCGTTTTCCCCGATCCACTTTCACCGACCAGGCCAACAATTTCTCCCCTTTCGATGGAAAAGGAGATTCCGTCGATGGCCTTGACGATCTGTTTTCCTTTTCCAAATAGACCCCCCAAAAGACCTGACTGAAGGGAAAAGTACTTCTTCAGATTCTCAACGGAAAAGATGGTTGAAGATGTTTCTACCCCTGCCACGTTTTTTCGTCCTTTGCTCTTTCCCTGATCGAATCGATCTGATCAGCCCTCAAACATGCTGAGAACTGCTCTTTTGCTACTTCTTTCAAGGGGGGGGCCAATTTCATACAGTGATCGACACGGAAGGGACACCTTGGGGAAAAAACACAACCACCTGGGAGGGAGGCCAGATCAGGTGGAAATCCTGGTATGGAGATGAGCTTTTTGTCCTCTGTCAGTGCGGGAAAAGCATTTTGTAGTCCGAGCGTATAAGGATGGAAAGCCTTCTCGAATATTTGGTCCCGTGAGCCGTATTCTAGGATCCTGCCGGCATACATCACCGCCACCTTGTTGCACGTTTCAGCAACAACAGAGATGTCATGAGTCACGTAGATGATGGCAAAATGGAAGGTTTGCTGAAGCTCCATAATCTTGTTGATGATGTGATCTTGGGTGATTACATCGAGAGCGGTGGTCGGTTCGTCTGCAATCACCAATTTCGGATTGAGTGCCAGAGCCATGGCAATAATCACCCTTTGGCGCATACCACCGCTCAGCTGGTGAGGAAAGCTATCCATTCGTTTAGATTCTAAGCCGACTACCTCAAAGAGATGAACAATTCGATCGAGCAGGTTTCCTCGGTTTATCTTTTCGTGGGTTTGGATGGCCTCGGCGATCTGGTTTCCCACGCGATAAACAGGATCGAGGGCATTCATTGCACTCTGGGTAATAATGGAGATTTCCTTCCACCGAATCTGTCTCATCTCTCTAACCGACATATGAAGGAGATCTCTCCCTTCAAAAAAGACCTCCCCTCCAGTAATTTCACTATTTATGGGCAGGAGCCGAGCAATCGCTTTAAGGACAGTGGTCTTTCCGCAGCCTGATTCTCCTACGAGGCCAAGGGTTTCTCCACGGTTGATGGTGAGAGATACATGATTGACCGCATGAACATAATTCGAACGAATTCGATACCTGACGCTCAGGTCACTCAATTGAAGTAGAATCTTAATACCTCCGGAGCCGCGGGTTAACAACCTCTTCATAGCCGTGGCTGATTAGAAAAACAGAGAGGATAAGGAGCATGATGCAGAGACCGGGTGCTACTGCCCACCACCAGGCATTTCGAAATGCACCGGAAAGAAAAGCCATATGGAGGATCCCTCCCCAGCTTTGAAATTTGGGATCCCCGAATCCAAGAAAGCTGACCGCAGATTCAGCCATAATCGCCCAGCCCATCGTAAATGCCACATAGAGGAAACAGATAGGCAGAACGTTAGGCGCAATGTGGAGATAAATAATTCTGAAATCTCCGGCGCCAGCCATCTTTGCCGCCTTAACAAAAGGCCGCTCAGATAAGCTCAGGACCTGGGAACGGATGACCCTGGCCGGAGATCTCCAGAGAAAGAGGGAGATGCCTAAAATAATGTTCCAAACACTAGGACCTAGAATCATCACGAGCACAATGACAAAAGGTTCTAATGGAAGGGCATAAACAATGTCGACGAACCGCATGAGAAACTCGTCTGTCTTCCCTTTATAGTAACCGGATATCAATGCAATATTGGTCCCGATGAACGTGACGAGAAAGGCAGCCAAAATCCCGACGAGAAGCGCAATTCTCGAACCGATAATGATCTGACTTAGGACATCTCTACCCATGTTCGTTGTTCCCAGCCAGTGCCGGAAGGAGGGAGGTTCCAGATAGGCTACCCTACTATCTGGCTTTGTCTGAATAACCATTGGATCATAAGGAGCTATCCAGGGTGCAAAAATAGCCATCAAGACGAAACCCAAGAAGATGCAGGTCCCAATGAGGGATAGACGGTCATGAAGGATGATCTGGAGTTGTTCGGCCAGGAACTTTCTGAGACGACCGAAGAGGCTCTTTTTGACTCTTAGATCTTTTCTTGTCATCTCTTTTAAACCTTTAACATTCCATTTTCTACAATGATCTGCCCGTCGATCACGAGCCGGGGAGTTGTCAACATTGAAACCAAATACATAACAGCTGGATTATCACCACCATGAAGTTTAGCATTATCTCCAAACATAATGGAACACATGCCAATGACTCTTTCATCTTCATTCGGAACACCAGTGAATTTAGCATTGGGATTGGTGCCAGTTGTGATAATGCCGGGGTTATACATGTTGGGGTCGCCGAACATGTCCATCATATCTCGGAATTCTCGCACCTCGAACCCCCCTTCTGATTTCACGATGGTGCCGTTCTGAACGGTAAGGACAAGGGGTTCTCTCAATACTCCTATCCTGGAAAACGACCCGTCAATAACAATAGTCCCACTAGCCGTGCCCTTCTTAAATCCTGCAGAGGCAATACCAGCCGGAAGGAAATCAAAGGTACCAGGCTTGGGTATCCCACTCCTGTCTCCGAGCGGATGGAACGCAATCTCAAACTTAAGGTCTGTTCCTTGAGGCGATGTCAGCTTACAATGTCTTCCATTTGTAAAGAAGCTTTGAACCCGTTTCGTTGTCTCCCAGAGTTCTTCATGATCGATCATCACACATCTTACAAAATTGTCTTCACTCATGCCCGGCGAGGATAAAAGCCTGGTTCCGTTATCCAAAGCCTCTTGAACTGCTGATGTGAAGACCAGGCCGGTTGTGCCCACAAGAAATGCAGCATCGGCCTTCTTCAATGCTCCTGCAACGGGTGCGGGAGGCTCTGTTATCTCTTTGGGGCCGTACATGGACTTGCGGGGCTTCGTGCATATCAGCGTGTATTCTGCTTTGGCTAAGTTTACGGCCATGGCAACCGATTCCACCAGGCGCCAACTTTGCATTGTGTCAGTGACGATGGCCACATTTTCACCGGGTTGTACCTTCAGGCACTCGTCAACGACAACTTTTGCAGCCTCTATCAGGTCAATCTCTCTAAGATTCGTAAAACCTGGCTGTAAGTAATTCCTGAATTGCATAGGTGACCTCCTTATTTAGACTTTAATCAGACCTTTTTCGACAATGGTTACTCCATCCACTTCGATCTTAGGTGTCGCGAGGATGGCAGTCAGATACATACAGCTCTGAACGCTACCACCAAAAGCACGCTAGCTATCTTTCCAAAAAAACGTCATCATGCCGATGACCCGTTCCTCCTCATTCGGTTGTCCCACAAACTTGGCATTGGGGTTTGTTCCTGTGGCGAACGCCGAAAGATGGCAGAGATTTGGATTTCCGAACATCCCCATCAGTTCCTCAAATTCCCTTCTTTCAAAGCCTCCTTCTGCATGGACTTTTTTTCACCCTTTACGTCAACAACAATGAACTCCCATAGAACCCGAAGCCTTGAGAAAGCGTCATCAATAATAATTCTTCTCTGGGCTGTATTTTCCTTGAACCCAAACTGGGCGATTATGGATTAACACCTGAGCGGGCTCGATTAGCTCGATCTGATGTTCATTCTGAAACCCAGGCAGAAGAAAATAACGGAATTGCATCCTTGTTCTCCTGTGATTCTAAAGCCCTACTTGGCTGGATAGTAAAGCCGTCCATCCGGCCCCCACTCGTAGCCTGCGTCCTTCAGGATTTTCTTGGCTTTTTCCATGTTGAATTCATAAAACTTCTGATTCGGGTTAAACCAGAATGTGTTTGAAGGAGCAATCACGCTTCTGCCAGGAATTCCTTTGCCCATCAGAATCGTTTGAACGATCTTGTCATAGTCGATTGTATGAGAAAGGGCCTGCCGGAGTTCAACCCGTTTAAAGGGAGGATTTTGGCAGTTGAAACCGAGATGGTCTAATCGAATCGTGGGAACGGAGATGTCCTTGAGATGTTTGATCTTCTTTGCCTCTTCTGCGTGTGAAGGCAAGAAGGCGATATAGTTTATGTCCGCTTCCCCTTTATCCAGGGCCAAAAGAACAGCATCATGGTGGGAATAATTATGTTGGATGTAACCTGCCATCTTGGGTGGATCAAAGTAGTCGTTATTTCGAACCAGCTTAAACTCTTCTCCGCGCCTCCAGTAAACGAACTTGAAAGCACCGCTCCCGATCGGGTTGGGATTTGGCCAATCCTGGGGCCTCTTCACATTTTCCCTTTTCACAACATCCTGCCAGATATGTTTGGGCAAGATGCTCGTGAGGTTGAATATGACCGTTGTGAAGGGCGCATAAGGCTCCTCCAGCTTGAATCTCACCTTATGCGGATCGAGAACCTGGACTTCCCTAATTTTCTTCACATACCGCGATAAATATTCTACTTCCCACTCTTTTTGAAAGTCGTAGCTGAATTTGACATCCTCTGCGGTAAGGGGTTTCCCATCATGAAATTTTATGTCCTTTCGGATCGTGACGTCATAAGTCTTATTGTCAACCGCTTTCCAGCTTTCGGCGACAGACGGCACGGATTTTCCCGTATTGTCCAGAATGGCCAGGCGATCATAAATCATTGGGAGAGGACTCTCCTTTTCCCAATGCTTTGCAGCCATCGGATTGAGGGTGTCGATGTCCGCAATATGTGCAATTTTGAGGAAGCCGTCGCCGGAGATGGGTTTCATCTGTTTCATGGACCAGATATTGATCAACCCCTCCACAGTTGGCGTGCAATCTGAAAAACGCTGCTGGTTATAAAATTGATTGGTGTACAGGTGAAAGAAAGTCACACTTGGGATCTCTCTGGCCACGATTTCTTGAATTTTATAGACCATATCCTTCCTTTTGTTCAGATCAACCTCTTGTCGTTGCATCTCTAACAACTTGTTGACTTCAGGATTGCTGTAGCGCATCAGGTTGGTTATTTCTCCTGTTTTAAATAGCATGTAGAGAAAGGCATCTGGATCGATCCTCTCGGACCTTGCAGCCCATCCGCATACGAAGGCATCCCAATCGGTCTTTTTCTGTATCCGGTCATACAGGGGTGTAAAATCCAAAGTGACCATGTTCACTTTAATTCCCAATTGCTCCCAATTCTTGGTGATGAGGTTGGCCGCTTCATATTTTTTCGGATCATAAGCAGGTGAAGCGTTAATAAATGTGATCTCGGGAACCAATCGTTCCTTCGGCAAATCTTTTGTTTGGGCTGGTAAAAGAGAACAAAGGCTCAAACTAAGACCCAAAATAAGTGCGATCATGTAATCATATCTCCTCTTTCCCATTTTTTTCCTCCTTTCTTGATTATGTTGGTTTGTTTGATAGTTCATAGAGCTCTCGATTAACATCCACCAGATGTTCTTCCATTTTTTTGGCTTTATATAAATTTTTATCTTTAACAGCTCTTTCTTCTAAGCAGAGGCGAATTCACTAAGGGTTTCTTCAATGATCGATAACCCTTTTTCAAGTTGAGCATCCGTAATGATCAAAGGCATCAGGGGCCTGATGATATTAGAGTGGGTGCCTGATGAGATCATCAGGAGTCCTTTTTCCCTGCAGCGGTCCACCAACTGTCTCGTTAACGCCGTGGCAGGTTCCTTCGTTTTCCGATCGGTCACCAACTCCATTCCCACCATGGCCCCTAATCCCCGCACATCCCCCACCACCTCATGTTGCTCCTGAAGCTCCTTAAACTTCTCCATCACTTTCTTCCCAATCTTCTCCGCGTTCTTGAGAAGATCGGTCTTTTCAAACTGTTCAAGCACTGCAAGCGCAGCCCTACAGGCAACAGGGTTTCCTGCATAAGTTCCACCTAATCCTCCCACTTGTGGGTGATCCATCAACTCCGCTTTCCCAGTAACAGCGCTGAGAGGAAACCCTCCTGCAATGGATTTGGCTGTTACCAAAATATCCGGCGCTACCTCATAATGCTCCATGGCAAACATTTTAGCTGTACGGCCAAAACCTGTTTGAACCTCATCGGCAATGAAAATGATTCCATTGTCCTTGCAGATGTTATAAAGAACTTTGAAATACTCCTTTGGGGGAACGACAAATCCTCCTTCGCCCAATACCGGCTCAACAATCAGAGCTGCCACCTGCTCAGCAGAGATGTGGGTGTGAAAAAAATCCCTTAGAAAGTAAGCGCAGTGGATTTCACAGGAGGGGTATTCAAGACCAAATGCACATCGGTAACAATAGGCGTAAGGCATTCGATAAATCTCCGGAGCATAGGGCGCAAAACCAAATTTATAAGGTTTCATCTTACTGGTTAAGCTTAAGGCTAAAAGGGTTCGACCATGAAAGGCATCCTCAAAGGCGATGGTGCCCGTTCGGCCTGTTGCGTGGCGGGCAACCTTGACCGCATTCTCCACAGCCTCTGCACCGCTGTTAACAAGCATCGTCTTCTTTGGGAAGTCTCCAGGAGTGATTTTATTGAGTCTTTTCGCCAACTCCACATAGGGTTCATACATTACCACATGAAAGCAAGTGTGAATATATTTCTGGATCTGCTCCTGAACGGCCTTCAACACTTCTTCGTTGCAGTGCCCGATATTGTTCACACCGATGCCTCCTGCAAAATCAATATATTCCTTACCCTCAACATCTCTTATGATGGCCCCTTTGGCACTTTCAGCAAAGATGGGATGGACATTAAAAGGGCCTTGAGGTATATGCCGATTCCTCTCCGCAAGCAGTGATTCATTCGTCTTCACAGGTCTTACTCCGTTTCTCACTTTATGTTAGAATTAATTCAAAGGCTCGAGGGATTGAGTCAAGAACATGATAGTGACTGCAAAGCAATTCCAATTTCGTGCCAAAATGAAGGATTTATCTGAATGTAAGGGGCGGCATATTCTTTTCCCTTCTAATCAATTGATTTGAATGATGAAATCGTTTGAGAATTCTGGATTACAAAAGGGTTGGGGGAGGAAAACCAGTTCGCTGTTTTATGCGATAATACATCAATTATTCTTTTAAGAAGATTAAGTTCAGTGAAAAGTGCGTAATAATAATACGTTGCACTAATTGCAACGGTGTATCTATTTATGCAATATGACATCACTTTTCGGGAATGGATTTTTTTTAAGCTTCCTGGAGATCGTTCCCTGATCCACTTTTAAAGCCTTTGCTGCCTCTCGTTGGGAACCATACTTCTTTAAGGTCCTTTCAATGATCGAAATCTCATATCTTTCAAGGGCATCCTTAAGTGGAATGTCTTCGGAGATAAGGGGGTAGGATATTGTTTTAGCAACAAAGCTTGTAACAGCATTAGGCAAATCTGTTATCTGAATTTGGTCATTTTCTGACACGACGACAAGCCGTTCAATTAGGTTCGCCAGTTCACGAATATTCCCTGGGAAATTGTATTTGCAAAGGGTCTCAACAGTTTCCGGAGAAAGAGACTTGTTCTTTTTGTAATCTTTATTAAATTTTTCAAGAAAATAGTGGATTAGGGGTAGGATATCATCCCGTCTTTCCTTTAAAGCTGGAATATAAATTGGTACAACATTCAGTCGGTAGTAGAGATCTTCTCTGAACTTCTTTTGAGAGATCATTTCCTCAATATTCTTATTGGTGGCGGCGATAATTCTCACATTGATTTCTTTAGAGGCTGTCCCTCCGACACGGATAATCTCGTGGTCTTCCAAAAACCGGAGTAGCTTTGATTGCGAACTGAGAGGGATTTCTCCAATCTCATCGAGAAAGAGGGTTCCATCGTTTGCAAGTTCAAAAAAACCAGGCTTGCCTTCTGGTTTTGCTCCAGTGAAAGCCCCTTTTTCGTATCCGAAAAGTTCTGATTCGACGAGAGAATCTGGGATACCTGCACAGTCGACACGGATGAAAGGTCCCTTGTTTCGATCCGAGTTTTTATGAATAAGTTTTGATACCATTCCCTTGCCAACGCCCGATTCTCCAAGGAGGAGAACCGTAGAATCGACCTGAGCCACTCTCAAGGTCATTTCAATAATTCTTTGCATCTCCCCGCTTCGAAAGATGATATTGGAAAGATCAACGCCCCTCATCTCCAACTCGGAGAGTTTCGAAATATATCCTTTCGCTAATGCTTGGGTTTCCT
>Ga0315288_10008571_pt1 | contig 12894 bp, 8 predicted proteins | sample YL17G11_20_MG_FD_203454 | JGI IMG/M metagenome (GOLD analysis project Ga0315288, IMG submission 203454) | Sediment microbial communities from Yellowstone Lake, YNP, Wyoming, USA - YL17G11_20 | ecosystem: Environmental > Aquatic > Freshwater > Lake > Sediment | place: USA: Wyoming | collected...
GCAGGCAGCCTCACCGTCCCTCTTAACCTTTTGGAGATTTTCACATGGCGGACAAGAAAGCAGATCTTGCAGGACCGGGCATCGGCACCTATGAAGAAGTGGAGAAGATTCTGCCGACGGACTATGAATCCCTCCTCGATGCGCAGGACACCCAGATTGCTCTGGCCAAACTGAAGCGCTACATCGAGGACAACCTCTGCAAGGAGCTGAACCTCTTTCGGATCGAGTGCCCGCTGATCGTGGACACCACCAGCGGCGTGAACGATTACCTCGACCGCGACGGCTCGCGCACGCCCATTGATTTCCACATCAACAACGACTACAACAAGAATCCCATTGACGCGCAGGTGGTGCAGGCCGCCACCAAGTGGAAACGCGTGGCGCTGAAGCAGTTCCTGTGCCGCTACGGTCAGGGCATTATGACCGACATGCGCGCCGTGCGCAAGGACTACTTCCTCGATCACGACCACAGCGCCTACGTGGATCAGTGGGACTGGGAGCGGGTCATCAAGGCGGAAGACCGCAGCCTCGACTTCCTGAAGATGATCGTCACCAAGATTTGGAGGGTTCTCACCGATTCCGAGGACTACATCCAGAGCGAGTTTCCCAAACTGAAGAACTCCAAGTGGCCGAATCTGCCGAAGGAGCTGGTGTTTTTGCATGCCGAGGAGATTCTGGATATGTATCCCGATCTGCCGCGCAAGCAGCGCGAGACCAAGATTGTCTCGGAGAAGTATCCCGCCGTCTTCATCATCGGCATCGGCTGGACCCTGCAGGACGGCTATCCGCACGAGATGCGCGCGGCCGACTACGATGACTGGGTCACCCCGACCGTCACCAAGAACGGCCGGCAGATGCACGGCCTGAACGGCGACATTCTCGTTTGGAACCACATCACCAAGCGCCGCCACGAGTTGACCTCGATGGGAATCCGGGTCACCAAGGAGACGTTGAAGGATCAGCTCCAGCGGACCAATCAGCTGAACTTCCTCGATCTGCCCTATCATAAGGCGATCATGGCCGACCAGATTCCGCTGTCCATCGGCGGCGGCATCGGCCAGGCGCGCACGTGCATGTCCATTCTGAAGAAGGCGCACCTCGGTGAAGTCAGCGTCACGGTGTGGCCGAAGGTTCTGAAAGACATGTGCGCGAAGCGCAAGATCTTCGTGCTGGAATAAGCGGTGCATGAGCATCAAACCCCCTTCTAACTTCCCCCACTGAAGTGGAGGAAGGACCCGAACAAGTCTCCCCCCGCTTCAGCGGGGGGATCAAAGGGGGGTAGGAGGCGAGACAACATGCCGCGTTGGGAAAAGGTGCCCCGCCAGAACTGGCGACGAGCTCGGGCTATGCGGCGAACACCGACGAACGCCGAACGGACTCTTTGGCGGACGCTTCGGAACGGTCAAACGGGTGTTGTCTTCCGCAGACAACATCCAATTGGACCATTCATCGTGGATTTTCTTGCTCCGGAATGCGGGTTGGTCGTTGAGATTGACGGCGACACACACGCCGACCCAGAGCAGATCGCACATGATAGTGAGCGAACGCATTACCTTGAGTCGGCAGGATTCAAGATCATTCGTTTCACCAACCGCGATGTGAGGGAGAGCCTGGCCAGTGTGATTAGACAAATACTGTGCGTCGTTACCCCCCTTAATCCCCCCGCTGAAGCGGGGGGACAGTGAGAAAGGGCTCAGGATTTCCTGAGCCCTCTTTTCTATTGGAGTCGAAGGAACCAATCAACCGGAGGATCTTACAGCGGCATGGTGCCGTGTTTTTTTGCCGGACGCAGTTCGTGCTTGGTGTGCAGGGTTTCCAGCGAAAAAAGCAGATATTCCCGGGTGTCGCGCGGCATAATGACCGCATCCACCTGCCCGTGGCCGGCGGCCACGTACGGCGACGCATGCTGACGGCGATATTCCTCATATTTCTCCGTCCGCAGCGCCTTAGGGTCCGCGGCCTGGTCCAGTTCCTTTTTGTAGAGAATCTGGACGGCGCCCTCCGCGCCCATCACGGCGATCTCGGCGGTGGGCCAGGCAAACACGCGATCCGCACCCATCGCTTTGCCGCACATGGCCAGAAACGCGCCGCCGTAGGCTTTGCGCAGGATGATGGTAATCTTGGGCACGGTGGCCGCACCATAGGCGAAGAGCATTTTGGCACCGTGACGGATGATGCCGCCGTGTTCCTGCTCGATACCCGGCAGGAAACCGGGCACGTCCACCAGCGTGACCAGCGGGATGTTCATGGCGTCGCAGAAAAGGATGAAGCGGGAGGCTTTGTCGGACGAGTTGATATCGAGGGCTCCCGCCAGAACACTGGGTTGATTGGCGATGATGCCGACGCTGCGGCCGCCGATGCGGCCGAAGCCGACCACGATGTTCGCCGCGTACCGCGCTTGCACTTCAAAGAAGTCGCCGCCGTCCAGCAACCGCACGATCACGTTGAGCACATTGTAGGGCGCGCGAGGATTGTCGGGAATCGCCTCGTCGAGAAGCGGATCGGGCGCAAATTCGAGCGCTTCGGTCTCGGCGCTGCGCGGTGGATCGGCGGTGTTGCTCTGCGGCAGAAACGAAAGCAGCCGTTTGGTGATGCGAATGGCATCCTCGTCGTTTTGCGCCATGAAATGCGCAACGCCCGAAAGGTCGGTGGCCACCGTGGCACCGCCGAGTTCCTCGGCCGTGATCTCCTGCCCGGTGGCGGCTTTCACCACTTCGGGCCCGGTGATGAACATCTTCGCTTCTTTGGCCACCATGATGACGAAGTCCGTAAGCGCGGGTGAGTAGGCGGCTCCGCCGGCGCACGGACCGGCGATGATGGAGATCTGGGGCACGACGCCGGAGAGCAGAGTGTTCAAGCGAAAAATGTGGCCGTAGCCATGCAGAGAGTCCACCCCTTCCTGAATGCGCGCACCGCCCGAGTCATTGATCTGGATGAACGGTGCGCCGCAGCTCAGCGCCTGTTCCATCACGTCGCAGAATTTCTGGGCGTGCATGGCACCGACGGCTCCGCCGCCGACGGTAAAGTCCTGCGCAGCCACGAAAGTCAGGCGGCCGTTGACCGCGCCGCATCCCACCACCACTCCGTCGGACGGGAACTTCGTCCCGTCCGGATCATCCGCCGGGGCGGCGAAAAGCCCGAGCTCTTGGAACGTGCCCGGGTCAAACAGGAGTGCGATGCGCTCGCGAGCGGTGAGCTTGCCGCTCAGGTGTTGTTTTTCAACTCTGGCGGCGCCGCCCATTTCCCACACACGATTGCGGCGCGCCTCAAGCTCATTCAGAAGATCGCGGGTTGTCGGCATGGGTCTTGTCTTCCGTCGCGCTGTGGTTACCGAGCGAGACTGACTCGACAGCGATGCAAGTCTCTCTTCCCTGTGACTTTACGTGGGAATGTACCTAAAAAGCGGCTAACTTGCAACCCGAGACGCCACTGAGCATTTGTTCAGATCGCCGCCGGCGTGCGAATTCATGTGACGGTGAAGACTCTCTGCGACTATGAGAACGCGGGCGATCCGAAAGGATCGCCCGCGCCGCGTTCGGGGTAGGCGTGGAGATGCCGATCTCAGAGCTCGTCAGGCCGGACCACGGTGACTTCCCCCAGATTCAACGCGCGCAGAGGTGCTTCGATCTTCTGAACGTCTCCGACCACGACGATGAGCAGCGCGTCGGGGTTGATGTGCGCGCCGGCCAGACGCGTGGCCTCTTCCGGAGTGACGCCGCTCACGCGGCTCACGTAGGTGGACCATTCGGTGAGCGGCAGATCCTGCAGGAAAATGGTATTGAGCTGGCCGGCCAGTTCGCCGAAGGTCTCGAAGTTCTGCGGGAATCCCTTGACGAGATTGTCCTTGCTGGCGGCGAGTTCGGAGGCGGCGAGCGGTCGCGGCCCGCGAATGTCGCGCAGCTCCTTCAGGAATTCGAGAACGGCCTTGTCGGTGACCTCGGTCTGCACTTGCGCGTAGGCGCTGAAGGGCGCGACACCGCGGCGGCTGGAGAAATTGGAGAACACGCCGTAGGTGTAGCCGTGCTGCTCGCGCAGATTCAGATAGAGCCGCGAAATGCTGCCGCCGCCGAGCGCGTTGTTCATCACCTCGCAGCCGGTGAAATCCGGATCGGAGCGCTTCATGCCCAATTGGCCGATCACCACCGTGCTCTGCGACGCTCCCGGTTTGTCCACGATGTAGATGCGCGTGGCAACCACCGGCGCGGGCACAGGAATCTCGGGAATGCCGGCCGGACCCGGCTTCCACGCGGCAAACGCCCGTTCGAGCCTCGCCCTGGCCTCATCGAGTGTGATGTCGCCGACCACGATGAAGGCGGCGTTGTTCAGGCCGTAGAAACGCCGGTAGAAGTTCACCACGTCATCGCGGGTGATGGATTTGACCGAGGCTTCGGTGCCGGTGCCGCTGTAGGGCTGGCTGTAGGGATGGCCGGCGCCGTAGAGCAGCCGTCCGTAGGTCTTCAAAGCCAGTGAGAACGGCTGGCGCAGTTGCTGCTGAATGGCGCCGAGAGTGCTCTGCCGCCGGCGCTCGAGTTCCTCCGCCGGGAAGGTGGGATTGGTCACCACGTCCGTCAGCAGCGCGAGTCCGGCGTCGAGCTTGGATTTGAGCACGTTGACGCCGGCGTAGGTGCCGTCCCAAGACGCGCTCAGGTTCAGTTGCGCGCCTAACTTCTTCACCTCTTCGCTGATCTGCAGCGCGTCGCGGGAAGCGGTGCCTTCATCCAGCATGTCCGCCGTCAGCGTAGCCAGACCGGCCTGATTGACAGGATCGGCCGCGTAGCCGCCGCGGAAGACCATGTTGATCTGCACCAGCGGCAGCGCGTGCTTCTCCACCAGAAAAAGCGGCACGCCATTGGCCAGCGTGGCGCGCTGAATGACCGGCGGCGCGAAGGCGGGCTCGGCCGCGGACCCGGGCTCGCTCGTGCGATTCACCTCCACGGTCGCCGCCGTTAGATCGCCCTGCGGAACAAGATGCAAAATCACGCGGCGGTTCAAATCGAGGTACTGCCGCGCGGCGCGACCGACGTCGGCCGCGGTAGCCTTCGTGTAACGGTCCACGTCCCACTGGAAGCGGTTGGGCTCGCCCAAATAGGTGTTGTACATGTTCAGCCGGTCGGAAATGCTGTAGAAGCCGCCGATCCTCTGCAGCGAACGCACGAAGTTCGCTTCCGTCGCGGTCTGAACCGCCGCTAATTCGTCCGGCCGGATGCCTTTTTCCAGAACGTCCTTCAGAACCGCGTCCATGGCCCGTTCGATTTCGTCCAGCGTGTGGCCTTGGCGCACGGTAATCTCGATCTGGAACACACTGCCGATCTCGCGCGAATCCACGTAGGCCGACACGTCCTGCGCAATCTGCTGCTCGTAGACCAGAGCCTTGTAGAGCCGCGAAGTCTTGCCGAAGGTGAGAACGTCGCTCAAGAGATCCAGTTCCGCGTCGCCGGGCGAGTACTGCGGCGGCATAGGCCACACGCAGTAGAGCCGCGGAAGGCTGATACGGTCTTCGGCCGAGAGGCGCGTGACTCCATCGAGTTGCGGCACCCAGGTTTCGATGCGGTCAATGGGTTCTCCCGGCGGAATCGTGCCGAAGTACTTCTCGACCCACGTCTTGACCTGCGCGGAATTGAAATCACCGGCGATGCACAGCGAGGCGTTGTTGGGAGCGTAGTAGGTGCGGAAGAAGTTCTTCACGTCTTCCAGACTGGCCGCTGACAAGTCCTCCATGCTGCCGATCACCGAGTGCGAGTAGGGATGGCCGGGCGGAAAAATCGCCGGCAGAATGAGCTCGTCGGACTTGGCATAGGGCCTGTTGTCCACCCGCTCGCGGCGCTCGTTTTTCACCACATCGCGCTGGATATCGAGGTCTTCCTGGGTCATGGCCGGCAGCAGAAAGCCCATGCGATCCGCTTCCATCCACAGCAGGCGTTCGAGGTAATTGGCGGGAACCACCGAGTAGTAGTTGGTGCGGTCTTCGCTGGTCGAACCGTTATCTTCTCCGCCGATGGCATCGTTCGAGAAATCATCGGCGTGATGCTCCGAGCCTTCGAACATCATGTGCTCGAAGAGATGGGCAAAGCCGGTGCGTCCCGGCTTCTCGTTTTTCGAGCCCACGTGGTACCAGACGTTCGCGGTCACCGTAGGCAGGGTGTGATCCTCGTGGAGAATCACATCCAGCCCGTTGGCGAGTTCGTACTTTTCGTACTTGATTTCGGGAAGGGTCACGGCCAGAGCCGCGCCCGTGGCGCAGAGAGCGAGCGCGACGGCGATCCAAAGTCGGCACATCGTTTTCATAGCGGCCTCAGTTTCAGGGGTTGAAGCATGCACGCAGATGAGACGGGGTCCGGCGGCAGTTTGTTTCACGAACACGATGCAGACGGCCGAGCGGATCATGTCGTGACCGAACCGGCTATGTTCAACGCATTCAGCGTGTTAGTGCGTTGGGACGGCAGCGAAGGGGAGACAGGGACGAGGGGGAGAGGACAGCGCTCACTTGCGGGTGGAGATCACCGGGACTTTGCCTTCGTCCACGATGATGACGGACCTCTTGCGCGGCACCACGCGCACCGTAAGATTGGTGTGCGAAGCGGGCTCGACGATGATTTCGTAAGTTTCGGATTCGGGATCGTGGAAAGCGGGCAGGCCGGACGGGGATACCGTGAGCACCCAGCGGCCGGGCACGAGTTCGTCAAACGTAAAGCGGCCGTTGCGGTCGGTGAGTGCGCGGCGCACCTCTTGATCGCCGCGCAGTTCCATCTCCACGTCAGGCAGGCCGAAGAGATAGGCGAGGCTGTCGGATGCGGACGCGCGCGCAGCGCTGTCGTCTTCCACGAAGATGCCGTGCGCGCTGGCCGAAGCCGAACCGAAGAGCGTCACTTCGCCGGAGAGCGCCGCGCCGCGCACCACGGCCAGATCGAGCCGTTCGCTGTGTCCTCCGCGAACACGCACTTCCACCGGCACGCGCTGCATGGTGACGCGATCCAGCCCGATACTCGACCTCTCCAGTTGCAGGTAGTGCACTCCGGCCTCGACGGACGGGAAGGTGTAGTTGCCCTTCGCGTCGGTCAGCGCTGCGCGGCCGTCCAGCGTCAGCACTACTCCGGCAAGGCCCGGGTGCCCGTCGTCTTCCGCGTCGCAAATGCGGCCTTTGACGCTGCCGAACTTGTCCTGACGGCTGACCGGCATCCCCAGAGGCAGCTCGTAGCCAACCATCCACGACGTGCCGCGCGACAGGTAGTCCTGCTCGTATTCCAGTCGGCGGTACTTGAAGGAGAGCGTGTGGCGGCGGTAGAGCGTGCAGCGAACATCGAGCGCCAGTTGATCGTTTTCATAGAGCAGGTAGCCGCGGTAGCTGCTTTTCTGCCAGTTCCCCGCGACCAGAAGTCCGGGGAGCAGGCGACAATTGGCGGACAGTCCGAAGATGCGGTTCTGCACCGCTTCCGGCCCCGAGTGGCCCGTCTGGAACGAGGCCGTGTAGTTCTGTCGCGAGTCGGGCGAGACGGTGACGCTTGCGCCGTAGCGTTCCGACGGCCCCGAGTCTCCGGTCCGGCGGTTGCGCCAGACGCCCTGCCGCAGAAGTCCGCTCAACGTCAAGCGGCGGATCGGCTGCCGTACGCGAACCGTTGCGAATCGCTCGCCGTAGTCGAAGTCGGCGGGCTGCAGGGCGTCCCGGCGGCTCAGATCCGTGACGTCGAGGTTCAGTTGCGTGCGGAAAGGAAGCGTGTACGAGACGGTTGAGAGCAGCTCGTGCTCCCGCAGGGCGGTGGAGAAACTCGCGTCGCAATCGAGATTCTGAGCGGTGTGACGGTACGAAGTCTGCCAGCGCGCCTTTCCTGTGAGCGGAACATAGAGCGTGACCGCGTTGTGATCCTGATCGCTGTAGTAGCCGGGAAAACCGGGCGCGGCCAGAGCCTTCTCGGCGGACAGCCGCGCGCCCAGCGGAAGATCGCGTTCCACGCGCCCCCACACGGCAGTGGCGGTCGCATCCGCGTTCTTCAGGCTCTGCCCCGCTCCGAATTCGGCTTCAACGGTTGTGTGAAGAAGCAGACCCGTGCTGCCGGAAAGAGTCAACAGGCGGCGACGCGCCCGGGCCGTGCTCTTGTCGAGGAAACTGAGTTTGAACTGCACCGGTGCGCGCGGCGTCACGCTGAAAAACGCCGCCGTCTCCGACAAGTCCGGGTACTTGGCGCGGCTGGCGAAGGCATACGCGCCCACTGTAAAGAGTTCGGAGCGGTAGGCCGCCTTGGCTCCTCGCCCCAAACGATTCTGCTCGGTGAGGCGGGAGAGGCTGAAGAGAAGATCGCCGGCGCGCATCTCCCCCAGATGGTTCTGGAGGCTCACGTAGTATTCATCGCGCAGGCCGTAGAGGTGCCGTTCAAGGTCGCGTGGTCCGCGAACGAGATATTCGACGCGATGATTGCCGCGCGTATCCAGCGTGCCGCTGCCGCCGAGTTCAAGCTGCAAGCCGTTTTGGTCATCCGCGCCCACATAGCGCAGAGCGGCGTGGGACGGCACGCGGTGGTAGAGATCGTCGCCGCGGTTGGGCCGCGGCAGGGCGTTCACCGCAAGGGTGGTCTGGGCGGCGCTGCGCACCTCTCCTTCCACCGCTTCGGCGCGCACGGTCAGCCACTGGGGCTGGGCTTGGCGAAGACTCCGCTCGCTTTTCGCATAAGCCGTCAGGATCCGGTGCTGCCCGGGTTCGAGCGTGACGCGATTTTCGCTGAGGCGAACCGGCAGGCCCGCCGTGGTTTGCGCCTGCACGCTCACCCCGCAACGGATGTTGCCGTGACTCGAGATTTCAAAGCGGACTGCGAATTCTTCGCCCGCCAGCACGCGCCGCGGCGCGTCGAGCACGGCAATCTCGATCTTCAGGACCGGCAGCACTTCGACCGCAAATGCCGCGTCCACCGCAACGAGCCCGTCTTGGCGGTCGCGCACGGCATAGTTCAGCAGGTAAGTTCCGGGAGAGGCGGCGGCGGGTATGGCGATGCAGAGCAGGCGCACTTCGCGCTCATCCGGCGCGAGAGAAAAGAGGGTGTCGGCGGTGACGTTCCGCCAGCCCTGCGGCAGCCGCAGGTCTTCGCGGAATTCGCGCCGCTCGGCGCCGGCGTTGGTGACCGCGACAGCGCGCGTGAGCAAATACGGTGCTTCCACGCGCACCGTATTCTCCGCGCCGGGATCGAGGCGAACACCACCGGCGGCTAAAGCCGGTGAGGCCGCCGACAGGATCGCCAGCGCAGCAAGGGATAGACAGAATTCTCGCAAGGTCTAATAGTCCAGATCGTACTTTGCGCCGAAGACATTTTGATCTCCGTTGTCCAGCACCACCAACGCCTTGTACTTTCCGGAGGGAGTGTCGCCCAGACTGATGCGGAAGCGAACCGATGTTCCGGGAAAGATCCGCTTCTTTTCGCTTTCGAACCGTGCCACCTGATGGCCGTCGCCGTCGTAGAGCTCCATCCACGCCGCCGGCGACAGCCAGCGCTCGCCGGTGTTCTCCACGTCCACCTGCAACTCGCGGCTTTCGCCTTCGTCGGAAACGAGCCGGGTGCCGGTGAAGCTGAGCTGAGCGCGGCCGGTGCCGCCGATGTGGGTGATACACTGCACGCCGTACCGGACCGTCTGCCGCACTTCCGTCTGGTTGCGCTGCAGTCGCAGCGGAAGGCCCGGCGCCGTGACTTCCTCCACCATCAGCATGCTCCAGTACGTGCCGACCAGCGCCGAGTCCGCGGGCACGCGGACCTCGTAGCTGACCGCCACGCTCTGAAGCGGCGGCACCTCGATGCGGCGCGGACCGAAACTGATCCAGCGCGCATTCGAACGGGAAACGACGCCGGGCTCGGCGAACTCGTTGCTGCCATCGCTGCGGAACGTGTAGTCGGTCTGATAGACCACGGCCGTTCGGGGAACGGTGTCGGTGTTGGACACGCTGAACGTGCCGCGGTAGGCCTGCCCCCGCTGGGCTTCGCTTTCCAGTGAGAGCGTGCCCACCGAAATGCCGGCATTGGCCGGCAGCGTCGCCGTCAGCAGCAGCAGCCCGGTCATGACTATCCGTGTGGCGATCACAACAGCTCCCCGGATTCTACTGGTCCGTGATGGTGAACGTGATGAAATGATTGTCGGTGCCGGCCCCGCCGTTGGCCGTTGCCGACGCCGAGTAACGAAGCGTGCAGGTGCCGGGATCCATCGCCAAAATTCCCGAGGGGATGTCCATCACCAGATCGGCCGGAGTCGTACTCAGGACAACTGCACCCGCTCCGGTTCCATCCCCGGCCGAGACGCTGACGGCGCGAACGGTCAGCGTGAAACTCGGGCTGGCCAGATTGGTCTGGGTGATGATCTTCTTCACCGGATCGGTGACCAGCGTGGTCCATTCCAACTGCCCGGTCTCGTCGGTGACAGCCGGAGGCTGCTGCCCGGCGGCGGCCGTCGTGATGGTCAGGCTGACATCGCCGTTCAGAATGGCAATGTCGGCGGCCTGTCCCAGCGAAGTCAGAAGCAGGGCGGCCGCGAGCGTGTGAACTATTTCCTTCACCGTGCGCCTGCGCCAAGCCGGCAGTTTGCGTTAGCTTCCGGCCGTGATGGTGCAGGTGATGGTGTGCGCCACCGACTGCGTACCCTGCGCGGCCGTGACCGTGGCCCGGTAGTTCAGCGTGCAGCTTCCCAGCGTGGTGGCAATGCCCGTCACCAGATCCTGAGCGGTGTCGGACACCGTGACCTCACCGGCTGACGTTCCGCCCGACACGCTGGCGGCCTGCACAAGCAAGGTGTGGGCGAACGAGGCCTGATTGGTGGCGACCGTGATCTTCTTGTTGGTGGTGTTCACCGTCCATTCCAGACCGCAGGTGTTGTTGGTCGCCTGATTGGGGTTTTGTCCGGCCGTGGCCGCGCTGATGGTCAGCGTAATGTCGCCACCCGTGACGGCCAGTTCGTTGATGTCGTTCACGGTGACGGTCACTTGATGGTTGTCGTTGTCCGCCGCCAGGGCCACGGACGCGAGCGCCATCAGAATCATAGCCGCCAGCCGCGCGTTAGGTGCCTTCATCGTTCTTCTCCTGCTTATGACAGCCCGATGCAGATTGTTCTGCCGGTAAATTTCGCATGCTCCGGCGCGGCCACGCACTTCGTGGACGGAGTTCATTCCGGGCGGGCATGCGATCCCGCTATGCGGATTATCGGCCATTATGCCGAAACAGTTTAGGGAAATCCCACTTGCGAGCGGCCTACAGACCCCGTCCGGCTGCCGTCGAGAGCGGTGCGACGACCCACTTGGGATGAAGTTGTCATAACACCTGCTATCACGTTTCGCGCGCAAAACGGTTGTCCGATGTCCCGTGACCGGCAGGCTTTCATCAAACCGCTTGCTGGCCCTTTTCTCTGACGACATCTTGGTCTTTGCGGGAATGGCGTAAGCTTTGCTCGTAATGCCCGGTATGCAAGACAATACGACCTTGAGAGTCTATCTCGACAACGCCGCCACGACGTATCCGAAACCGCCGGAAGTGATCCGGGCGGCGGGCGGCGCGCTTTCGGAGCCGCCGCAGTTCCATCGCTCCGGCCGCGGTGGTGACCCTATCGAGCACTGTCGCGCTTTGGTAGCACGGCTGTTTGGAATGTCCGACTCGCGACGGGTCATTTTGACTCCGTCGGCCACGTTCGGACTGAACGCGGTCATTCACGGCACACTGCGGCCGCAGAGCGGTCATGCCATCGCCACCGTCTTGGAACACAACTCCGTTCTTCGGCCTCTGCTGCACTGGCAGCGCGACTGCGGCGGAATCGTGGGCTTTCTCGAACCGGACCCCAACGGTCGCGTGAGCGCGGACACGGTGCGCGCCTGCCTGCGCCGCGACACACGGCTGATTGCCATCACGCATGCGTCGAACGTGACCGGATGGGTGCAGCCGGTGGAGGCCATTGCGGAAATCGCGGCCGCGCGCGGCATTCCGCTGCTCATTGACGCCGCGCAGAGCGCCGGTGTCCTTCCTTTGCGCGTGGATGCGCTGCCGGGCCGGGTGTTCGTCGCCGCCTGCGGACACAAAGCCCTCTACGGTCCCGCGGGAACGGGCCTGCTCATCGTGCCCGATGCCGAATTGGCGCCGCTGATTCAGGGCGGCACGGATCGGAACAGTGCAAGTGCCTATCAACCCGCAGATCTGCCGCTCCTCTACGAGTCCGGCACGCCGAACTTGCCGGGAATTGCCGGACTGGCGGCGGGCGTGGAGTTCGTTCTTGAAAAGGGCGTGTCCCATCGGGGCGCGCACAGGGTGAAGCTGATTCTCGCGCTTCGCAAGGAGCTGGCGCAGATCGAGGGAGTCCGGCTGCCGGAACTTCGCGAGGAGGACGCGGCCGTCGGCATCCTGTCGTTCACCGCGGCCGGCCTCGATCCGGGCGAGATCGGGCTGGTGCTGCAGGAGGTTTTTCAGATCGAAGCTCGAACGGGGCTGCATAATGCGCCGCTTATTCATCGCGCGCTGGGATCGGCACCAAACGGGACGGTGCGCGTCAGCGTAGGAGCCTTCAACAGCCGCGAGGAGATCGAGTACGTCGCGCAGGCGCTGAGATCGCTTCTCTCCGATGACGCGCGCCATCGAAATCCGGCCATTGAAAAATTGCTGGGAACCGTCTCGCAGCAAGAAACGGAAACTCGGAAAGCTGCTGACGGAAGCACTCACGCCACGCATGACGCACCGGGCCTTTCCGAGTTTTCACCCGGAGTTCGCACCTGACGATGAACTCATGGTGACCGCCGGCAACACAAAGGGCTCAGGAAATCCTGAGCCCTTTGATTTGAACATTCTCGCGCCATGTCTCGCGATTCACTATGCGGGACGCTCCTGCGTTCCGCTCATCCCACACCCGGGAGGGTGTGGGCTAGTGAATTGATTCCGCCGAGCAGGGGTC
>Ga0315288_10008572_pt1 | contig 12892 bp, 10 predicted proteins | sample YL17G11_20_MG_FD_203454 | JGI IMG/M metagenome (GOLD analysis project Ga0315288, IMG submission 203454) | Sediment microbial communities from Yellowstone Lake, YNP, Wyoming, USA - YL17G11_20 | ecosystem: Environmental > Aquatic > Freshwater > Lake > Sediment | place: USA: Wyoming | collected...
GATATACTCTATGTGACGACGGCAAACATCCTGCCTGACCGCGTGCAGGTATTTGACCCTCCTTTGTCGGCCCCGAAGACGGGCATCTTCAAATCAACGGACGGCGGTCGAACCTGGAGATGCACGCGGTATGCCGTGGATTATAGAAAGTATATGTATCCCGAGTGGGACCCGTACAGGGCCTCGGGTGTCGGCTTCATGGATATCGAACTCTTTGAGGCCAATCCTGCCGTCTTGTTTGCAACGGAAATGTCCGGCGGCATATACCGTTCCGTTGATTATGGAGAACACTGGGAAAGGGTGACCCCCGTCAAGAATATAGGAGGCATAGCTGATGCCGGCGCAGATTTTCCCGCGCCGGTCCCTCACTTTAGTTATATTGATCCCGACACATTTCTCTTTACCGACTATAAAGTTCTGCGGAGGGCGAAAACGGTCCCGGAGTTTAACCGCATCGAGATTTCACTTGCGCAATCCGGAACAGGCATCGGTACGGACTACCGCACGACGGTGCTGTATGCCGGTGTCGGCGCAGTCTTAAAACTCGATAAAAATAATGACGGCCTATTCGATCTGAAAAATGATACGCAGACTGCCGTCGGCCTTCTGTTTAAATCAACGGACGGCGGCCAGACCTGGACGTGGCTTGGGGACTGGTCAAACGGCGTTCCCAATTATTGCGATACCTATGTTAACTATGAAGGGGGCCATCCCTTTATGGACTGCCTGTATGATAATACGATTGAGGTCAATCCCGTGGATGCAAACGACGTGATTATCGGCGGCAACGCCAACTATAATACCTACTGGCCCGATCCGGTCATGAACCCTGTGCGCATGCTGGCGCTTCCATGGAGCGGCATGGTCTATCATACCGCCGACGGCGGAAGCACATGGGCAAATATCACAACGGCCTGTTCAAACTACGCTTATGACGATACACAACCTTACTTCAACGGCCTTCCGGTTTATGTGTGCAGCGATATACGATCCGACATGGTCACACATCCTGACGTGCACAGCGCAGCGTATGACCGGGCAAATAACATGTTTTATGTTACAACAGACGGCGGTCTTTCTCAATGCACAGTCGGCACTGATGCCGACACCGGTCATACGACTTATAGATGGAAATCGCTCAACAATAACCTTTCCACCCTGCAGCTTTTTAATTTCGGCGCCCATCCCACCGATCCTGATCGGATACTCGCCGGGATGCAGGATAATGCGGCCGCCTCATGGAACGGCACCTTCTGGGATGCATGGGACTTTTTCGGCGGCGACGGCAATGTCGCTATGTTTGACCCGAAAGAGCCCCGGTATATTTATGTCGGGTGGCAATATGCGCTGGCCCGCGTGGACAATGGCGAAAGCAATAAGCCCGATGACTGGAAAGTCCTCTTCGACGGCTCTATCGGAGACAACGACACACTGCCCTTCGTCACAGTCTTTGAGATCGATCCGGTGGAAACAAACATCGTTTATGTGGGAAGTGATACCGGACTCTATCGTTCCATAGATAGAGGCGATCACTGGCAAGGACGCTTAAACGAAACCGCATTCGACGGTCAGGTAACCACAATTTCAGTATCGCCGAAAGATCATAACAAAGTTTGGGTGGGCACAGGCACGGGAAAGGTATATCTGTTTGATATTAAAACTTCCAGGGTTTATGACCGCACAGGCGGCAATTTCCCCAACCGCTGGATCACCGGCATTAAAGCTTCCGCTGTGAATAAAAATAGAGTTACGGTGACCTTCAGCGGCTATGACGCCGATTCGGAAAACAGATCAGCCGGCGGAAACGGCAAGTCCGGAAAGGTGTTTCAAAGCTCAAATCTCGGAAAAAGCTGGGGGAATATCAGCGGCAATCTTACCGCCCAAAACGGTCTCGACATACCTGTCGCTACTCTGGCGATTGATCCGGAAAATGAGAACCGGATATGGATCGGCACGGATACCGGCGTATACCGGACAATAAACAAAGGCAGAAAATGGGGATCGTATCAGGGGAATATGCCGAACGTCGCGGTAATGGCATTGCAATACAATATCAATACGGGCTATCTCATGGCGGCAACCTTCGGACGGGGTGTCTGGAGGACGATTGTAAAATAACTTGACACTGCCGTGGAGCCCGGAATAGCGGTTCTGTTTGGTTTTATGTGTGAGGCATATAAAACGTGGCTTGCTGATAGGGCGGCAGAATCAACGAGGAAAAGCCTGAGTAGGAGCGGGGAAACGTTGGCTACGGATACAGGGTTCCTATCCTTATGAAAACCAAGTTCATAGCTCTATTGTTATGTTTTCTCTGCAGCTCCTGCGGTTGGACCGGCGTACTCAATCAGGAATCATCAAGATTTTATCACGTTAAGAATACTGATGAGTGTAAGGGTCCTAAAGATACAAAACAGAGCTTAATTCACAATGTGGCCACGTTCGATTCCGGTTTCGGCGGTTTTTTCACCGCGAAAGCCATTGAAAAACATGCGCGGGTTTTGTCTCAAAGCGGTTACGGTCCATTCGCAATAACACATTATGGAGATACCCAAAACCTCCCTTACGGCGAAAAAACTCCTGAACAGATCGCCAAACTTACTTCAGCAGGAGTTTTGACAGCTTTTCGCGAAGGCGCTAAGGATGTTTTCATTGCATGTAATACGGCTTCCACCCAAATTGATCGCGTCAGGGAGATTATTCGTACTGAGAATCCGAGCTATCCGAATCATGTTTATTCAATCATTGATGTCTCCGTCATAGAGGTGATGAAGACCGTCAGCAGAAAGTTGAAGACACAGGATTCTGTTGTTATTGCCGTGCTTGCGACCCCGGCTACGGTAGTATCTGAAACCTATCCGAAATTCTTTGCAAAAGCGCTCAATACGGAGTTCAAACCGGGAGAGTTCCAAAAAATTACTCAATCCCGCTGGCTCAAGGCCAATGGCGATACCATCGATAGTTATACCTATGTTACACAGCTCGCGTTGGGCCCTAAGAAAAAGGTGATCGTCTATCAGATGGCGCCGGCTAATTGGGTGGATATCATTGAAAATGGGGCATCCGATAACGATAAACTCAGTAACGTAAAGAGCGATCTCAGAATGCTGACTGGTCAACTGAAATCAGCCGATCCCTTTGATGTAGTCGGCGAGTTTTGCACGCACTATCCTGTTTTTGATGCTATGATTCAAAACGAGCTCAAGGAGATCGGCATGGTTACATCGGATGCTCGCTTTGTGGTGCAGGGCCCTTTGATGGGTGAGCTTTTTACAAAACAATACCTGAAAAAAAGGCCTGCTAAATCCTCGACGGCAATCACACCTCCGTCTACTCCCCGCGTCTATTTAAGCGGAACCAATATCGAAGCCACCGAGGCGCTCGTCAAGAAAATGTTTCCGAATGACCCAGTACCAATTATTATCAGAAAAGAATTCGTCACGCTGCCATAACGTAGCTGGAGGATTGTTACTATAGTAAAAGCAAAAAGTAACTTTACATAAAATTGATGTAGGGCAAGGCTTTAGCCTTGCAATAAGCAGGCCTAAAGGCCTGCCCTACGTAAAATCACGTCAACATAGTTAATGCTCTTACTATACAACAGTATAATGGCCGTTCGTAACATAGGAAAATCCGGAGGAACATGCTATGAAATGTACAAAGCAGATTATTATATTTCTTATTGTTTTCATATTATTATCGGCTAGTTGCAGTTCGGGAGCTGAAATATCCGGCGGTGAGAATTCAGGGAAAGTTCAAATTACACATAGCTCATCGGAAACCGCTGGAGAAATTGTCTCCGCGACAACGCTTCAACGAATCAGTACACTGGAATGGACTTGTGCGCAAGATTTGGCCACTCCACCTCGAGGTCTTGCGCCTCTCGCGGGAAAAGTGCGAGGAAGCCTGCTGGAAGGCGCACGGTCACTCGCCATGGCAGAGATGCCTTCTGTTGCCATAATCACCGGGTTTTGGATCATTAAAAAAGAGGTACAAAAGCCTGATGGCGCTATTGAATATTTAGGAAATGCATCTGAGACTGATGGTCCGGTGGGAACTGCTCATCTTGCTGCAGGGCTAGCGCGTGCAGGCATCCCCGTACGTGTTGTTACTGACAAGCCAAATGAGAGCGCCGTGAGAGTCGCGCTTGAAGAGGCTACACGCGGGAGTGAAGTAATAGTTCCATTGGAAGTTGTGCCATGGGATCTACCGGATACATCGATAACAGTCGATGATACCCTTCAAGAGAATATGGCGAAAGCAACATCCGCTATTGCAGGCATGGTGGAACGTTGGAAGTCAAACAAGATCACGCACGTGATGGCTCTTGAACGGGTTGGCCCTGCGCGTTCGGATGGTCGTCCACACAATATGGTCGGCGTTGATGTTAGAGCATACACCGCACCCCTGCACCTTTTATATGAAGCTGGAGGCTGGACAAAGCTAGCTGTTGGTGATGGTGGTAATGAAATTGGCATGGGAAGTTTGGATCGTGAATTGATCCAAAAGTCGATAACCAACGGCAAGGGAGGAATTATCGCTAGTGCGACGTCTGCCGATTATCTCCAAGTATGTGGCGTTTCAAATTGGGGAGGCCCAACATTTTTGTTTGCTTTGGCGTTGCTGCGTCCTGAGATAGCAGAACGGTTATTAGCAGGTCTTACGCCAGAGAAAGATAGAGCCATTCTATGGGCAGTCGTCGAGAAGGGACCGGCTGTTGACGGTATACGTGGAACCAGGGAACTGTCCGTCGATAACATGGATTGGGAAAAACATGCTGAGTTGTTGAAACAGTTGTGGCGTGCGTATAGTGGGCGATAGGCATCGGAGACGCGCGGACGGGATTAAGTCAATTGAATGATTCTTTTCACTCCACGGAAGGCAAATTGAGGTCAGGTCGAAAGCGCCGGGATAGACCCTCCTTATTTTCCTTTATTCATTTTACTTTCTTTAACAAGTGTTCACGCACCAAACATGACCATGTCTTGCAGGATTTCTTGCTTGGCATGGTTACCGCTATCGTGCCTTTTTGCCTGGGTGTTTCTTCTCCATAGAACCAGAGGGAAACTTCATAAAGCTTCTGCCCCTCATTACCTGCAGTGATCTGGATTTCCACCCAGGTCATGGGTTTGGAATCGATCCATGTGCCTGTGTTGGCGTATAGGGTGTCTACATTGCCCGAATGGTATTGGAAGGCAGCCTCATGTGTATGACCGAAGAGGATAATCCTGGGCTCGAAGGGATATTTGTCCTTCAAACTGTCAGGCATTTCGAATATGAGATTGGCTGCGCTGGTGAGATTGCCCAGGTCGTTCCAGACTGCCTCTACCTGCGAAACCCTGTTCTGGCGCTTGGTCCAGCCGCTAAATATGGTGTCATAAGTGAATGCGACATCTTCCACCGAAGGATCGGTGTTATAGCCATCCAAGCAGTTCATCATGAACTGATCCCACGGCCCGTTGCCGCTCCAGAAAGCAATGGCGTTAAACACAGCAATAATTACAGCGTCGTCGAAAATATCGCCTGCCTCTCCGTTTTCCTTCTTTAAATATTTAAGTCTCTCAGACGGAGACTTGACAAAGAGGTCCAAAAGGTCAGGAGTGGTGGTGACCTGTCCGGTGCTTGCAGCCTTGGATGCTGCCAGCCTCGAGATGAAGTAGCCCATTGGTAGATGGCTGCCAGTGCGGCTCCATGTGTCAGGGGCGTTGAACAGACAGTAGCGGTGGCCATGTTCAGCCCATATCACATCATCTTTAGTATATGCACCAAGGCCTGGTGAGTCAGAGATGATGTTCATGCCCGGGAAGGCATTGGCTATGATTGCCTTATTCTGGTCCTCAAAGGAGAGCATGTCGTGGTTGCCCGTCACATAGGTCACTTTAATGTTGGGATTATGGCACACTGCATTGAGAGCTGCCACTATTCCGGCATTATTTGAAGCGGCCAGGATGTCAGCAAAGGCTTGAGGCGAGTCTTTGACAGGCGAGACCCAGTCGTCCAACAAATCCCCTAAAATCACCAATTCCGCCACATCGTCCCTAGCATTGACCTTATTCAAGAACTGGGCAAGATCATCTGCGTGATTCACCAGCCAGGAATAGTTGGCGTTAACATTCATGTGCAGGTCGCTGACAAATATTAGCCTGTTTCTCTCTGCGGCGCTGGAATCCTGTGCAGCCCCAAAGGCGTCATACGTCATTTTTGGCAGGGCAGCCGTTGCGGTCCCTATTCCTGCGAGGCCTGTTACCTTAAGAAATGTTCTCCGATTGATACCCCTTTTTTCTGGCATCGTTGTCTCCCTCCTTTTTCGCCATAGACTTACCTTGTCATTATTAATCTAATCTGCCACTTCTTCATGTGACAACCTTTATGACCGTTTCGTTTTCCGATAATATATGGATTTCAATTTCTTGTCAACATATCTCTTCGGTCCAAATCCCGATTTAGGAAATTGTCATTGCGACCCCGGACTCGATCCGGGGAAGCAATCTCGTCTTGTTTAATGCGATTGCCACGCACCTTCCAGGTGCTCGCCTGCCTACCCTGCCTACCTGCAGGCAGGCGCAGGCAGGCAAAAACAGGTTGGGAAAAGGGTTGCCGTTGCAATTTTTTTGTTGACAATAATCTTCGGCAAGAGTAAAAAGTGTACGGTGCAATCGACATAAGCAACCCCTTTTTTCCCAGCAAGACCATAGACCCTAAAGTATTCATTGGTAACCATGCGCTCTAAGGGGGCCGACGGTGGCGAAGAATTCCAAAAGGCCGAATTTCGAAATCCTGGAATCTGGCTTTTTGCATTTAAGCGAAGCTCCCTGGCAAGGTAGTTTCTTTTCATGAGCGCGAACCTGGAAGAGATGACAGTGTTGGCTGGGGGGGGGGAAGTTATTACAGAATCAATAAAAGGAGGGGATCATGTCACAAAAATCTCCATTTTATCGTCTCATAACCTGTCTTCTATTTCTTTCACTTGCATTGCCGGGGTTTGCCTTTGCAAAAGACGATAAGTTCAGTTTCCGCCTGTGGGGCCAGGTGTCGCCTTTCCTTTCAGGGGACGCCGGGAGCGGTTCTGGAGCCCCTCGTTATGACGATGCCTTTAATACCGGTCTGGGCGCAGGAATAGAGGCCTCATGGCGCTTTTCTCAGAGATTGAGCTTGCTTGCAGGAATCGGTTATGAGAACTATGACGGCGCTACACACCTGGGAATCTCCTTTAACGACCTTGAGGTTGTCCCTATCTATCTTGGCAGCAAGTTTCATCTAATCTCTGATGCCTCTCGCTGGGATCCCTATCTCAGAATGGATATTGGCGCCGCTCATCTTTCGTCAGTTGACGTATCTTTCCAGAGCGCCAGAGGGAAATATTGGGATTCTTCGTGGGTCTTTCTTTTTGATGCCGGAGCGGGCATAGAATATCGCTGGAACAGGTGGGGAGTATCCCTGGATGCCAAGCTCCGTTACCTGGGAAGGCCGGATCCAATTTTGGGACCTCCTTCGAAGGCCGATTCTTCATGGACTGTCCCGATCGTATTGGGTGTAAATTATCATTTCTAGAAAGGGGAGGGGTAAGGAAATGACAGGATGAGTATCTGGTTGCCTGTGGCCGCTACGTGGAGGGGAGCATAAACGACAAGAGAGATCCCAACAGAATCACCAGGAGAGATTTCCTTCAACAGGCCGGTGTAGGCGCAGCCGGGACACTTATCATGATGTCGGAAACGCGCCTTTTCGCGCAACCAACTTCCGGGGAAGAAGCCAGCCTCCTGAAGGATATTACTTCACAGCCACAGGGGGATCTCGATCGTTTTCTTGCCTCCCAGGAGCCATATTTCAGGGAATTCGCTAAAACGTTCCTCCTTGATCCAAAGACGACATACCTCGCTGCTGGACAAAAGGGCTCCCAGCCCATCCCTATCCTCAGGCGGTTCAAGGAAGGACTTGACCAAATTGCGAAAGACCCTTTTCCCGTCTATCTTGAACCCTCTGAGAAGACCCGTGGGAAAATTGCACGAAGCTACGGTGCGACTGTTGACGAGATCGCCATATCCCGCAATGCCACTGATGCGCTCAGTATGATTCTTCATGGAATCAGCTGGCAGAACTTTATCAATGCTGTCCAAATTAGCCGAAGATCTTAACGTCACGTCCCGAAATCATTAGCTTTTTGGACAAGGTTTTAAACTTTTCAAGGTCAGGTTTCATAACCATGCTGTCTCAATTAAGCAAAATCCGATCTCAGCTGCTTGGGCTCATAGGGAATCGGTAAAACATCGAAGGGTTTGTCGAGCCACTCCCAAAGGTCTCGATGCGTAAATAGATTCATCCGAAGCAAGGCAACCAAATTCGATAGGGACCAGTTAAATTTCGACCGGAGTTGGAGAAATCGGAGGATCAACATCTGCAATACTGGCCCAAACCTTCCCTTTACACCCCGTGTGGTGATTTTTTTATGAAAAAAACATATGAAAAACATCTGTAAAAATTTCTCTTGACTTTCCTTTTGTGTCATGATAATTCTTTCATAATTAGCATTCACCTTTTTGGACAAAATTATTGGAGGAGGGGATGACGATGAAGAAATTATGTAAAAGCTTTTCATTTATTTTCTTGATGATGTTTTGTTTTTTTGGTTTTGCAGAAATCGGGAACGCCTATTGTGTCCATAATAATAGTTCTATAACTCTTGAGGTAGCTGGGGAAACGTGTCCGCGTTGTTATGACGGAATCCTTCATAGCGGTGACTCGGGATGTTGTCCTGGTGCGGATGCAGGTTGCAGAGGGACGACGATGATATCTGTCGTATTTAGCGATGTGCCCCCTCTGTTCCATAACTCCCCATGTAAAGTAACCGCTCATGGAGATGTATACATCACAGGTCATGATTTAAATCATTTATATGCCCATGTGTATGACGATAACGGGAATCAAATTTGTGAAGGACCAATGAAAGATTAATGAAATAAAACTTTTTGCAAGTGGGATAGATAGAACAAAAAGAGCTTGCTTCAAGTATGATCGAGTCTTTCTTAAATTCAATCAATAGAAAGATCTAACGAGTTAAGAAGAAAGGGGGACATTTTATGAAAACATTATTCAAGGTTTTGGGATTGTGTTTCATGCTTTCGCTGTATCTGGGGATAGTTGCTCCGTTGGCTGATGCCTGGTGTGTGTATAATTACACAGACGTCCCTTTAAGGATCTGGGGCGGGCCCCTAGAGACCGACGCCAAATTTTACGTCGACCATGGCAACTTTAATTGTTGCACCGAAAAGTACCAAAGTAAAAAGCACCCTAAAACTACAAAGTTAGGTGGTCCATGCACAGGTCCAGCCTCTGTTACCTTTACCGAGGCCTATATTTATTCTCCCTTGGGAGAACCTTTTTATGACGTCGCGGATCAGGTCCCCACAAATGGGATCGTGATCATCAAGGGTCAGAAGGAAGTGAGTTCAATGACGTATGAGGTTTACGATGCCAATGGGAATTCGGCGGGAAGTGGTCTTGTTACCCCCACGCCCCTTACTTCGTCCTACTATACGCCTAAGTAGCCGTAGACCCTCTGAGAAAGGAGGAGGGGATGACGATGGAAAGATTATATAAAGTTTTGCCATTGGTTTTCTTGATGATGTTTTGTTTTTTTGGTTTTGCAGAAATCGGGAACGCCTATTGTGTACATAATCTTACCTCTATGACTCTTCAAGTAAGCGGTGAATTTTGTAACCGTTGTTATAACGGAATCATTTACAGTCTCGACACCGCATGTTGTCCTGGTCAGGATTCCGGGTGTGGAGGGACGACGTTGATATATGTTTACCGTACTTCCCCTGCGGATTTCGTCTACTGTCCATGTGAGGTGACGGCTCATGGAGATGTATACATCTCAGGCCCCGATTTAGGTCATTTGTCCTGCACTGTTTATAATGATAACTATAATCTGATTTGTGCAGGAGATATGATATGTTGCTATCTGTGACCATGAACCCCTCTCTATTGTCAAGACAAAAAAGTGGGGGGGTATTGAGTGCATAGTTAGAGAAGCCTGCCGTAGCCCACATATACCACCGCCTCACGTACAGTCCAAGGAAAGGGGGAACCGAAAGGCTCCCCCTGCTCTTGCTTATAAAGCCGGACCGCACGTGTAACGAATCGCTCAGATTTTCTGGCTGCTTCAAATCCCTCTGGACTAAAGTGATCGGTGATTTTTATCCATAATCATTAGTCCCTTGCTCTTATCAAGATCAAGGATTAGTAGGTGCAATCCTCGACGTGAGTAGGGTCTCCCACTGCCATTTTCAAAGATTGATGTGGTTGCCTCCCCTTTGTTTCCTCTTTTTGAAACAGATACCTCCAATCAGGCCAGCTTGTGCTTCATCCCTCCATGTGGCATGTGCAATGGCCCCACTGTCTCATGAAAGAATCCTGCGACTTTCAGGGGTGGTTCTGTCGATTACGGTCCGAAGTCAAGATGCTGACCCTAATGAAACTCCTTGGGAGATGGGTAGGTCGGAAGTATGATCTCACCAATTATCGTTAGAACTCTTCAATCCTTTTGGCGCGTTCCATCAATTCTTGGACCGATCAACTGCCTTTCAAGCGGACATTAGAGGGCGTCCGGTCGAGCAGTTCTTCCTTGTAATCCACAACCCGTCATTTTAGCGAAGCATGCTTGATTTGAATCGGTAATCATCGATGGTATTTTTGTTGTTGACATTTAACTTCCGTTTTAATACATTTAATTCACAATTCATCCCAAAGCAAGTTCTTAGTGCACCAGGCAAAGTCTGAAGAATCTGCTTGGTTGAGAACCGGGCCAACGGATATAGGGTTGGAATATTATGCCACCGCCGGGAAACCAGGCGGAAAACAGAGAAAACAAACATCAACCCATAGTATCGGAAGAAACCGGTCTACTCGAAGAGGAGGTCTTGCCATGAAAGGAAAAAGCGATTCAATCTACTGGTTTCGAGTAGTTCTTCTTTCTTTCGTCGTGGTGTGCTGCGCGGCGGTGGGAGCGTGGTCTCAGGTGGTGTTACGAGTGGGCCCCGGCCAGCAGTACGCGACCATCCAGTCGGCGGTGGACGCGGCCCGGACGGGGGACGCGATCCTCGTTTATCCCTCGACCTACAAAGAATCGGTCAGCGTGAACAAGAATGGTTCCGATCCTACTCTGCACTGCAGCACGCCGATGGTTTTCATCTATCTCTTTGGAACCATCAACGTGCAGTACGACTGAGGATCGTGCGCACAAGATGTCGGGAAGGCAGCGAACGGAAGTACCCGGGCGGAGAATCTGGCCCTTTTCGCCCGGGAATGCGGAATTTTGGGGAACGTTGATGAGAACCATTTTCCAGCTCGGGCTGAACGTGGATCGTCTTCTGGAGAAGCTAATATGACCGATAGAGTGTCGTCAGTACAACTATCTTCGCCAGTCCAAATCACTTCAGATGCCGGTACACGTCTGAAAGGACCCCGCCTTGAATCCGTCGATATCCTACGCGGTTTGGTGATGATCGTGATGGCCTTGGACCATTCGCGTGACTTCTTCTCGCTGGCCCAAATGCACTTTTCCCCCACGGACATCGCCATGACCACTCCGGCCTATTTCATCACGCGTTGGATCACCAACATCTGTGCGCCCGTCTTCATTTTCCTCGCAGGCATGGGCATGTCGCTGTCGTCAAAGCAGGATCCAACCAGGCGGTCCAGTTTTCTCGTGACGCGTGGTCTGTGGCTCCTCTTCCTACAGGTCACGGTAATGAACTTGCTCTGGTTTTTCAACGACGATCTGACCCACTTCGTGCGGCTCAACGTGCTGTGGGCCATCGGATGGTCGATGATCTTTCTCGCAGCTGTGGCATATCTGCCGCGCTGGGCCATGTGGTTGGTGGCCATAGGTCTGATCTGTGGTCATAACCTCTTGGACGGTATCTCGCCGCGAACCTTCGGCGGTTTCGGTCGGATCTGGATATTCCTTCATGTCGGCGGTGCGCTGTCGCCCTGGGAGGGGATGACGGTTCATGTTGTGTACCCCTTGGTCCCCTGGGTCGGCGTCATCACACTCGGTTATCTCATGGGCAAATGGACCAAGTCGAAGGCGAAGCCGCGGCGTGCTTTTATCGGGATGGGACTTGGGTTGTTCACATTGGCCTTCCTCTTGCGCGTCGGCAACATTTACGGCAATCCGACGCCGTGGAAGGTCTGGCCTGAAACTTGGCGTACACTGGCCGACTTCGCAAACGGCCACAAGTATCCGCCATCGCTCCTCTACCTAGGGCTGTGCCTTGCGCCATTGATCGTGATGTTAGGGGTCCTCCTTGAGCGTCGGTTTGGCTTATGGGGCCGGGTGGTGGCAACCTTCGGGCAGGTGCCGTTCTTTTTTTATGTGCTGCACATCTTCGTGCTGCACCTGACGGCGGTGATCTATTTTAAGCTCCGCTTCGGCCAGTACGAATGGCTGTTAACCGATCCGACCCCCACCGGGCTGCTCGCGTGGTCCGAGGCCGCAGTGCCTACGGGGATCTATCAGCCGGGGTGGGACCTGCCGCAGACCTATATCGCTTGGCTCGTCGTCTTGGTTTTGTTCTATCCGCTGTGCCGGCGGTTCGCTCAAGTGAAGACACACCGGAACGACTGGTGGTTGTCGTATCTGTAGAGTCAAAAGGCATCCAGTTTCGGAAATCAGGGGAGGTGATACCAATCATGGTGTTAATATTGGCGGCATTGTGTCGGCCCGAATGCCGTTAACCGGAAAATAGTTGGGGACGAATACTTGGGGACGTCGTTTCTGAATTGACTTAACAGATGATAGTCAGTGAGATAAAAGTTGCTTATGCCCAGACAGGCCAGATTGGATGCTCCCGTATCAGGGTACCCCATGTCAAGCACGGGACAAGCTGAG
>Ga0315288_10008574_pt1 | contig 12891 bp, 10 predicted proteins | sample YL17G11_20_MG_FD_203454 | JGI IMG/M metagenome (GOLD analysis project Ga0315288, IMG submission 203454) | Sediment microbial communities from Yellowstone Lake, YNP, Wyoming, USA - YL17G11_20 | ecosystem: Environmental > Aquatic > Freshwater > Lake > Sediment | place: USA: Wyoming | collected...
CCGCTCCACCCGCTTGAGGTGCTTCTCATAATCGAAACACTCCGCCAGCTCCTGCTTACCAAGAAGCTTAACGATCGCGGGCTCCTCCCCTACCATCTGTCGGAAATCGCCGCCTGACTCGAAGGCTTTCATCGCCACCGCCTGCACGGTCCGGTAAGCCTCGTCCCTCCCCATCCCCTTGTCCACCAGTGCCAGCATCACGTGCTCGGACATAACGAGGCCCCTGAGCTTCTCCAGGTTTGCTCGCATGTTCTCCGGATACACGACCATGCCGGTAACCACGTCGGTGAACTTGCGGAGCATGTAGTCAACCAGGAGGCTGCTGTCCGGCAGGATGATCCGCTCGACGCTGGAGTTGGTCAGGTCGCGCTCGTGCCACTGGGCCATGTTTTCCAGCGCAGGGGTCACATATGACCGAACGATGCGCGCCAGGCCGGTGATGCGCTCGCAGGTCATCGGGTTGCGCTTGTGCGGCATTGACGAGGAGCCGCGCTGGCCCTTCTTGAACGGCTCCTCCAACTCCAGGATCTCGGTGCGCTGCAGATTCCGCACTTCTGTCGAGAAGCGCTCCAGCGATCCGGCCATGATGGCAAGCGTCGTAACATAGTGCGCGAACCTGTCCCTCTGCACGATCTGGCTGGTCGCCTTCGGGACCTCGAAGCCGAGGCGCTGGCAGACATACTCCTCGACGCGAGGGTCCACGGTGCCATAGCTTCCGACCGGCCCGGAGGCCATGCCGACGCTGACGCTCTCCCGGGCCTGGCGCAGGCGCACGATGTTGCGCTCCAGCTCGGCCAGCCAGACGGCGAGCTTGAGCCCGAAGGTGATGGGCTCCGCGTGGACGCCATGGGTGCGGCCGATCATGGGCGTCCACTTGTGCTCTTTCGCGCGCTGGCGGATCGCGTCGCAAAGCGCCTGCGCATCCTCCTCGATCAGGTCGCACGACTCCCGCAGCAACATACAGGTCGCCGTGTCCTCGATGTCATAGGAGGTGACGCCGAAGTGGAGGTGGCGCTTCTCTTCGCCGAGGTGCTCCGACACTGCCGTCAGGAACGCGATCAGGTCGTGCCGGATCACGGGCTGCCCCGGTTTGGGCTCGAACCCCGGGACATCGCCCTCCAGCTCGAGCGTGCGCCGCACGATCGAGCTGAAGTCGAAGCCCTTGGCGAGGAGCCGGTCGCCGTTCTCCCGCAGCTTCTGGGCCGCCTCCCTTGGGATGCGCCCGATCTCCGCCCATCCTTCGACGATGAGCAGCTCGACCTCCAGCCACTTGCGGTAGCGGTTAGCCTGATCCCAGATGGCCTTCATCTGCGGGTACGAATAGCGCTCGATCATTGGCCACCCCTGTCCTTCACTGTCTGGTCGGACAGGCTGACCTGGGCCGCCACGTCCGCGCGCATCTCCTCCAGCTTGGTAGCGAGTTTCCCGTCATCCACCGCCAGTATCTCCGCGGCCAGTATCGCCGCGTTTCGCGCGCCGTTGATGGCGACGGTCGCCACCGGCACGCCGCTGGGCATCTGGACTGTGGCGAGCAGTGCGTCCATTCCACCCAGGGTGCTGGATGCTATGGGAAGCCCGATCACCGGCAGTGTCGTGTGGGCGGCAAGCACTCCCGCCAGGTGGGCGGCGCCGCCGGCGGCCGCGATGATCGCCCTCACCCCGCGGCCCCGCGCCTCTTTCGCCAGGGCCATCGCGCGCTCCGGTGTGCGATGCGCCGATGCGATATGGACTTCGTGCGAGATGCCCAGCTTCGCCAGCGTCTCGGCGGCCGGCTTGACGACCTCGAGGTCGGATTCGCTGCCCATTACCACTAGCACCAGCGGTGCTCTTGCGTCGCTCATTTTATCTCCTCGCCCTACAAACCACCCGGCGGGCATTGTCCTGCTTCGCCGAGGCTACGCAGGATCTTCGAGTATGCCCGCCCTACAGCTACTCGAAGATCGCGCTCACCGACTCGCCGGTGTGTATTCGCTTGATCGCCTGCGCGAACAGCGGCGCCACCGAGAGCTGGACGATCTTGGCTGCGCGCTTCTCCGGCGGCAGCGGCACCGTGTCTGTGATCACGACCTGCCGGATCCGCGAGGCCTCGATGTCCCTCACCGCGTTGCCGGTGAGCACACCGTGGGTGACTCCCACGTAGATGTCGCCGACCCCGAACCCATCCAGCGCGCCGATGGTCTCCAAGAGCGAGCTGCCGGTTGCTATCTCATCGTCGAAGTAGAGGATCGTCTTGTCCTTGACCTCGCCGACGATCGCCCGCGCCTCGACCTTGTTGTCGGCAAGGCGGCGCTTGTCAACGAAGGCCAGGGGGATGTTGAGGCGGGTGGCGTAGGCTCCCGCCCGCCGCGCGGAGCCGGCATCGGCCGCCAGCGCGATACACTTGCTGAGGTCGAGCGCCTCGAAGTGCTTGCAGAGAATGGGGGTGGCCGATAGATGGTCGGTCTGGCACTGGAAGAAGCCCTGGACCTGCTCGGAGTGCAGCGTCATCGTGAGGAGGCGATTGGCGCCCGCCGTCACCAACAGATCGGCGATGAGCCGGCCTGCGATGGAGATGCGCGGCATGTCCTTCTTGTCAGAGCGGGCGTAGGAGTAGTAGGGGACGACGGCGGTGATACGCTGTGCGGAGGCCGAGCGCAGCGCATCGAGCATGATGAGCAGCTCGACGAGATTCTCGCTCACGGGGCTGCACAACGGCTGCACGACGAAGACGTCGCGCTCGCGCACGTTCTCGCAGACCTGCACGAAGATGTTCTCATTGGAGAAGCGCGAGATCTTCGCCTCGCTCAAGGGTATGCCCAGGTTGTCGCAGATCGCCCGCGCGAGCTGCGGGTTCCCGTTCCCGGTGAAGACTTTGACTGCGTCCTGCAACTCAATGCCCTCCAGCCGCGCGCCGGCCGATGTCCCGCCGCCAGTGCGCTCCGTCAAACTTGATACGAGCAACTGCTTGGTAGGCCCTCTCGATCGCTTCCGGTATCTCGGCGCCCAGCCCGGTCACGCCCAGCACGCGGCCGCCCGCGGTGACGTAGCTGTCGTCTGTCCGCTTGGTCGCGGCGTGGAAGACGACCACGTCCGGCACCTTCGCCGCTTCCTCGAAACCGGAGATCAGCTTGCCGGTCTCATAGTCGCCCGGGTAGCCTCCGGACGCCATCACGACGCAGACCGCGGCGCCGTTCTGCTTGGGCTGCGCGGAGGGCAGCTTTCCCTCGACGGCCGCCTCGATCAGCTCCAGCAGGTCGCCGTCCATCGTCGGCAGGATAACCTGTGACTCGGGGTCGCCGAAGCGACAATTGTACTCCAGCACCTGCAACCCCTGCGCGGTCATAACCAGCCCGGCGTAAAGGCATCCCACATAGGGCCGGCCTTCCGCCGCCATCGCTCTGACTGTGGGTCGCATGATCTGCTGGAGCGCCTGCTCGAACAACCCGTCTGTCAGCGCCGGCACGGGCGAGTAGCAGCCCATGCCGCCGGTGTTGGGCCCCTGATCGTTGTCTAACACCCGCTTGTGATCCTGCGCCGGGGGCAGCGGGTAGAGATTCTGTCCGTCACATATCGCCTCGACTGACACCTCCGGTCCCTTCAGGTACTCCTCAATGATAACGCGCCGCCCCGACTCGCCAAAGACCTTCTCCACCATCGCCGCTCGTATCGCCGCCTTCGCTTCTTCCACCGTCTGCGCGACGGTCACGCCTTTGCCAGCCGCGAGGCCGTCGGCCTTGACGACGATTGGCGGGGCCTGTGTCTCAACATAAGACAGCGCTTCCTCGGCATCATCTATCGAGACAAAGCAGCCGGTCGGTATCCCGTGCTTGGTGAGAATCCGCTTGCACCATACCTTGCTGCTCTCCAGCAGGGCCGCGCTTCGCGTTGGGCCGAAGACGCGCAGGCCCCTGTGCTGGAAGACGTCCACGATCCCGGCCGCGAGGGGCGCCTCCGGACCCACGACGGTAAGGCCAACCGCCTGCTGTTGCGCGAAGTCGGCGAGGGCGTCGAGTTCCGTCACGGAGATCGGCACACATTCAGCATGGGCCGCGATCCCCGCGTTGCCGGGAGCACAGAAGATCTGCCCCGCGCGTGGGCTCTGTGCGAGCTTCCATACGAGCGCGTGTTCCCTGCCGCCCGAACCAACAACCAGGATGCGAAGACGTGAACTCATCGAGAAGTCGCCTTTCTCGACACAAGTCATCGCACAGCCACCGACGGGCGTGGGTACGCCCGCCCTACGGCGGTGTGCGCTACGGCTCTTCCTCTCCGGCCGACCCCTCCCCTGCCGGCTGCTCCGCTTGGGCTTCGCCCTCTTTCTGCTGCGCTGCTCGGACGATCTCCAGGAAGCCCTCGGCTGCGGCCTCGTGGCTCGCCCGCAGCTCCTTGAGGCGCTGGGAGGTCTCGCGCACGGCCGCCACGAACGCCAGCACGAAGGCCCCGATCCACACCAGCAGCAGCAACTTCGTCAGCAGGGCCAGGCGCGGGCTGCTCATGCCAAACTCCTGCGCCTCCCGCACTTTGCCGAGGGCCACCAGGAAACCCGACAGCGCCAAGAAGGCCAGCCCCAGCCAGCCGACATAAGACCGGTTGCGGAAGCCGGCGACCCAGCCGGCGATGAGGCATATGCCCACGAACCCCGTCAGGCCGGCGGCGAGCTGAGGTGACATGGGGCGGTCACTCCCTCTCGGGCTCCTCGAAGCGTTCCTCGAGGTTCTCGAAGCGCACGAACTCGTCTATCCACGCCAGGCGCACGGTACCCGTGGGCCCATTGCGCTGCTTCGACACCAGCAGTTCGGCGATGTTCTGGTCGGTCTCCAGGTAGCCGGCCGCCCTCAGCTCGTCCGGGCCATAGTAGGAGGGGCGGTAGATGAACGTGACCACATCGGCCTCCTGCTCGATCGAGCCGCTTTCCCGCAAATCCGACAGCAGCGGCCTGCGTGGATGCCCGCGAGCTTCGACGGCGCGGCTCAGCTGGGAGAGGGCGACGACTGGGAGGCGCAGCTCTCGGGCGAGGGCCTTCAGCGACCGCGCCACCTGTGAGATCTCCTGGGTGCGGTTCTCGAACCGGCCGTAGCCCGACACAAGCTGCAGGTAGTCAACCACGATCAGGTCGAGCCCATGCTCGGCTCGCAGTCGGCGGGCCTTGCCCCGCATATGCAGCACGGTCATCGTCGGCGTGTCGTCAATGTAGATGGGCGCCTTATAAAGCCGGCTCGCCGCCAGGGCGATCCGGTCCATGTCGCCGCGGTCAATGTACCCCTGCCGGATGTTCTGCTGGTTGACCCCCGCCTCCGCGCACAGCAGCCTGAGCGCAAGCTGCTCCTTCGCCATCTCGAGGCTGAAGAGGGCCACCGTCTTGCTCTGGGTCTTGGCGACGTGGGTAGCGACATTCAGCGCCAGCGCGGTCTTTCCCATGGAGGGCCGAGCCGCGATGACGATCAGGTCGGAGGGCTGGAGGCCGGAGATCAGGCTGTCGAGGTCATCGTATCCCGTGAGCAGCCCTGTGCCCGGCCGGTGCGACTCCTGCATTTCGTCAATGCGGTCATAGGTCTCGCCGAGCAAATCGCGAATGGGGGTGAAGGCCGGTGTGATCGTGCGCTCTCCGACCGCGAAGACAACCTGCTCGGCCTGATCCACGATGGTCTCGACGTCCCCGTCGCCGGCCTGCTGAGCCAGGTTCTGGATCTCGCCGCCCGCCCTGATAAGGCCTCTGAGCGTGGCCTTCTCCCGGACGATCTTGGCATAGTTTGCGATCGCGGCGGCCGTGGGCGCGGCGTCCTGCAAGTCAATGAGATAGGAGGTTCCACCAACAGACTCCAGCTGTCCGCGGTCCTGCAGGCGGGCCTGAACTGTGACGATATCAACCGGGTCGCTGTCGTTGAACAGGTCAACCATGACCCGGTAGAGCATCTGGTGCTGAGGGCTGTAGAAGTCGTCGCCGTCGAGCACATCCACGACCCTCGCGATGGCCTCGCGCTCCACGAGCATCGCACCCAGGGTGGCCTGCTCGGCCTCCAGGCTCTGAGGAGGAACCCTTTCCAGCAGCGGTGCACCCAAGGCAGCCCTCCTTCGCTAGGCTTCGACTTCCGCTTCGGGCTCGACCTCGATCTTGAGGGTGGCCTCGACCTCCTTGTGCAGCTTCACATGGGCTTCGTGAGGCCCGAGCGTCCTGATCGGGTAGGGAAAGGTGATGGCCCGCCGGTCCACCTGCAGACCGTACTGCGCCGCAAGCGCCTCGGCAACCTCGGTGTGCGTGATTGATCCATAAAGCCGGCCGGCTTCGCCGGACTTCGCTTTGAGGTTGAGCGTGATCCCCGACAGCCGCTGTGCGACGGCCTGCGCGGTGCCTGCTTCGCGCGCCTGCTTTCGGCGGATGGTGGTGCGGTGCATCTCAAGGTTCTTCATGCTTCCCGCGGTGGCCGGAATGGCGAGTTCCCGGGGGAAAAGGTAGTTGCGGGCGTAGCCGTCGGCCACGTTCTCCACCGATCCCGCAGCGCCGACTCCCTGCACGTCTTCCAGGAGAATGACCTTCATGAACACAGCCTCCGTAGCCTCGTTTGCCCCGACCTGGTCCGGCCCCCTGTCTGCCCAGACACCACCCGATCGAGAAAGCCCCAAAAGCCTTCTCTCGCGCCTTGCGCTTCTCCTTCCGCCCTGACTAGCCTTCGCCCGCGCCCTCGGTCTTCGCCGGCTCGTCAGGGTAGGGGAACCACGGCGCGCCCCCGATGAAGACCACCTTCCAGTCCCCATCCTCCTTCACCGTCGTGAAGGCCGCCTCCGCCGGATCCTCGGTGATCGGCACGCTCACGACGACGCGACCGTTCTGCTCCTCCCCCTGGGTGGCCTCCGCCAGGTCGAGATCGGTGGCCTCCCCTGACTGGGCCAGCTTCACGAACTGCTCATATGGATGTGCTTCCCTTGAGCGAGCCGAAAGGCGCTCGTAGGCCGACCTGAAGTCCTTCTGGTACAGCGACTCGACGTACCTCGTCACCGCCTCGCGCGGCGTCGCTGCCCGCTTCACGGCCGTCGGCCGCGGCGATGGCGCGGCAGGAGCCTTGCCCTTGGCCCCCGGGTATCGCATGACAACGAAAGCGACCGCCGCCACCGCCACGACGATCAGAATCACCGCTGCGCGCGCCTTCATCGAATACCCTCCCGCCCATCTGCAATGTTAGCTTCACGGCTTAGCACTGTCAAGAAACGGCTGGCATGAAGTGATCGCTTGCCATTCCTCGCCGAGCGCCCGCTGCCCGCCGCTGGGCTGAAGGAGATCGGCGCCCGCGCGTCAGAATATACGTGGTCACCAACCGCGCTGTGCAGAGGCTGGTGGTTCCGTCAGGCCCGTCGGCCGGGCCTTGGCGGTCAAGTGGAGGAAAGACCCATGAACGAGCTGCTGGGCAAGCTAGCTGAGCTGGCAAGACCGCGCGTCCGCCCGCCTCTCGACGACGGCTTCCGGCCTGCGGCACTGGCCAATCGCGCCTTCCGCAGGGCCGTCGCGGATTCCGGCCAGGGAGTCAAACTGGTCATCGGTCTTCAGCGCCCCGATGGCACGACCTCCGTCTACGAGACCCAGGTCTTCGCCGACGGCCACCCGATGGTCGGTCTCAACCTCCCCTACACCGAGCGCCTCGTGAAGCTCCTGCTCTGGCAGAAGGGCGGTTTCCGCGTCACCATCGGCGGCCCGGAGGCCGTCGGCCGCCACATCAAGGAGACCTACTCGCCCGCTGGCGCCCGCGCCTTCGACTACGACTTCATGGGCGAGACAACATACGAACACCTCTTCGAGATCGTTCTGACCGAGGCCGACAGGGTCCCGCCCGCGAAGGAGACCTCCGTCGCGATCGGCCGCCACCTGGAGGGAAACCGCATCGGCTTCGATCTTGGGGCGAGCGACCGCAAGGTGGCAGCAGTCATCGAGGGCGAGTCGGCGTTCAGCGAAGAGGTGGTTTGGGACCCGCGCAACCAGGCCGATCCCTCCTACCACTACAACGAGATCAACGCCGCCCTCAAGGCGGCCGCCGCAAAGATGCCCCGCGTCGACGCCGTCGGGGGCAGCTCCGCCGGTGTCATCATCAACAACCGGCCCATGATCGCGTCGCTCTTCCGCGGCGTGCCGAAGGACCTGTTCAACAAGAAGGTCAAGAGCATCTTCCTCGACCTCGCCAAGGAGTGGGGCGTCCCCTTTGAGGTCGCCAACGACGGCGACGTGACCGCTCTGGCCGGCTCTATGTCGCTCAACGACAACGCCGTGCTCGGCATCGCCATGGGATCGAGCGAAGCCGCTGGCTATGTCAATGAGCTCGGCAACATCACGGGCTGGCTCAACGAGCTGGCCTTTGCTCCCATAGACTGCAACCCCGAGGCGCCGGCCGACGAATGGTCGGGGGACACCGGCTGTGGCGTTCAGTACCTCACCCAGCAGGCCGTCTTCCGCCTCGCGCGCCAGGTTGGCCTCAAGCTCGACGAATCGCTGCCCCTCGCCGACCAGCTCGAACAGGTCCAGGAGCTGCTCGAAGCCAGCGACGAAACCGCCCGCAAGATCTGGGAGACCATCGGCGTGTACGCCGGCTACGCCGTCGCCCATTACGCCGGCTTCTACACCATCAAGCATCTGCTCTTGCTGGGCCGCGTCACCTCCGGCCGTGGGGGGCCGATCATCCTCGAAAAGGCCAGAGAGGTCTTCGCCGCCGACTTCCCAGATCTCGCCAAGCAGATCGAGCTACATCTGCCCGACGAGAAAACCAGAAGAGTCGGACAGGCGGTGGCCGCGGCGAGCTTGCCGGCGCTGTAGGGCGGTCGGCCCATCGCCGCGAATCTGGCAGATGCTTGGCTGTAGGGCAGGAGCGTGTCTCCTGCCCTGCTCACTCCCCATTTCTCGGCAACGCCTCCGCCTCCACCCTCAGCCGCGAATCCCCGACCTCCACCCATTCCCCGTACTCCGGCGGATAGCTTTCCGCGTATCCCACCTCGAGAGCGTACTCTCCGGCCGGTAGATTGCTCGGGATCATGATCTTCCCGCGCTGCTCGTAAGCCGTCCCAACCGGACAGGCGGGCAAGCCCCACAATCCGTACAGCACCGGATACCCCTGCACCAGGAGGGCCTCTTCCTCCGTAGGGCAGAAGCGTGTCTTCTGCCCCTGCCCGGGCGTGGGCCTCAGCGCAAACAACACCCCCGGCAGCGGCGTCTGCAGCCGCCACCGCGCGCGGAACCCGACAAGCTCCCCTGTGCCGACCTCTGACCTGTCCAACGACAGCGAAACTAACTGCACTCCACCGGGAAGCTCCACGATCGGCTCGCCACCGGGACCGGGCCGCACCATGTCCGGCAGCTCGAAGCTCAGCCGGTAAAGGCTGTCGTTCACCCCCACGAACCATGGTGGTCCCGGCAGCGTCTTCGTCACCGGCCCATGCAGGGCGTAGACCGTGCGCTGCCCCTCGTATTCCTTCGCCAGCTCGTGCGCGAACACAGCCACGGCCTCCCACACCTCCGGCGTGCCCGGCCTCGTGATCTGGAACTGCGGCCTGACTTCCCCCCACACGCGCACCGCCGTCTTCTTCAGTTCGGGGTCGGCAATCGTCTCGCGGTACCCTTCCTCCGATAGCGCCAGGGGCCGCAGCACCGTCACATCCTTCCGCAGCCCCTCGACCTGCTGCAGATACCAAACCAGGAACATCGGGTCGTCCCACTCGGCGACGAAGATGGCGTGCTCGTCCATCTGCATAAGAGCCGCCGCCCACTGGTCGCGGTGCCGCCACACATCACTCTGATCCGACCGCTCCCAATTTGCCCAGCCAAGCGAAGCGCAAACCAAGATCCCAGCCAGCACGGCGAGCACGCGCCGAGGCGCTGACTCGCCCAGCCGCGCCAACCCCAGCCCCCCGAACAGCGCGAGTGTTGCCCCCACCGGCAGCAGCCAGACCTTCGAGTCGCTCACATCCCCCCACTCCAAGACCCAGACCAGCAGCACGAGCGCGCCGGCCCCCAGCGGCCCGAACATCGCCGGCCGCCTCCGAACCCAGCTCGCCCAGCCCCACCCGATCAACGACAACCCGACGACCGCCAGCGCCACGGACACCGGCCCGTGGCCGGCCAGGCATTCACCCCACAGCAGCTGCGCCTGCCGAACCACCATCTCCCAGGAGTTCATGAAGGCCCACTTCGAGTACTGCCGCCCGGTCACGTGCGCGATGAACCGCTCCCAGGTGTCCGGCTTGCCCCAGTTCATCGCCGGGTTCGCCGCCGCGCGCACGGGCAGGTAGACGTACAACAGGAACGGCGCGGCGAACGCAAGCGAGGCCCCTACATAGGCTCGCGCCGTTCTCGGCCTGGTCATGGCGAAGGCAGCCATCAGCGCCGGCGCCGCCGCGAGAAAGCCGGTCCGGTGGTGCATCGCTACCAGTCCGCAGGCGAGCGCCACCCACGTCAACTGCTTGGGCGATCGCTCGCGATCCCACCGCCACAGCGCAACGAGGAACAGCGCGAACAGCAGCGCCTCCAGTGCGTAGACCTCGGCCCGCACCGCCTGGCTCCAGGTGGGGAACCACAGCCCGAAGGCCAGCCCGGCGAACCCGCCCGCAGGCAGAGACCCACCAATGACGGCAGCGAGCCAGCAGACGAGCGCAGATGCCGCCGCGGCCGAAACCACCGACAGCAGCGCGACGCGATAGGCGCTCGTGTGCCCCAGCGGGAGGAAGTCGAACAGCCGCCCGAGCAAGGTCCACAGCGGGTATCCGGTCGGATGGGCGACGCCGAGCACATGCGCGGCCGCGACTAACTCACCGCTGTCCTGGTCAACGGCCGTTGGTATGACCGTCAGCAGGTAGATAGCGGTGACCGCCGCGAACACCCCAACCGAACACAGCGCTGCCGCCCGCGGCGGGACGCGCGAGGCCGCCTCACCCTGCGGCTGCGCCCCCTTCTTCCTTGCCCTTCGTCCCCTCCTCGGCATGGGACATTATTACGCAGCCGAGCGCTGCGCGCCTGCTCCCCTACCCCTCCCTAAACGCCTCGCGCGCCGCCTCGTAGACGAGCTTCACGGGGATGCCCTTTTCCCTGGCGATGCGCGCACAATCCTCATACTCCGGCGCGATGTTCAGGATCTCGTCGTTCAGCCACCCGATCTTCACTCGCACGGGTCCATACTGGGTCTGGAGCTCACGCCACTCGCGATCGAGGCATCGCCGGCTGACCTCGGTGACGCGCAGGCCGAGCGTCGTGGTCTCGCGGAAGAGCATCTCGGTGAGCGCGCCAACAAGCGGCGGCTCGCAGAGCACCGAAACCAGCGTGGCGGGCCGCGACTTCTTCATCACGATGGGCGTGTAGTAGACGTCGAGCGCGCCGGCCTCGAGCAAACGCTCCATGACGTAGCCGAACAGCTCGGCGCTCATGTCATCAATGTTGGTTTCGATGAGAGCCAACTGCTGCTCGCGCGGCTGCTTCGTCGGCTCACCGAGGAACAGTCGCAGAAGGTTCGGGTGCGGTAAGTCTCGGCTTCCCGCACCCCAGCCGACCGCCGCTATCGTCATCGGCGGCATGGAACCGAACTCCCGGGAGACGGTTGTGATGATGGCGGCTCCAGTGGGTGTAACGAGCTCCGCGTCAACCGGCCCGCCGTAGGTCGGTACTCCCCGAAGCAGTTCCACCGTCGCGGGCGCCGGCACAGGCAGTCGCCCGTGCGCGGTGTCCACCCATCCACCGCCCAGCGGCAGCGCCGAGGCGTATACCTCCTCGATGCCGAGCCGCCGCAGACCGCAGAAAGCCCCCACGATGTCAACGATCGCGTCGACAGCGCCGACCTCGTGGAAGTGCACCTCCTCGACGGCATGCCCATGCACTCGCGCCTCGGCCGCGGCGAGCCGCTCGAAGACCTTACGCGCGGGGTGCGTCACCTCGCCGGGCAGATCGGCGCGCGCGAGGATGTCGAGAATGTCGTGAAGCCGACGGTGCGCGGGCGCTTGCTCCGCCTTCACGCTGACGAGGGTGGCGGCAAGGCCGCCCTTGCTGACCCGCGTCGCCGATATCTCATATCCCGACAGGGGCAGCCGCGCCAGGTCCGCGCGCAGGTCCTCGATCGCCAGGCCCGCGTCCACCAACGCGCCCAGCAGCATGTCGCCGCTGATACCCGAGAAGCAATCGAAGTAAGCAATCACTTCTTTCTCTCTCCCCGCACCAACACGGCCGCGAAGTACCCGGCCCCGAAGCCGTTGTCTATGTTCACGACGACCACACCGGCCGCGCAAGAGTTGAGCATTGCCAGCAGGGCCGAAAGGCCCTCGAAGCTTGCCCCATATCCCACCGATGTCGGCACCGCGATCACCGGCGATGACACGAGCCCGCCGACCACGCTGGCCAACGCGCCCTCCATCCCGGCCACCACGATTATCACGCGGGCCTCGTGAAGCTTGTCGCGGTAGCGCAGCAACCTGTGCAACCCCGCTACCCCGACGTCGTAGATGCGCTCAACCCGGCAGCCCATCGTCTCGGCCGTCACTGCGGCCTCTTCCGCGACAGGCACATCGGCGGTGCCGGCCGTAACGACGGCGACGGGCTTCGCGCGCGGCGACGGGCGGGGCGACTGGCCGATGACGAGCACCCGGGCGGCCTCGTGCCAAGTCACCTTCGGGAAGACCTCCTTCGCGGCCTCGTACATCTCCAGGCTGCATCGGGTGGCGAGAACAACCCGGTGCCGCCCCAGGATGCGGCGGGCGATCTCGATAACCTGATCACAGGTTTTGCCGGCGCAGTAGATGACCTCGGGAAAGCCGGTGCGGAGCTCGCGGTGATGGTCAACCTTGGCGAAGCCCAAGTCCTCGAACGGCAGCTCGCGCAGGCGCTCGACCGCCTCGGCGACGGTCAAGCGGCCGTCCTTCACCTCCCGCAGCAGTCGGTTGAGCTGCCGCTCCGTCATG
>Ga0315288_10008576_pt1 | contig 12890 bp, 9 predicted proteins | sample YL17G11_20_MG_FD_203454 | JGI IMG/M metagenome (GOLD analysis project Ga0315288, IMG submission 203454) | Sediment microbial communities from Yellowstone Lake, YNP, Wyoming, USA - YL17G11_20 | ecosystem: Environmental > Aquatic > Freshwater > Lake > Sediment | place: USA: Wyoming | collected...
GAAACTACTGTTCTGCTCCGACGGCAACTTCACCGAGTTCGTGGACGACCTCGTGGACTGCGGCGCCGACGGCTTCATCTTCGAGCCCCTCACCAGCCTGGAGTCCATCGCCGCCAGGTACGGCAAGACGCACGTGATGATCGGCAACGTGGACTGCCGCATCCTCACCTTCGGCAGCCGCGAGGAGATCGAGGCCGAGGTGCGCCGCTGCGCCGGGATCGGCAAGCCCTGCCCCGGCTACTTCTTCGCCGTGGGCAACCACATCCCGTACAACATCCCCATCGAGAACGTGGAGTTGTACTTTGACTTGATCAACCGCCTGGGCAGGAGATCATCGTAGGGGCCGACCTCCGGTCGGCCCGAAACGAACGGGAGCGCCAGAGGTGCTCCCCTACGCGCTGTCAGGGATCGCCTCGGTAGCGGCAAGGGACATCGCGGATGGATGGATGGCAACGGCTGAAGTCATTGCTCCGGCCCACCGGCTGGAAAACCGCCCTCGCCTACGCCGCCCTCGCCGCGTTCTTCACCTGGCCGCTCATCATCCACCCGGCTCACTGGGTCTTCTTCGGGATTGACGACACCCGGCCCCACCTCTGGAACGAGTGGTGGATCAGGCGCTGCCTGCTCTCCGGCGCCGGCCCCTTCCACACCAACCTGCTCTTCTACCCGATGGGCACCAGCCTGGCGCTGACCTCCATCGCGTATCCCTACTGTCTCCTCTCGGCGCCCTTCCAGTCGCTTTTCGCCCTGCCGAACGGCCTCACCATCGGCATGACTTTCACCATCTTCTTCTCCTTCGTCGCCACCGGCCTGGGCACGTACCTGCTGGCGCGCGATCTCACCGGCAGCCGCTCGGCCGCGTTCGTGGCCGGCATCGCCGCCGCCTTCACGGCCTACCGCGTCTGGCACCTGGGCCGGATGAACGTCCTGGGCCTCGAGGGCATCCCGGTCTCGCTTTGGCTTCTCTTCCGCGCGCTCCGGGGCGACCAGGCCCGCGCCCGCGACGGCGTCGCGCTGGGACTCGCTGCGGCCTACACCTTCTACACCGACGTCACCTACACGGTTTACCTGGCCGGCGTGGGTGGGCTCATCCTGGCCTATCACCTGGCATTCGAGCGGGACCGGATCTGGCACCCGCGGTGCGGCTGGGCGCTGGCGATTGGCGGCTGCACAGCCCTGGCGGTGAGCGCGCCGCTGCTGTCGGCGATGATTCCCGAACTGCGTCACAATCCGATCGCGGTGAGGAGCCTGGAGGAGACCAAGTACTTCTCGGCGGACCTGGCCGGCTTCTTCCTCCCCTCGCACTTGCACCCGGTGTGGGGGAAGTGGGTGGCGCCGCTCTACGAACGCGCGCCGCAGATCAAGGGCTACGAAACCTACCTGGGCTACACGCTGCTGGCGTTCGCGATCGTCGCCGTGGTGAAGCGGCGAAGGCTCGACCGCAAGCGCGTGGTTTTCTGGGCCGCGCTGGCCGCGGCCTCGGCGCTGCTCGCGCTGGGGCCCACGCTGCACTGGCTGGGGCGCGAGACCGCCGTGCCCCTCCCCTACCGCTGGCTCTGGTATGCCGCGCCGATCCTGCGCGTCTCGCGCACGCCGGTGCGCCTGGTGGTCATCACCAACCTATCGCTGGCCGTGCTGCTCGCCTACGCCATCGTCTTCATCCGCGCCCACGCACGCCCGGGCCTGGCCGCGATGATGCCGGCGGCGGCCGCGGTTCTCCTCCTGGCGGAGACGATCTGCGTGCCGCTGCCCACGAACCGGCTCGACATTCCCCGCTTTTACTGGGAGCGCGCCAAAGACGCCGACTCCTACGCCATCCTCGAGGCGCCGCTCCTCGACGAAAGCCTCAAGCGATGGGCCATGACGGCGCAGGTGGTGCACCACAAGCCCATCCTCTATGCCGACCCGCCCCGTCCCTCGCGTCATGCCCTCGACTTCATCCACGCCAACGAGGCCATCCTGGGCCCCTTGGTTGGCCTCCGGCTCGCACCCAACGGCGGGGTGTACCTCCTGCCGGGCGAGCCCGCGGCCTTGCGCCCGCTGCTGGTGCGGTCGCGCATCCGCTACGTAGTGGTGCATCCGCACGCGGCCGCTGGACCCGGCGTCGCCGCCCTCGAGGTGGACTTCCTGCGCGCCGCCGGCCTCGAGGAGGTCTGGGCCGAGGCTGAACTGGTCGCGTTCCGCGCGTACTAATGACATCCCCCTGTCGCGCATTGCGGGCGCGCAGCGTCCGACAGGTCGGATCAGGCCACCCGAAACCCATACAGGCTCGCGTTCACCAGCCAGAACCGCAGCCGGATCGCCTTGCCCTTGAGCGCATCCAGCGTCGTGCCCGGCCACGCGAATTCGTGGTCGAGCGCGTCACCGCGGAAGGTCTCGCACTCGTCGCGCGTGAACCCAGGGACGGGGTTGCCGGCGTCGTCGAGAACCTCCAGCCGCGCGAAGCCCACCTGCTGCGCGCCTTCGGTGGCGCCGACCGCTGCCTTGCAGTCCAGGTTCACCAGCAGCCGCCCGCCGGGCCACGCGAACGGTCTCGTCGTGACGTGCGCCTCGACCGGGCCGGCATCGAGCGAGGCGAAGCCATCGCGCCGCAGCACCGCCACGCCGATGGCGCCCCTCGGGAACGGCCACGCCTGCCCGTGCGATTCGGTGCGCCCTTCGTAGTAGAACCACAAGCGCCCGTCGCGCTCGAGGGGCGGGTTCGAGGCCACGCACACCCACGCGCCCTCCCAACCATCGCGCCGCCCCCGCGGGAAGAACACTTGCCGCGGCTCGACACGCCGCCAGGTCACGTTGTCACGGCTCACCGCCAACTGGAGGTCCTGCACATCCTCCTGCGAGTGGAGCACCTGGATCAGGCCGACATAGATGCTCTCATACCGGAACGCGCTGAACCCGTAGAACTGAATGTCGTAGTGATCGGCGAGATCGGGCGCGAGCGCGAGTCGCGGATCGCTCCACTCCAGGAAATCAGCCGAATCGGAGCGATAGACCGTTCGCCGCGCGTGATCCTGCATCATGGTGTGGCGGCGGGTGTAGGCCACGTAGGGGCGCGGCTTGCCGGGATCGAGCATGACGTTGGTGCGGTCGCCCACCGAGGGGACCACCGGCTCGGGCAGCGCCTGCCAATGCAGCCCGTCGGCCGAGAATGCGGCATAGAGCCCGCCCCTTCCATCGGGGCCGCGGCCGTAGGTAAGCAGTTTGTAGCGCCGCCGCGCATCGGGCTCGCCTGGATCGAGGATCACGCTGGGGCTGTCCACCCCGCCATGGAATCCCGCCAGGATGATGTTGTTGCGCCTCGACCCCCGATAGGGCACCTCGCCGAGCTCCGGCTTCTCCCAGTTCAGGCCGTCCGCGCTGGTGGCGCAGCAGATGTAGGTGTTTTCCGGCGGCGCCACTTTGTTGAAGGTCTGATAGTAGATGTGATACAGCCCGGTGTCTGGGCTGCGCAAGACGGTGCCATAGAGGCAGATGCAGTTCCCCTCCCAAGGGCGTTCGGGCCGCAGGATGGGATCGGGCCCGAACCGCTGCGGCTGGTGGATCGCGCGGTGAACGCGCGTGTGCGACTCGATCACCTCGTCGTCAATGAATAACTGCGCCTCGCCCCGGTCCATGCCGCACCTCCCGATCCGGGCAGGAAGCAAGTTCCTGCCCTACGCTCTAAACGCCCAGCCGCGACAGCGCCTCCCGGCTGATCCGCATCGCCTGGACGGCGGGGACTTCGGGGTCGTCGTCCTCCACCACCACCCATCCCGCGTAGTCCAACTCGCGCAGCAGATCCAGGAACCCCGCCAGGTCGAGCGTCCCCTGCCCCAGGGGCACGAAAGGCGTGCGCTTGTTCAGGATGAACCGCGGCTTGTAGCAGTCCTTCAGGTGCACCAGCGCCAGGCGGTCGGCGTACTTGCGCGTGATGGCGATCGGATCCACGTCGGCGCCCAGCCAGTGCCCGGTGTCGCTGCAAAGTTTCAGGCCCGGCACCCGCGAGACGATGCGGTCGGTCTCTTCCTCCGTCTCCGCGATGGTCCAGAGGTGGTTATGGTAGGCCGGGATCAGCCCGTATCGGCGCGCCGTCTCCACCGCCTCCGCGCAGGCGGCGACGAATCTGTCGTACTCCTCGTCGGGCACCGGCCCGTCGCCGAAGGGCGCCCGCCACGGCGCCCCGACCTGGTGGATCGTGCCGCCCAGCCGCGCGGTCTCCTCCGGCCCGCCGATGCTCACCATCCCCAGCCCCAAGCGGCGCATCGCCTCCGCCAGGGCCGCCTCACTCCCAAACGCCCCCACCGCGTGCATGAACTGCACCCCCTCGTAACCCAGGCCGGCGATCTCCTCCAGCATCCGGAAAACGTCGGTCCCCGGCTCCTTCGTCCAGGGGATGGTGTGGGCCGCAAGCCGCCATTTCCGATCAGTCACCTAGGAATTCTCCGCCGCCGGCAAGCCGGCAACCGCTTTCCTACCGTTTCGCAGCCAGAGCCTCCCGCCCCTTCCGGCGGTTGCCATCGGCAACCTCGGAGTATCCCGCGCGGGCCTCACCTGCAGCCCGGCACCCTGAACTCCCGCCGCCGACAACTCCGCGGCAACGCTTGACAGGCAGGCCAAGATAGTAGTACTGTGCACACGTGGCGGTGCAGGGTGGTGCACCGTGCCCTGCCGAGCGCACCAGGGGAGGTTTGGGGCGTGACCGCAAGTGAGAGCGAGCGAGTTTCCGGCGACGGGGCGGCCTACGTCGAGAAGTTGTGGCTGATGTTCGACCGCCTTCTGGTTCATAGCGTCGCCGAGCGCGCGCTCTCCAGCGCGGCCGCCAAGGACTTGACCGCCACTCAGTTCGACGGGCTGCGCTTCCTGGCGCGCCACCCCCACTGCACCATCGGCGACATCGCCGGCGGACTGGTGGTGAGTTATCCCGCCGCGACGCGCCTGGTGAGCCGCCTCGAGAAGCGCGGCCTCGCCGCGCGCACCCCCGCGCAAACCGATCACCGCGTGGTCAACGTCGCACTCACCGAACTCGGCAGCCAGGCCGAGCGCAGCACCCGCGCTCGCCGCGCCGCGCTCCTCAACCGGGTGATGGAGAACCTGCCCGATTCGCGCCGCCGCTCGCTCGTCAGCAATCTCGAGCGCTTCCTCTCCTCCACCCTCACCGACCGGCGACTGATCACGACCGTCTGCCTGCGCTGCGGCACCGATCACGACGACAACTGCCTGGTCAACCGCGCAAATATTGCGCTCACGGGAAGCCCGCTCTCGCCGATCTGATCACAGCACAGTTCACAGCACGGGTCGCCGCCATGTGGATCATCCGCCTCTTGCTGCGCCTGGCCCTGGTCGGCCTGCTGATGGCTGCCCTGGGCGCCGTCGCCATCTACGGATCCTGGAAACTGATCCATCCCTTCGTCTTGCAGCGCGAGCAGCACCGGGAGATTGCGCAACTCGAACAGCGCGTCGCCTGGCTCAAGCGCGAGCACGCGAGCCTCAAGGAAGCCGCCACCCGGCTCGCCACCGAGGCGGGCAAGGCCGAGGAATTACGCCGCATGGGCTACGTGCGGCCCAAGGAACGCATCCTGCGGTTCCTCAAAGCCCCGGCGCCGGCCGCCCGGGTCCCCCGGCAGCCCACCCGCGAGAACGCCGGCGTCAAGGACCGCATCAAGCGCTGGCTGGAGCGGCGCCTGGCCCCCGCGCCGTCTGGATGAGTTCGCCTGGAGGGCATTCGCGCCCTAGAAACCGCGCGGCTCAGCCAGGTTCAGCAGCGCCGTCTCCAGTTGCGGCGCCTGCTCCTCGCTGACAGTCCGAAGGTCCAGCAACACCCGGTCGCGCCGAATCCGCGCGATCACCGGCGGATCGAGTCGCCGCAGCGCCGCCAACAGTTCATCCGCCGACATCGCGCGCGGCGCCAGCGACACCACCGTCGTCGGCAGCCCGTGCGTGGGCAGGCTGCCGCCGCCCACCTGCGACATCTCCCGCTCCACCGTCACCTCGGCCACCGCCGCCAACGGCCCCTCGAGGCGCCGCGCCAGCCGCCGCGCCGCCCGCGCGATCCCTTCCGCCTCGCGCGTGATCGTCCGCAGCGTTGGGATCTCGCGCACCGCCCGCTCCTCGTCGCGGTACAATTGCAGCGTCGCTTCGAGCGCCGCCAGCGTCAGTTTGTCCACGCGCACGACGCGCGCCAGCGGGTTGCGCTTCATGCGCGCGATCACCTCGGCCCGGCCCACCGCTATCCCCGCCTGCGGGCCCCCGAGCAACTTGTCGGCGCTGAATACCACGACATCGGCCCCCGCCGCCACCGCGTCGCGCACCACCGGCTCACCTTCGACGCCCCACCGCCCCAGGTCCAGCAGCGCCCCCGACCCCAGGTCGGCCAGCACCGGCACGCCCGCCTTGCGGCCCAGTTGCACCAGGTCCGGCAGGCCCACCTCCGCGGTGAAACCCACCACCCGGTAATTGCTGGGGTGCACCCACAAGAGCAGCGCGGTCCCTTCACCGATGGCCTGCTCGTAGTCGCGCGGATGGGTGCGGTTGGTGGTGCCCACCTCCACCAGCGCGCATCCGGCCGAGCGGATCACGTCGGGGATGCGAAACGAGCCGCCGATCTCCACCTCCTGCCCGCGCGACACGATCACCTCGCGCCCGGCTGCCAGGGTGTTGATCGCCAGCGCCACCGCCGCCGCGTTGTTGTTCACCGCGGTGGCCGACTCGGCGCCGGTGAGTTCGCAGAGCAGCCCGCGCACGTGCAGGTCGCGCGAGCCCCGCTTCCCCGTGGCCAGGTCGGTCTCGAGCGCGCACGGCGCGCGGGCCACCCGGGCGATCGCCTCCTGCGCGGCCGTCGCCAGCAGCGAACGCCCCAGGCCGGTGTGGATGATGATGCCGGTGGCGTTGATCACCTCGCGCAGGCTGGGCGCGACCTGGGCGCGCAGCCGCTCCAGCGCGGCCTGCGCAACCCCCTCGAGCGACACCGCCTCGCCGCTGCCTTCCCGCAGCCGCCCCCGCGCCTCCGCCAGCGCCGCCCTCACGGCGTCGCGCGCGGCGGCCCGCCCGCCCTGGCGCAGCAGGGGCGCGGCCGCGCTGCTGCGGAGGACTTCGTCCACTGAGGGCAGCGCCCGCAGCCCGGCCCCAGCGTCTCGCTTCACGGGCGCCTACTCCTTGGGGACGATGATCGCGTTATAGCCGCGGCGCCTCAGGTCCTCGGCCGCGGCCTCGGCCTTGTCGCGCTTGTACACGCCGGTGCGCACGCGGTAGATCCCGCCCGCTTCCTGCCGCGCCGAGGCCGCCACCCCCCGCTGCTTGAGGTCGGCCACCAGCATGTCGGCATTCGCCTTATCGGCGAACGAGCCGAGTTGGATGGTGACTTCCTCCGCAGGCGCGGCTGTGGCTTCGGGGGCCGGCGGGGTTTCGAGGCCCAACGCGTTGTTCTCTCCCTGTGGCGGGGCGGCCGGCTGGAACGCGCGGCGGGGCGACCGGATGGGGGTGATCGTCGCCGTGGATTGGGTATCCTGCGGGGGCGACGCGGCCTGGGGGCGCGGGGCCACGGGTACGGGCTGCGGCGCGCGCACCGCGACCGCATGTTTCTTCAGGTAGTCCTCGCCCAACACGTACCGCCCCGCGTAGTAACCGCCGCCGATCGCCGCCGTGCAGAGCATGCCCACCACCAGCAGCCAGATTGATGCCGTGCCTGATCGTACCATCATCGTCATCCTCGTTCGACCACCGCCATTATACCACGCGCCAGCCGTGTGGAACCGCACCGTCCCCGGGCATTCCGGCCGCCGCCCCAAGGAGCCCATGCGCCCCGCGCAGAAACCCCAGCCAGGTTCCGCGCGATCAACCGTTTGGAGGATCGGGCCATGCGCATCTTGACCGGCCTCGTTCTCGCCGTGATGCTCGCCTCGCCTGCCCTCGCCGACGATCTCGACCTCGGGGGCAAAACCCTGAAGCGCTGGGACTTCGCCACCAGCGCCGAGGGCTGGCTCCCCACCCATTCACTGGCCCCCTTCGAGGCGAAGGACGGCGTGCTGCACCTGCGCGCCATCGGCCCCGACCCCTACACCTTCTTCGCCAACGCCAAGGCTTTCGACATCCCGGCCTCGGACCGCCAGTACGTCGTCATTCGCGCCAAGGTCAACCAGACCGGCAACGCGGAGTTCTTCTGGGCCTCCAGCCCCACCGGCGAGGACACCGGCTTCGCCCCCGGCAAAGAGGTCGGCTTCCAGGTGATCGCTGACGGCGCGTTCCACACCTATCTCGTGCTCCCGATATGGAAGGATCACATCACTCGCCTCCGCTTCGATCCCCCCGATGTCCCCGGCGTCGAGGTCTGGGTGGATTACATCGCCATCATGGAACTCCCCGAGTCGCCCGCGCCCGCGCGCCCCGTGTTCACCTTCGAGCAGAACCGCGAAGGCTGGGCGCCGCGCTCCGATGTCTCGGCGTTCACCGTGAAAGACGGTTCCCTGCAGGTCGTGGGTTTACCGGACCGGGCGCCGAGTTTGGTTTCGCCGGCCTTCGCGATCGCCGCCCAGGAGGTGCGCTTCATCCAACTGCGCCTGTCGGCGACGCGGCTGCGCTCCCTGGTCCTGCGCTTCGCCACCAAAGATGACCCCGAGTTCGACTGGGGCCGCGCCGTCAGCGTCCCGGTCAACGCGGACGGCAAAGCGCACAGTTACCTGCTTCCCACGAGTGACATCGCGGGCTGGTCCGGCGAGATCACGCGGCTCGAACTCTCCCTGGTGGGCGCGCGCGGGGAGCCGCGCGCCTCGTTCGACACCATCGCCCTGACGCCGGCGCCGGTCGGGCCCGCGGCGATCGTGCTCTCGGATCTGCGGCTCTCGGGCGCGGTGCTGTGGAAGGGCGAGCACCAGAAAGCCGAGTTCACGGTCCAAAACGCCGGCGGCGCGCCGCTCGAGGGCGTCAAGGTTACCTGGTCCAGCCCCATGGTCGCGCACTCGCCGCTTGAGGTGGCCGGCGATCCGCTGGCGCCGGGCGAGGCCTGGCAGGGCGCGCTCGATTTCGTGCCGACGAAAGCCGGACCCCAGCGCCTGAGCCTGCGCGCGGTGGCGAGCGGCGTCCCGCCCGTCGAGCAAACCATCGAGGCCCTGGTGAGCGAGCCCCTCGGCGGCGGCGACTGGATCCGCCACAAGGGCGCTTACGTGGATCGCGTGGGCAGCGCGCTCTGGCTGGTCAACGAGAAGATCGCCGCCGTCTTCGCGAAGAACGCCTTCGGCTACGGCCCGGTGTCGCTGCGGGTTCTCGATCAAGATGGCTGGCGGCAGATCGGCGTCCTTCCCGACCTGGGCGAAGTCGTCACTTCGCGGGAGGGCCAGGCCGCGCCGCAGCCGCTCTATCCCACCAGCGCGAAAGTCGTCGTCGGCGACGGCCGGAAGGCGGCGATCGAATTCAGCGCCGATGCGGCGCCCGGCGTGGTCCGCGTGACCTTTGTCCTGCGCAAAGGCGGCGACCTCATTGATATGGACACGACCTTCACGCCGCGCGCGAAGGCCGATCTGCTGGCGTTTCGCCTGCCCAAGGTGCTCGCGGGCGACGGCGCCTTCGGCACGGGCCTCAAGCACGGCCTCTTCGGCGGCCTCGAATACCTCGGCGGCGGCGAGCGCTCCTCGAGCACGCTCGACATCGCCCCGCCCGATAACCTGCGCTTCGCGCCCCATCCCAACCGGGTCACCCTGCCGGCCATGGCCGTCGCCTCGCCTGCCGGCGACCTGGTCGGCCTGATCTGGGACGCGACGCAGCGCTGGGATGGCCCTTCGCTGCGCTCAGGGTCGCCCCGCGATGGCCGCGCAGGGCCACCCCGAGCGGAGTCGAGGGGCGGCGCGGACATCCGCCCCACGGCGGTCTTCGCCTCGCCGAACTTCCTCGACAATCAGCCCAACCATCTCATGACCCTCTTCGTTCCCTCCGTTCCCGAGTGGGTGAACGAGAACTCGCTCGCGGCCTCGAAGCCCTACCCGCTGACGCCGGGCAAGTCGCTCCGCCTCCAGGCGGCCATCGCCCTGGCGCGCAACGCCGACGTGCTGCGCATCGTCCGCCTCTGGTACGATCGCTTCGGCGCGCCCGCGCTTCCCGACGCGCCGCGAGACTTCCGCGAGGACGTCGCCTTCTCGCTGCGCTCGTACGAGCAGGTCCTCTGGGTCCCCGGCCAGGGCTGGCGCGGCCTGCTGCAATGGGCCCCCGAGCGCAACCCGCGCGTCGCCCTCCATTACGTGCTCGGCGAGATGCTGCTCGGCCGCGACGCGCCCATCGCCAACGCCCGCCAGGTCGCCCAGCAGCGGATGGCCGGCCAGGCGGACGTGGACCTCGCGGTGCACCTGGGCGGGTTGCTCTCGGCGCTGCACCAGGCGCGCGCCTCCGCCTACTCCATCATGGCCTCCCAGGACGAGAAAGGCGGCTGGTATTTCCAGCCCGACGCGCAGCATCGCCCGCTGGGACGGCCCGGCGACACCACCGTCGGCACGGTCGCCGGCAACGTAGCGCACCTGCTATCCGCCGGGCGCCTGCTCGACGATCAACGCCTCATCCAGTCCGGCGAAAAGGGCCTCGCCTTCATGGATCAGTTCACCGTCCCCCGCGGCGCGCAGACCTGGGAGGTGCCCCTTCACACCCCCGATGTCCTTGCCTCCGCCAACGCGGTGGAGGCTTGCCTCTCCGGCTACCTCGCCACCGGCAACAAGCGCTACCTGGAGCGCGCGGTCTTCTGGGCGAAGACGGGCATCCCGTTTTTCTACGCCTGGCAGGCGCCCGAGAAGGGCCTCGAGGCCATGAACTACGGCTGCATTCCGGTCTTCGGCGCCACCTGGTACACCGGCTCGTGGTTCGGGCGTATCGTGCAGTGGTGCGGGCTCGCCTACGCCCACTCGGTGTGGCGTCTCGCGCCCTATGACCACTCCTTCGACTGGAAGCGCCTCGCCCAGGGCATCACCACCTCCGCGATGATCCAGCAGCGCCCCGAGCCCAAGTACCTCGGCTGCTATCCCGACAGCATCGGGATGCTAGATGGCAGCGTGTCGTGGGGCGCGCTGCTATCCCCGCAGTTGATCCTCGATAACGTGTTCTCGTTCCTGGGCCGGCCGCCGGAGGCGGCGGTCGAGAAAGCGGCGCTCGCCGGGCGCTCCCTAGCCGTGGTCTCGGCGCACGAACTGAGCAATGTGACCGCCGCCGGCACTTCGGTTTCGTTCCGCATCAAGTATCCGGCCGGCTGGACCAGCGAGGCGGCGGTGATCGGGGTTAGCGACCCCACCGCAGTGTTGGTCAACGGCAAACCCGTGCCGCGCACCAGCGACCTGGAGATCGCCGCCACAGGCTACACCTACGACGAGTCCGTGGCCGCCGTCGTCATCAAGATCCAGCACGGCGCCGAGGCGGATACCGTGCGCGTTGAGGGTGTCCGGCCCGCGCCCGAGCCGGCTCCGGTCACCCGCTGGGACTTCAACTCTACGCTCGGCGGCTGGGAACCGCTCCATGATCTGGCCCCCTTGGAGCGGGTGGACGGCGCCTTGCGCGCCCGCATCGCCGGCCCCGATCCCTACCTGGCCGTAGCCGGGCTCGCCGCGAAGGCCGCCGACTACCGCGGCGTGCGCATCCGCATGAGAAGCGCCATCGAGGGCGACATCGAGGTGCTCTTCGCGGCCGGCGGCCAGCCCATCCGCGCCGGGGCCAGCAAGACGTTCAAGGCCATCGCCGACGGCAAGTTTCACGACTACGAGGTGGACTTGTCTTCCGTTCCAGGCTGGACCGGCCTGGTGACCGAACTCCGGATTGACCCAGCAGGGAAGATCGGCGATGTCGCGGAATTTGACATCATTGAATTATTCTCCTAGCCTTGGCGAGAGGTTGGAGATAACATTCTTGACTAATCGCCTCCCTTTTATCATAATTCCCGCCTGCTTGAGGAGACGTGCCCGACAAGGAGGTTAGTTGATGGCCCGGAGAACCAATACCCGCACAGGTATCGCATCCGCATTGGGATCTCTGGAGACCCGGATCATGCGCGCCCTCTGGGAAGCCACCGAGCCCCTCACCGTTGGCCAGGTGCGCCAGGCCATGCGCGGCAAGTCGTTGGCTTACACCACGGTGATGACCAGCCTGAATCGCCTCGCGGCCAAGGGGCTGGTCGCGCGCCGACGACGCCCTCTCCACTGGGGCTACGGTTACCAGGCAAAGACCACGCCGGAGCGGCTGGCGGCCGATGTCGCCCGGCGAGTCATCCAGGCCATCGCCCCTGGTCCACTCGAGCCGGTCGTCTGCCACATGCTGGGGCTGAACGAGACTGGCGCTCAGCAGTTGACGGCCCTGCGCAAGAAACACACGAAGCGCCCCGCGCGCTAGCGTGTTTCTTGTCGTTCTGCGCGGCAGGCTTCACTGTAGGGGCCCATTTGCCTCTGGCATGGCGTTGCCGTGCCAACGGCATGGCAGAGCCACTCAATGGGCCCGCCGTCTTACGAGCCCCTGAGCGTGAACGCCCACGGCGTGCCGCCCGCACCGGGCGAGCCGCCGAGAAACTCGCCCGCGGCGCCGGTGGCGACAACGCTCCACACCACGCGCTCGCCCACGTTGAGTTTCTCCGCCGGCACCTCGCACGACGCCTCCGCGGAGGTGGTGGAGAACAGGCTCGCGCCATCGGAGGCGCGCTTGACCGCGATCCGGTAACCCGCCGCCCCCGGGCAGGCCATCCACGAGAGCCGCACCTTGCCACCGCGCGCCTTGACCATTCCCCCCGGCAGCGGCCGCGCCGGCCGCAGGATCCGCCCCAGCCGGATCTCCTCCGCTTGCGCCGACGCCGGCATCGTCACGCCCACCATCGCGCTGCGGCGATTGAAGAACTCCGGGTTGTCGCCCGCATACACGAAGGCATGGTAATCGCCATTGGGCACATGGGTGAACAGGTACCGGCC
>Ga0315288_10008577_pt1 | contig 12889 bp, 7 predicted proteins | sample YL17G11_20_MG_FD_203454 | JGI IMG/M metagenome (GOLD analysis project Ga0315288, IMG submission 203454) | Sediment microbial communities from Yellowstone Lake, YNP, Wyoming, USA - YL17G11_20 | ecosystem: Environmental > Aquatic > Freshwater > Lake > Sediment | place: USA: Wyoming | collected...
AATTTTACAGCAAGACTCGGATCGTCTGACTATAAAGGATCTTTTTCAGTTTCGGATTTTACCAATCCCGGGGCTGAACTTGTTTTCAAGGGGAAATTGCTGCCTGCTGAACTCAGGGAATTCCTCGATCTGAAAAATGTCAGCAGTGCCGGCGGATCAATCGATCTTGACCTTAAGTTTTCAGGCAGACCGGGGAAAAAGGATACTTACAGATTCTCTGATGTTTTTGATCTGGATTCACAATCTGAAGTAGTCTTCAATTCGGTTGGAATAAAGCTCGAAAACAAGCAGCTGGATATCAGGGATGCAACAGGAAGGTTTCTGATCAATGAAAGCACAACAACTGATAATTTCAGGCTTACACTTAATAAACAGAGTATATTGTTCTCAGGGAAATTCATGAATTTCCCGGGCTGGCTGACTGGTAATCCGGTAAATCTTCTGGGCTCAGCAACTATTTCAGCATCGTCTTTCAGGCCTGAACTTTTCATGGACACTTCTGTTGAAAATGAAGAAATAGGCAACGGTACGGCAGAACAGGCTCCTCTTACGCTTCCTGACGATGTAAATCTCGATGTAGATTTCAGGCTCGATACACTTGTCTATAAAACTTTTAACGCCAGGAATATTACGGGAACCGTCAGTGTCAAGCCAAAGATGATGAATTTCAGGACCTTCAGTATGAATTCACAAAAAGGCCGCGTATCTGGCAACGGACTTGTTGTACAGAACCACGATAAATCCTTTATCAGCAGGGGAAGCTTTGCTGTTACAGAAGTGGATGTCAATGAGTCATTTGTAACATTCCATAATTTCGGACAGGATTTCCTGAAAGCCGAAAATATTGCAGGATCTCTTTCTGGTAACATTACACTGATCTTACCGGTGGATTCATTGCTGAATCCCGACATAAGATCCATTACTGCTGAAGGGAAATATACCCTGACTGACGGGGCGCTGATCGATTTCGATCCGATCAAGGCATTATCTTCATTCATTGAACTTTCGGAGCTTGAGAATATTAGATTTGATAAGCTTGAAAACGATTTCTTTATCAGGAACAATGTTTTTTATCTGCCCCAGATGGATATAAAATCATCAGCTGCGGATCTGACCGTGAATGGTGAGCACAGTTTCGATAATGACTACCAGTACCATGTAAAAATGCTTCTTTCCGAGATCCTCAGCAACAAGGCAAGAAGGAACAGGACTTTTTCGGATGAGTTCGGTGAAGTTCAGGACGACGGACTCGGCAGAACTTCAGTATTCCTGAAGATTGACGGAATGGGTGAAGAGGTGAAAGTCAGCTATGATATGAAGGCAGCTGGAATCCAGATCAGGGAAAATCTTAAAAAAGAAAAACAGACCCTTAAAACAATATTTAATGAGGAGTATGGGTTGTATAAGAAGGAACCTGAACCGGATCAAAAAAAGACTTCACGGCCGAGATTCAGGATAAAATGGGAAGGATCGGATACAACTGCGGCAGAAAAAGAACCTCCGGTTCAAAGAAAAGAGAGTTTTTTAAACAGGCTTTTTAAAAAGAAATAGTACTTTATCACTAAAACAGATAAACACTTGAATATCTTTCGGAACAGAAACAACTGGCAGGTTTTTTTATTCTTATTTGCCATTCTCATCGGTGTAGGCTCCCTTATTTATACACAGTTCCTGGTGCGGAGCCTTAAAGCCGAGGAACGGAAAAAAGTTGAAATGTGGGCCGAAGCTACAAGGCTTATCAATAAGGCTGATTCCACCCAGAATCTTGATTTTCTTCTTTCAATAATTGAAAATAACAATACTGTGCCTGTAATTCTGACTGATGGTTCTGACAATATAATAGCCACCAGGAATATTGAACAGGTGAAGATTGAAGATTCAGGGTTGATGGGCGTGAAGCTCGAAAAGATGAAGAGCGATAATGATCCCATAATAATTGATCTTGGAAACGGATCCACGAACCGGATTTATTATAAGGACAGCATCATATTAAGCCAGCTGATGTATTACCCGTTTGTTCAGCTTGGTTTTATCATCTTGTTTATACTTGCATCATATCTGGCTTTAAGCTCTTCACGGAAGGCCGAGCAGAACCGTGTATGGGTCGGGATGTCAAAAGAAACGGCTCATCAGCTCGGAACCCCAACCACTTCAATGTCGGGCTGGATTGAAATTCTCCAGAATAACTATCCCGACAACCCTGTTACAAAGGAGCTTGCACTTGATGTAAAAAGGCTTGAAAAAGTTACGGAAAGGTTCTCAAGGATCGGGTCAAAACCATCGCTTACCCAGGAAAATATAATAAGCCTTATCCAGAATTCCGTTAACTACCTGAAAACAAGATCCTCGTCAAAAGTGCTGTTTGTTCTGCCTTTTTCAGCTGATGAGGAGATTAATATACCTGTCAACCCCCCCCTGTTTGAATGGGTGATCGAGAATGTGTGCAAGAACGCAATTGATGCAATGGAGGGTAATGGTGAAATTACAATCAGGGTGGAGGAAGCTGAAAAACATGCAATCATTGATATCTCCGACACAGGCAAGGGGATGCCCAAATCGGCCTGGAAGAAAGTATTCAATCCCGGATTTACCACCAAAAAAAGAGGATGGGGGCTTGGTCTTTCACTGGCTAAAAGAATAATAGAAGAATATCATCACGGAAAGATCTTTGTCAAGTCTTCGGAGATAGGCAAGGGCACCTGTATAAGGATCATGATGAAAACCGGCATTGTCTGATTCCGCCGCATAAAACTTAACTCTGTTCCCGGATGAACCGGAAAGATATTGAAATAATGGCTCCTGCAGGATCGTACGAGTCTCTGATGGCAGCGGTCCAGGGAGGTGCCGATTCAGTTTACTTCGGAGCTGAAGATCTTAACATGAGGGCAGCCTCATCAATCAACTTCACTCTTGATGATCTCCGGAACATTGCAAAAATCTGCAATGAGAACGGCATTAAAAGCTATCTTACTGTTAATGTGGTCGTTTTCGATCATGAAATTGAGCAGATGCACCGGATAATAGATTCAGCGGTCAGGAGCGGAATCTCAGCAATAATTGCATCTGACCTTTCGGTTATAAATTATGCATTCCGGTCAGGAATTGAGGTTCATCTTTCGACACAGCTCAACATTACAAATATTGAAGCGCTCAAGTTCTATTCGCAGTGGGCCGATGTAGTTGTTCTTGCAAGGGAACTTAATCTTGACCAGGTAAAAAATATCTGCAACAAGATCACTGAACAGGATATCAGGGGACCACGCGGAGATCTTGTGAAGATTGAAATGTTTGTTCACGGCGCCCTCTGCATGGCAACATCGGGGAAATGCTATCTGAGTCTTCATGAAAACAACATGTCAGCCAATCGCGGTAAGTGTTACCAGACATGCCGGAAATCGTACCTGGTTACAGAGAAGGAATCAGGATACGAGCTCGAGATCGATAACGAGTATATAATGTCGCCAAAGGATCTATGCACTATTGGATTTGTGGATAAGCTTATCGGAGCAGGAGTAAGGGTTTTCAAAATTGAAGGAAGGGCAAGGTCGGCTGAATATGTAAAAACAGTTTCATCATGCTACAATGAAGCAGTCAAAGAAGTGTCAGACGGCTCGTACAGCGATGAAAAAATATCCGGATGGAGAACCAGGCTTGCTTCAGTTTTCAACCGTGGTTTCTGGGACGGATATTATCTGGGCCAGAAGCTTGGTGAGTGGAACACCCGCTACGGATCATCTGCCACAAAAAGAAAAGTATATCTCGGAAAAGTCACCAACTATTTTTCAAAACTTAATGTGGCTGAGATCAAGCTTGAAAACGGTGATCTTGAAAACGGTGATACAATACTTATTACAGGTCCGACAACAGGCGTGATCGAATACACTGCCGGAGAGATACGTGTTGATCTTAAAGAGACTGGAAAAGCTTTAAAGGGAGAGTCTTGTTCAATAAAGATACCTGATTTCCTCAGGCGTTCCGATAAGGTCTACAAATGGGTTGATGCCATAAACCAGGCGGAGCCTAAATAAATGCTATTCATCTTTTTATTCTGCCTGCTGCCTCAAGAATTTTTTGGACATTTGTTTCAATATCATCAGTATCCGTATTTACATAGTAAATGTCCTTCTCCAGTTTTCTTCCGAGTCCGAATAAATATGCCTTATCGTAATAATTAAGCGTAATTTCTATTGCTTTCGGGAAATCACCTCTCTGAATAGCTTCAGTGGCTTCTTTTGTTCTGTCGCCTCCAAGACGCTTGGTTATTTTCATAACCGTTGATATAAGCTCATCAGATGAATAGCAGGAATATTCCTCAATTAGCCGCGGAAGCCTGGTTTTGATATCCATCAGAAGGATTATAGCAGGATTCTTCTGCATATTCAGATATAATTCCTCAGGCATAAAAACTGTGCCAATGTTCCTGCTTTCATCCTCAAGCCAGACCAGCTGATCGGGATCAACACGCTTCCATTCATCAAATAACAGATTGGCAAAATGTTCCGATGACGGCTGTCGGAGCTGTCCCAGAGAACCGAATGCCGAGCCTTTATGATTAGCAAGTCCTTCAAGGTCAATGACCTGATGGCCTTTCTCATTCAGATACCCCAAAATATGAGTTTTTCCGCTTCCCGTAAGGCCTCCAAGGATAATCATCTTCCTGTTTACCGAAAGTTTTTCAAGGATAAAATGCCTGTATGATTTGTACCCTCCTTCAAGAACATCTGTTTCAATGCCGCCAAGGGAAAGGAGCCATGCCATGGCTTCAGATCTCATTCCTCCTCTCCAGCAGTGGACAAGCAGTCTGCCCTCCTTCGATATTTTGAGAGCCTGTTCAAGCTTCAGGTGCATTGAAGGACCCGACAGCTTCAACCCCTCAAGTATAGCCTGTATACGTCCTTCCTTCTTATATCTTATGCCCACTGCTTCTCTTTCCCTGTCATCGAATAAAGGTATATTATATGCACCGGGAATGTGTCCTGTGCTGAATTCGGAAGGCGACCGTACATCTATTATGGGCGTTTTTCCGGCAAGCTCAAGAAATGTTGTGATATCTGCTTTAGCCTTCGGCTGATATACCATATGCGTTAAGTCATTTGTATTGTCCGGGGGGCAAATGACGCATCAAACTTAATAAGTAATCTTAATTTTTGATGAAGTACCTGGAGAAGAATTTTTTCAGATCTTCGATTCGTACAGGCTTGGGGATGAATTCCTTTATTCCGGAGAGTTCTGCTTTCCTTTTTGAATCAGGCATGTTATCAGCAGTAAATGCCACTATAAGAAGCGTATTATCGTACTCAAGGATCTTGCCCGCTGATTCAAAGCCATCCATTTCAGGCATTATCAGATCCATGAAAATAACGTCGTATCTGCGTGTTTTTGCCTGTATGAAGCCTGCAAAGCCGTCATCGGCAAAATCGAATGAGTAGCCAAGGCTTTTCAGCATTGTCCCGATCACCTTCTGGTTCATCTTATTATCCTCTACTACCAGGATCCTGAGATCTTTTCTTGTTTTTTCCTTTTCGCTTTCAGGAGCAATTTTGTCAATCTGCGGGAAGCTAGTCCTGACATTATCATAGAGTTCCTTTATCTCATAAGGCTTAACAATATAATGATCGATCCCCATTGTGACACATTTCAGCAGGTTGCCTTTTAAATCGTTTGAACTGATCACCACAATAATGAACTCTCCAGACAGCTTGTTTTCCCAGATCTCCCTTGCAGCGTCAAATCCGTTGAATTCCTTATCATCCAGAATTACAACAAGGTGATATTTGTTATCGGAATGATTCAGATTGACCTTTATCTGGTTGACTGTTGATTTCTGATAAGAGGTGACTGTAATGGCGAGACCCAGCTTGTGAAGTGAGCCAAGTATCTCCTCGTCGCGTGCCTGGCTTCCTGTTATCACAAGCGTCTTTATCTGTCCGAATGTCACAATATTGTCAAAATGCAGATCCTTGTCAGGTTTCTCATTTGAATAAAGTGTTATTGTAAAACTGATTTTCGTACCCTGATCGCCACCCGGTCCGGAAGGACTCTCAGCTGAAAATTCACCGCCCATCAGATCAACAATCTGTCTGGCAAGGATAGTGCCAAAACCAGATTCATCGGCTTCCTGATGTACTTTTGATTCAATATTTACATATTCGCCGAATATCTTTTTCAGTGTCGCCTTGTCAAAACTTTTTCCTGTATCCTTAAGTTCAAAACCAAGCTTCGTTATTCCGTCATTTATGCTTTTTAAGCTGCAATTCAGGTTTATTTGCCCTTTAGAAGTATTTTCGACTGAATGGTTAAGAAAATTGGTAAGTATCTGCCTCAGCCGGAAAGGATCGCCAATAACCTTATCAGGCACATTTTCATCAACATTGCAGTTAAGGGCAACCTGTGTTTCATCAATATTGGTCCTTGCAAGATCATGACAATAAATAATCTCTTCTCTTAGGCTGAAAGGTATTTCATCAAGGATCATTTTCCCTGATTCTATCTTTGTAAAATCAAGAATATCATTGATAATATTCAACAATACCTCAGCAGAACGGCGCAGCAACCCCAGAACATCCCTGGATTCACCCGGCAGTTTTTGTTTTTCAAGAATATCCGTCATCCCTATAATTCCATTTAACGGGGTCCGGATCTCATAGCTCATCCTGGCGAGAAATTCAGATTTTGCTGAACTCGCCATTGCTTCCTGCTTTCTTGCCGATTCAAGTATTGTCACGTCGACAAGCATCTCCATGGTGGCATCCTCGGCCTGAAATTTAACAGGGATGCTTGTTCTGAATAAGATTATTTCGCCAATCTCTTTTTTCAGGATTACAAACTGATCAGGACTGAACGTGCCTCCCAGATGTTTTGAGAAATAGTTGTCTTCATCTGTGAAAGCCGTTTCTGGAAATATTTTACCAGTCATTTCTGCTTCTCCTGCATACGAATATTGTTCTGCTGCCTTCCTGTTTGCCTTAATTATTTCGCGGTTTCTGTTATGGATAATCACACCGACCGGCATCTCTTCGATCATTCTGAACAGCATCTTCTCTGAAGAACCAAGTCTTTCTATTTCCGATTTCTGTGATTTCAGCTGTCTCAGGAAAAAATAGATCAGAAGCAAAATGACAAGAAGAGTTCCTGATGCAAGCAGGATTGAATTCCTGATTATGTATTTTCTGAAATTATCAGTTGGCGACGAGAAAACAAGACCGATATTCTTCTGAAGAAGCTGTGTAGAATAATATGATGATATTATCTGCTGTGAGTGATTATCGCTTTCGGCCCTGTGGATCAGATATTCAGATGCACCTTTTTCCAGTCCGGATAAGATCTTCCGCATTTCCGAGTACCTGAGTCTTTCGCCGTTGTTGTTATAGACTATAACTCCTGAATCGCTTACCACCCATTGCCACTGGTAGTCCTGTAAATTGAATGTGTTGAATATCTCTTTGAAATACTTTTGATAATCAATCTCCACAACAATGTTACCAACCGGAACTTCATCCTTTAAAACAGGCAGATAATAGCCATAAATCCGGCCTTCCCTGATCAGGAGCTCTCTCGCTTTGATCTCGCCCTGCACGTGAAGCACATATGTCTGCTCCAGCCAGCTGATCCCTGTCTCATCTTTCTTTAAAGTAAATTCGTTTTTGTTGTTATCATAGAACTTTATCCCCGTAACAAGGTCGCCATATCTTGAGAAGAACAATTTCATCCTGTCAATCGACCTGACCTTGCTTTCAGGATCGGAGAAAAAAAGCGGGATATCATTTGAAAAGACAATCTGGCTGAGGTTACTGGCAAATCCGTTATTGGTGCTGTCAACAGATGATCCGACTGCCCGGACCTGCCTGTCCAGCAGTGTTACTCTGTAATCAATCTGCTTATTATACAACCTTTTATAATAGAAAAAATTCGTTGCTATTATTATCATAAATGCTGATATGACAATAATCAATATCTTCCTCATATTATTAAAGTTGTTGTCAGACTAAGTAAACAAGCTTATGCTAATTAACTCAAATTCACCTGTATTTAGTATTTTCATCATTTAAAATACTTAAATAGCTCCTGTACCTGAGAGGGTCGACTTCCCCTCTGTCCACCGCTTGTCTGACAGCGCATTCCGGCTCATCAAGATGCAGGCAATTATAGAATCTGCACTCTTTTGATACTTTGAATATTTCGGGAAAAAAATGGTAAATCTCATTCCTATTCATATTCACAAGGCCAAAACCCCGTAATCCCGGCGTATCAATGGCAAATCCGCCGAACGGCAGTCTGTGCATTTCCGGAAATGTTGTTATATGTTTTCCCTGTTTGTGATAATCGGAGATTTCAGCAGTTTTGAGGTGAAGTTCCGGATTGAGTATATTCAGAAGGGTTGTTTTGCCCACCCCTGAATTTCCTGATATAAGACTAATCCTGTCTTTCATCAAACTTATGATTTCTTCAAGACCGGTTCCCTCATTTAATGATAATCTCAGGCAATGGTATCCTATTCTTGAATAGACTGAAATAAGATACTCCATCGTTTCATGCTCATCTTTACCATACAGATCGGTCTTGTTGAAAATGATCCTTGCCCGGATCCTGTAGGCTTCAGCAGTTACAAGGAACCTGTCGATGAATTCAACAGGAGTCTGCGGAAGTATTATTGAAACCATTAAAAGAAGCTGATCTAGATTTGCAGCAATAATCTGTGATTGCTTAGAGAGATTGGATGCTTTTCGCAAAATATAATTCTTCCTTTCCAGAACACCGGTGATCATTCCGGTTTTACTGTCGGCCCCCGGATAAATAGTTACATTATCTCCGACTGCAACAGGATTGGTGGTCTGAACCTCTTTTTCGCGCAGCTTGCCACGGAGAATACACTCAATGATGTTCCCTTTGCCGGTTAGGACTTTGTATCTGCTCCCGACAGATTTGATGACAATGCCTGTTCCCAATTTAATTATCCGAAGCCATCAGCAGGAAAGGCTTCATTTCAAAGCTGTGATAATACGGTCTCAGTCTTTCAGTATTATAATGTTCGGATACTTTCACGATCTTTTTCGAAGATGTAACCACGTCTATCGGAACATTATCATATCTTCCGTTTTTCAATACAACGATCCTGCCATGTACACCCTTAAGAATAAGGTCAAGGGCAAGATTGCCATATGCCATCGGCACAATAGAGTCGAGAGCATCAGGGTCGCCGCCCCGGACCATATAACCCAGCTTCTGGGTAATTGTGTTTATGGTTTTTCCTTTGTTGTATTTACCCGAGAGGTCCTTGAGCTGATCTGATACCAGATCGCCTATTCCTCCAAGCTTAGCATGCCCGTAAGCGTCTTTTTCCTGACCTGAAAAGATCATTTGCCCGCCTTTGAACATTGCTCCTTCTGAAACAAGAACAACTGAATACTTGCTGGGATTATGGTTCCTGTCCTCAACCAGGAGTTGTGCAAGCAGATCTATATCAAACTCATATTCCGGAATAACGCACCTGTTTGCAGCACCGGCCATAGTCGGGAGCATTGCGGTAAACCCGGCATATCTTCCGAATACCTCAAGTACCAGAAGCCTTTCATGCGATCCTGCAGAGGTTCTCAGGCTGTTGGTCATCTGAATTGTCCTGGTGATACAGGTGCTGAACCCGATACAGTAATCAGTACCCGGTACATCATTGTCCATTGTTTTTGGGATTGCCACAACATTTACTCCCTTTTTAAACAGATGAACACCATAACTCAGAGTATCATCACCTCCAATCGGTATAAGATAGTCTACTCCCAGCCACTCAAGGTTTTTTATGATTTCCGGTGTCAGGTCGTTCATATCAGCATTATATGTTCCCTGCAAATGCTCAGGAACATTACCCTTGGACATATGGCTGGGTCTTGTGCGGGAGGTATGTAAAAATGTTCCACCTGTCCGTCCTGCCTTGTTTACAATATCGTCGGAAAGGAGCTGATAGCAGTTACTGTTATCAGCTTTGTTATCCCTGATCAGTTCTGTTATTCCGGCCCATCCCCTGCGGAGCCCGATTACCTTGTATCCTTCCCTGTTTGCCCGGATTGTAACTGCCCTTATGGCAGGATTAAGCCCCGGAACATCTCCTCCCCCGGTCAGGATTGCTATCACTCCTTTTGTTTTTTTAACTTCTACCATGATCTTCTGCTTTTTATTTGAAACCATTTTTTGAAATTTTAAGACCCCTAAAATATATTTTTTTGATGAATTCAGAAAACAGGTACTATTTACCTCCGATCTGCATCTCTGCAATCCTGATAGTCGGTGCTGAATAGGTTTTGTTCATGTCAATATCATTGCCTGTCATATCGATGGAATTGAGAATATCGAGGGCTCGTCCTGCTATTGTTACACCTTTTACCGGATGGACTATTCTGCCGTCAACTATCCATAAACCGCTAGCCCCTCCGCTGAAATTCCCGCTTACCGGGTCTACGCCATAACCCGTGACCTCCTTCAGCAGAAGGCCTTTTTTTGTATTTTTTATTATCTCTTCAGGAGTATATTTCCCTGGCTGAAGATAAACTTTATGGGTTCCTATTCCCGGAAGGCTGCTAAAACCTCCTCTTGATGCGCTTCCTGTACTTTCTACGCCGGCTCGTTTTGCGGCATTTGTATTATAAATGAAACTTTTGATTATTCCGTTCTCAATCAAAACGATCTTCCTGGTCGGCACGCCTTCCCCGTCAAAAGGTGCACTCCCAAGACTTTTGGCAATTGTTCCGTCATCTACAATTGTTATAAGCGGGGATGCAAACTGCCGGTTCATATAATCCTTCAGGAAGCTTGCTCCCTGCAAAACCCTCTCTCCGTCAAGAGCCGTGATTATTCCGCCGAACAGGGAACGGACCACATCGGGAGTGAAAATAACAGGCGCTTTCTGAGTACTTATCATAACAGGATCAAGCAGTTCAACGGCTCTGGCTGAAGCAGTCGATGCGATCTTTTCGAGGGGCAGCAGATCCGAAAAGAACACCCTTGAGCAATATTCGCCACCTGTATTTTTCTGCTCTCCCTTTTCGGCCACTACCGAAACTCCAAGAGAACATCCTGAGGATTTGTAATTCTTCAGTATCCCGTTCGAATTGCATATAAAGACTTCAGATTCTCCTTCACTGTAACCTGCTCCAGAACTTTTGGTTATGCCCTGAATCTTCATCGCCAGTTTTTCCAGCTCAAGAGCCATATTTATCTTTTTATCCATCGACTCAGCCTTGATTCCGGCATCATACAGGTCGGCCACCTCAGTGATCCCTTTATTGTCAGGAAGAACATTGTTTTCATCAGGCGTTGATAATTTTGCAAATCCTATTGCTTTTGAAATTGTATCATCGAGCGACCTGTCGCTGAAATCATTGCAATGGCTGAATCCCATTCTGCCGCCAGTAAACACCCTGAATCCCACACCTTGTGAAGAGGCCTCTTCAATTGTTTCTATCTCCGAATTCAAAACCTGGACCGACAGGTTCCTGCTTGTTTCCAGATAAACTTCCGCTGCATCTGCTCTAAGGCTGATGCATTTTTTTACCAGTTTTTCTGTTAATTCTATATTATTCATATCCTTGTCATTTGAAACTTGATTAAGCCTTGCTCCCTCCTACATTTATTCCCCTGATCCTTACCGTGGGCATTCCTGCAGCGACCTCAGCCGCTTGTCCTTTCCCGCAGATGCCCGGTCCGAAATCAAGGTCATTCCCTACTGCATCAACATTGGAAATTACATCCATGCACGAACCGATCAGGGTTGCTCCCCTTATCGGGGTTGTCTTTTTTCCGTTTTCGATAAGGTAAGCTTCGCGGCATGTAAAATTGAACACTCCTGTAACCGGATTTACGCTCCCTCCGCTCAGGCTCTGAACATAAATGCCTTTTTTGGTAGAGGAAAGAATGTCTTCAGGGGCATCTTTTCCGGTATCAATAAATGTATTTGTCATTCTCGGAATAGGAATATACCTGAAAGATTCGCGCCTTCCGTTTCCGGTACGGACCATCGAGAGTTGTTTGGCGCTTAAGACGTCTGTCATGAATCCTTTTAAAACTCCATTTTCGATAAGCACATTCCGCTGCGCCACTGTACCTTCATCATCAAAGTTTATTGTACCGCGGTAATTCGGCAAAGTTCCGTCATCGACCATTGTAAAGCAGTCAGCAGCAACTTTCTGCCCCATTTTTCCGGTGAAAGCGCCGATTCCTTTTGCGATATTGTCAGCTTCGAGAGGATGACCGACAGCTTCATGGACAAGCACGCCACCCCATCCGTTCTGCATTACAACATCAATTATACCTGCAGGTGCATCGCCGGCAGAAAGCATCGCAATGGCTTCCCTTGCTGCATTCCTGGCTACTGTTTCGGGTGTGACCTGATCAAATATCTCAAAACCTGAATGCCGGCTCAATCTTTCACGCGACATATGTCTTGTCTTGCCGTCATCGCTCATAGCCTGGACTATGAAGAACAAAAGAGGCAGTTCATCTTTCAGATAGACGCCTTCACTGTTGGCTATGACTCTGCTTCTTACCTCATCACTATAATCAATCCTGGCCATTTTTATCCTTGGATCATACTCTTTTACAGCCTGATCGGCCCTTCTTACGATCTCAATTCTTTTATCATCAGCTATCTCCCCAAGAGGCTGCTGAACTGTGATAAATGATGGACGGCTGGTTACAGAAATCCCCACCGGAGAAATTTTATTTCCGTTTGTAGCTACATATGAGGCAACTTCTGCAGCTCTCAGAAGTTTCTCTTCAGTCAATTCATCAGAATAGGCATATCCTGTTTTATTTCCTGAAATAACTCTCACCCCGGCACCCTGACTGATACCATAAAGGCCGCTTTTAAACCTCGATTCTTCCATAACTATCTGACGCGAGA
>Ga0315288_10008583_pt1 | contig 12885 bp, 6 predicted proteins | sample YL17G11_20_MG_FD_203454 | JGI IMG/M metagenome (GOLD analysis project Ga0315288, IMG submission 203454) | Sediment microbial communities from Yellowstone Lake, YNP, Wyoming, USA - YL17G11_20 | ecosystem: Environmental > Aquatic > Freshwater > Lake > Sediment | place: USA: Wyoming | collected...
CATGGGCTAAGGCCTGGTGGGGGTCAGCATAGAGCCTTCGACCGGCTAAGGAGATCAGGTGAGAGGGATTGAGCCGCGTATGTTTCGCGTTGATCGTGACAAAAAGTTCTACGATCTGGCGAGGGTCCAGGGTGTCGAAGAGAACGGCGGGGACATCGATCTCCACTTCCTTCCCCGCTTGGGCGCTGAGGGCTAACAGCCGGTGCTGGCCATCCAGGCATCGCAGGATCCCCGGCTCTTCCGGAATCTGAATCATCCCCAAGTTGGGATTCTTCCCCAGGGGTGAAAAGCTGAGCCGTCTTTCGGTAATCATGATCACGGCTCCCGGGACCGCCGGCAGATTTTGAGCCTCCTGGCAATCCGCATAATATTGGACCAATTCCCGGATCTTCTTTCGAATCATCGGCCTTTGAAAGGCAGCCTCACTCTGACCGATCCGTTTTTCCAGCATCTCCCAATTGATGGCCGATTTTCTAGCAGTTTTTGGCTTCTTCTTTTCCTCCTCCAGGGCAGGATAATCCAATACTTCGAACTTGACCAGTTTCTGAATGTCCCCAGACGTAAAAGAGGTCTGGTAGAACTCCACGCCAAATTGCCTGACCTTATGGGCCGGAACGGTAATCATTGGCCACCACCTCCTCGTACAAATTTTTTCCCAATTTGATGGAGTCGTAAAAAGTCAAAAATACCCCCTCTCCCTTGACGGGAGCGGGTTGGGGTGAGGGTGAAAAATCAAAAAATTTTTCGCCAAGCTATTTATCCCCCTCCCCTTCATCACCCTCCCATCACGCCAAGGCGTGAAGGGGAAAATCTACTTTTTACAAGATCATCAAATTTGCTTTTTAAAAAAATTAGCCTTCCAATTGCATGGCCTGCTATCTACCTTTATTCGTAGCATTTTGTGAAAAGTCAAAAAGGGGACTTTGCTCCTTTTGATCTTGGCTGGCAAGCAAAATAAAAACCCCATCCCTCTTTTTTCTGAGAAATGGGGTAGTTATGGTCCCAAACATTTAAGCTCCTCCAAGAATCGAAAGGAGAAAGGCGGGGAAAAAGAGCCATCAGCGATCAGCTTTCAGCGCTCCGCAAAACAAATAACATCCTCACAAATTGAAATCTAGGCCGACCTCCCCAGCGATGGCTTTCAGGTCTTCATAAACCTTATAATAAAGCGGAATGCCCTCTTTGCGGTACTTCTCTTCCAGCTCGAATTCTTTTTCCCCATGAATAAAGATCCTTTCCTGCCCTTCGGCCTTGGCCGAATTCTTCAGGCGGCGGATGAGGTTATCCATGTCTTTTTTGAACTCATCCACCGGACGAAAGTAATCCACCCGCAGGGCTCCGAAGAAGTGGCCCACCAGAGAAGGTAGTGGTTTGCCTTCAGCGTTCTTGGGGTAGAGTTGGTTGGAGGAGCCCGATCCCGAAAGGACTCCACTCAGAATGTCCACTAGAATGTCCAGCCCGTATCCCTTATGCCCTCCGAACTCCTCCCCTTCGCCCCCCAGGGGCAGAATCCCTCCCCCGGCTTTGCTGCGGATGTTGCCGAGGACCCGGACGGGGTCTTCGCAAGATTGACCCTTTTCATCCGTGGCCCATCCCAAAGGAACCTTTTTGCCCATGCGGCCGTAAACTTCCAATTTTCCCAGAGTGGCCACGGCCGTCGACATGTCCAAAACAAAAGGCCTTTCTTTCAAAGTGGGAACGGTAACGCTGATCGGGTTTGTCCCCAGCATGACTTCTCTACCAAAGGTGGGAACCACATACACGTCCGAATTGGTGAGGGAAATGCCGATCAGGTCATGCTTCAGGGCCATGAGGGAGTAATAACCGGCAATGCCGTAATGATTGCTGTTGCGAACGGAGACAAACCCGGCCCCGTTTTTTAGCGCCTTCTCTATGGCCATCTTCATACCCCGCGCCCCGGCCACTTGCCCCAGGGCAGCACCTCCGTCCAGAAGAGCCGTTAGGGGCGTTTCGTGAACCACTTTCATCTCGGGCTTGGACACCATCACCCCATTCTTCAGGCCCGTATAATAGCGCCGCAGCCGGGCTACTCCATGGGAGTCGATGCCTCGAAGGTCTGCCAGGACCAATACATCCGAAGTGGTGAAGGCATCCTGGGGAGGAATGCCCAATTTCTCGAAGACCCGCTGACAGAATTCGGTCAGGGGTTTAGTCCAAACGATTTTAAATTCTGCACTCATAGAAACCTGCCTTTCTTCCCTGGGAATATGAAAAGTCTGCCGGGACCCAGGCGTAAAAATGAGATGCGCAGCCAGAATCGGGCGGGAAAAAGCCTTATCCAGGGTTTCAGTTGTGTCTCCGCGATGGGGGGCGGAAGGAAAGGAGGAGAAATTAATTTTATCCAGAAGCACCGCCCGACCCAGGGAAAGCAAAACCCTCCCATTCTGGCAATCCCGCCCAAGGCGAGACCGGACCCCGCAATGGTAATCCTGGGAAAAGAATGTAAGGGATAACGGGCTTGGAAGTCAAGAAAAAAGAGCGAAATTTCTTTTCATAAATCCGTAAGAAGTCTGAAATTGCCGTTTTCTGTCATTCCGGCGAAGCTTGTCCCAGCGAAAGCGGGGAGCCGGAATCCAGTTTTTTCAAATAGTTATAAATTCTCTGGACTCCGGTTTTCACCGGAGCGACGACTTTTTACGAGATCATCTTTTCAATATTTTCAAAATACTCCCAGATATGCTCGGTCATTTCAGAAACCGTTCTCCAGAGGGGAATCTGGGAGCGAAAGGCGGCGTTGCCCCGGAAGCCCCGGGTGTACCAGATAAGGTGCTTGCGAAACTCTTTCAATCCATGAACTTCACCCCGCATTTCCACTACCATTCTCAGGTGGCGAAGGATAGTGGCCCCTTTCTCTTCCAGGGAAGGCTCCTGCGGAGGCTGGCCCCGGAGCATCTTCAAAGTCTGCCGGAAAATCCACGGGTTTCCAAAAGCGCCCCGCCCAATCATGGCTCCGGCGCAGCCGGTTTGGGTGAAAAAATCCATGACCGCCTGGGGTGAGGTTAGGTCTCCATTACCGATAACCGGGATGCGCAGTTTTTCTTTAGCCTCAGCAATGGCTCCCCAATCTGCCTTGATTCCGTATCCTTGGGTGCGCGTGCGTCCATGGAGGGTCAGCCCATTTACCTCGCAGTCCTCCGCCATCCTGGCCACCTCCAGGAAATTTACGCTCTGATCATTCCATCCCGTACGGATCTTGACCGTCAAAGGAATGGAGATGGCTTGGCGCACCGATCGGATGATTTCCTGCGCTCGCCCGAGATCTTTCAGCAAGGCTGCGCCAGATCCACCCCGAACTACTTTCCTCACCGGGCACCCCATGTTGATGTCCAGCGCATCGGCACCATGATCCTCGACAATCTTCGCGGCCTCGGCCATGGACATCGGCCGGGGGCCGAAGATCTGCACGGCCAGCGGGCGTTCTTCCGGGCAGCTCTGCAAAAGCTTACTGGTGGCTTTCCAATTACGCAGAAGTCCCTCGGCGCTGATCATCTCCGTAAAGACCAAGGCGCATCCCTGTTCTTTAGCCAGAAGACGGAAGGGAAGGTCGGAAATACCAGAGAGAGGAGCTAAAAGAAGGGGGTTGGCCAGCTCGAGGGAGCCAATCTTCAGCGGCTTGGGATGATCAGCGATCAAGGAAAATCTTCCCCTCTCGATAGACCGGGACGAGCTGGGAGGAATCGGTCTGGGCGCAGATACGCAAGTCTTTCCCCAACCCGACGCTTTCCAAATATTGACCCCAATCGCACCCGGCAAGCATCCCGTGGATGTCGCCTTCGTAGTACTCGTACAGCACCTTGGCGGCCATGGCCGCATCATTTTTTAGGAGGGAAACACCTTCCTGCTCCAGGCGATCGATGATGGCCCCACCGCAGACCGTGTCCTCCAGGCAGAAGAGACTCTTTTCCCCCGAGCAGGCGATGATCACATCCCGGCCCGTCTCTTCGAGGCGCCGGAATAAAGCTGAGATGTTGAGGAAGGCGCCAATAAAAACTTCCGCAGCCTTCCGGGCAGCTAAAAGGGCTTGGGTGCCGTTGGTAGTGGTCAGTACGACGACTTTCCCGCGAACCTTCTCCGGCCGGTAGTCCCGGGGAGAATTTCCCAGATGGAATCCTTCAAGGGGCATGGCGTTGCGCTCGCCCCCTAAGAGAAGATCGGGATCTTTCTTCAAAGCAGCCAGTTGCATGGCTTCTTCGACTGTAGAGACCGGAATGAAGCCCGAGCATCCGTTCTCGAGGGCTACGATCATGGTGGATGTGGCCCTCAGCACATCGATGACGACCACCGTTTTCCCCCGAAAGTCTTTCTTTTCGAGTTCATGCGGCGAAAAAGCTAAGTCAATTTTCATAAATCAACCCTATTAAGATTTCCATTTTTCCGCTCCCCCTGCCGCCAAGGGAGGGGGAGCAATTGGGGGGCCGAAGGATCCCTTCCCCCTCGATGGGGGGTGGAGAGGATGGGGGTGTTTAAAGCTTTTTCAATGCGCTTCGGCCCAGTTTTTCCCCACCCCAACATCAACTTTCAACGGAATGTAAAGCTTCACGACCCCTTCCATTTCCTCTTTGACCATGATCTTAATAGGACCCAATTCTTTCTCGGGTACCTCGAAGACCAGCTCGTCGTGGATTTGCAGAATCAGTTTGGTTTTCCGCTTCTCCTGGAGTAATCGGCGGTGGATGTTGATCATGGCGACTTTGATCAGGTCGGCAGCCGTTCCCTGGATGGGCGCGTTGATGGCGATGCGCTCGGCGAACTGGCGCACGCTGCGGTTGCTGCTGCCGATGTCCGGGAGGTATCGGCGCCGGTTCATCAGCGTGGTCACATATCCCCGTTCTCTGGCCAACTCCAAAGATTTATCGATATAATCCCGCACTCCATGGTATTTCTGGAAATAGTTGGCGATATAAGCCTGGGCTACGCTGGGGGGTACGGCTAATTCCTTAGAGAGGCCGAAGGCGCTCATCCCGTAGATAATCCCGAAGTTGATGACCTTGGCCAGTCGGCGCATCTCCGGATTTACTTGCTCCACGGGAACATGAAAGATCTCCGCCGCCGTGGCCGCGTGGATGTCTTCATCCCTCTGAAAAGTCTCAATCAAAGAGGTGTCGCAGGAAAGGTGAGCCAGGACACGAAGCTCAACCTGGGAGTAATCTGCGGATAGGATCAGAGATCCCTCTTCGGGTACAAAGGCCTCCCGGATCCTCCGTCCCTCTCGGGAGCGGATGGGGATATTCTGGAGGTTGGGATCACTACTGGAGAGCCGCCCGGTGGCTGTTACGGTTTGGTTGAATGAGGTATGAATACGTCCCGTGGCCGGGTTGATGAGTTGGGGCAGCGCGTCCACGTACGTGGACTTGAGCTTGGAGAGGCTCCGGTATTCCAGAACCCTGGCCGGAAGCGGGTATTCCTTGGAAAGTTCGGTGAGGACTTCCACGTCCGTCGAGTATCCAGTCTTGGTGCGTTTTCCCCCGGGCAGCTTGAGCTTCTCGAAGAGGATCTTTCCCAACTGCTGAGGAGAATTGATGTTGAAGTCTTCTTCAGCCAGGTCGTAAATTTCTTGCGAGATCCTCCGAAGTTGTACCTCGAATTCCTTGGACATGATGCTGAGAAGAGGAAGGTCGAGCTTGACTCCTTCCATCTCCATCCTGGCCAGAACTTCTATGAGTGGGAGCTCAACCCGGTGGAAGAGGTCACCAAACCCGTCCGCTTCGATTTTGGGCATGAGCAGGTTGGCCAGAAGCAGAGTCAGGTCCGCATCTTCGCCGGAGTATTGGCAGGCCTTTTCCACGCTCACCTGACTGAAAGGAATGGCCTTGGCGCCACTGCCAGCGACGTCGGCGTAAGTAATCACCTGGTGGTCCAGGTGTTCCCGGGCCAGCTCTTCCAGGCTGTGACTGTGCTTCGAGGGGTTCAGGAGATAAGAAGCGATCATGGTATCGCCGGCAATCCCCCGAAGATAGATTCCCGATTTGGCCAGCAAGATATAATCGTACTTGATATTCTGGCCGTATTTCTTCAACTCCGGGTTCTCTAACAAAGGCCGGAGGGCTTTCAAAACCTCCTTTTGAGCCAATTGTCTGGGTGCTCCCACGTAGGTATGTCCGACGGGGATGTAAAAGGCCTGATGGGGTTTGAAGGAGAAGGAGAAGCCGACGATCTCCGCCTTCATGGGTTCCAAAGAAGTCGACTCCAAATCCAGAGCAAAGGCCCCTGCCCTTTCTAAATTCCCGATGAGTTCCTGGAAGTCTTTCTTTTCGGTGACCAGATGATACTCTTTTTCTTCCGGCGTCGGCTGGGCTGCGAATTCCTTGAGGAGCTTGGAGAATTCCATCTCTTTGAAGATTTTATGCAGCTTCTCCAGGTCCGGCATTCCTGGTTTCAATTTCTCCAGGTCCCAGGCCAGGGGAGCCTGAGTATCCAGAGTAGCCAGCTCCCGGCTGAGGCGGGCCTGGTCGGCATAATGGCCCAGGCTGGCGCGTAATGTGGGGTTCTTGACCTTGTCCAGGTTCTTCAGGAGCTCTTCGATGGAGCCGAACTGCTCGATGAGCCTGGCGGCCGTTTTCTCCCCTATACCGGGAACTCCCGGAATATTGTCGGAACTATCCCCGCAGAGACCCATCACTTCAACCACCTTGTCTGGGGGTACGCCAAAACGTTCTTTCACCTCGGGAATCTCAAAGGTTTTATCTTTCATGGGGTCGTACATGACTACTTGAGGGGTGATGAGTTGCATCAGGTCCTTGTCTCCTGAGACGATGACCGTATTCATCCCTTCACTTTCCAGCTTTTTGGCCAAAGATCCGATCAGGTCATCGGCCTCGTAACCTTCGATTTCCAGGGCGGGAATTTGCAAAGCGGAAACAATTTCTTTGATGAAGGGGATCTGCGGCCGAAGATTCTCAGGCATGGCCGGCCGATTGGCCTTGTATTCGCCGAACACTTCATGGCGGAAGGTAGGGCCGGGGGCATCGAAGGCAATAGCCAAATACTCCGGCTCCTGTTCTCGCACGACCTTGAGGAGCATGTTGGTAAAGCCATAAATGGCATTGGTGGGAAAGCCCTTGGAGTTGGAGAGGTGGGGGATGGCAAAAAAAGCCCGGTAGATATAAGAGCTTCCATCGATCAGGAATAGACGCGGTTTCTTCTCAGCCATAGAATGAGTATGCCATAAGAGAAGGCAGGAGGTCAAAGGGATTAGGCGATAAACGTAAGGCATGAGGCGCAAGGCGTAAGGGAAAGGGCCAAGAGGCGAAAAGAAAAAGACGGTAACAATTTAGCTTTTTCAAAGGAGCCGCTAAATTTCATTGAAAAATGAAAATTGCAAAATGGAAAATGTAAATTTCCGGGGAATCGCCCCTCATTTTGAAATTTGCACTTTAAATTTTGCATTTTGCATCCAGGTTTAGCCAATTTTTCAAATGACTAAACTACTCCTTTTTTCCAAACGGCGGGAACGGAATTTATCCTTTATGCTCGCCTGGAATTTATCAAGGTAAATATAGATGACGGGAGTAATATAGAGGGTGATGAACTGCGAGAAAAGCAGCCCCCCGACAACTGCCAAGCCCAATGGACGGCGGGCTTCGGCTCCCGCTCCAAAACCGATGGCGATCGGTAAAGTCCCCAGAAGGGCACACATGGTGGTCATCATAATGGGGCGGAAACGGATCAGGCAGCCCTGAAAGATTGCTTCAGCGGGGCTTTTCCCTTCCTTTCGCTCAGCCTCCAGGGCGAAGTCGATCATCATGATGGCGTTCTTTTTTACCAGCCCGATTAGCATGATGATCCCCACAAAACCATAAAGATCCAGTTCGGCGTTGAAGAGGAGCAGCGTTAGCAGCGCCCCCACCCCCGCGGAAGGAAGGCCGGAGAGAATGGTCAACGGGTGGATGAAGCTCTCATAGAGAATTCCCAGCACGATGTAAATGACCAGGATGGCCATGATCAAAAGAATTCCCAGGCCCTTGATGGACGATTGGAACGCCTGCGCCGTACCCTGGAAGCTGGTGCTAATGGTAGGCGGTAAAGTAGACCGGGCGGCCTCCTGAACTGCCGACACCGCTTCCCCCAGAGAGACACCCGGTCTGAGGCCGAAGGAAAGGGTCACCGCCGGAAGCTGGCCCAGATGGTTTACGGTCAGAGGCCCCACATTCGAACTCACGCCGGCTACCGCATTCAACGGAACCAGACCACCCTTGGATGAGCGGATGTAGAGCATGGCGAGCGCCGAGGGATCCATCTGATGCTGGGGTTCCAGCTCCAAGATTACCTGGAACGAATTGCTGGGGGCGTAGATCGTGGAAATCTGCCGCGAGGAATAGGCGCTGGAGAGGGCGTCTTCGATCTGCTGGGCGGTAACCCCAAGCAGGGAAGCTTTATCGCGGTTGATCTCGATATTAACTTGCGGGTTCTTGATTTGCAGGTCGGACGTCACGTCCTGCAGCCCTGGGATCTGCTTGAGCCTTGACTCGAAAATCGGAGCATAACGATAGAGGGCGTCCAGATCGGTGCCCTGCAAAGTAAATTGATACTGGCTTTTGGTCAGGCGCCCTCCGATGCGAACGGGAGGCGGGTTCTGCAGAAAAACCTGGATCCCCGGAACGGCAGACAATTTGGGCCGGAGTTCTTGAATGATTTCATCCACGCTTCGATCCCGTTGGTTTCTCGGTTTCAAGCGGATGTTGAGCCGCCCGGTGTTGGAAGCCGGGCTGGACCCGCTTGGCCCGATAGAGGACATGAATGCCTCTACGTTGGGATTTTCGGAGATGATGGCCGCGATCTCTTTTTGATGCTTTTGCATCGATTCGAAAGAGATCCCCTGGTTCGCCTCGGTGAAGCCCATGATCTGATTGGTGTCTTCGTTCGGAAGAAAGCCCTTGGGGACGATGATGAACAGGTATATCGTAGCCACAAGAATCAAGCCGGAGAGGATGAGGGTGGCCAGGCGGTGATCCAGGGTCTTTTTGAGGCTCCACTCATAAGCCTGAAATGTACCATTGAAGCATCGCTCCGAAAGGTCGTAAAGCCGGCCATGCCTTATGGCCCCTGGAGGGCGCAGAAAGCGGCTGCAGAGCATGGGGGTGAGGGTCAACGATACGACCCCGGAAATCAGGACCGCCAGGCTGATGGTCACGGCGAATTCATGGAGGAGACGCCCCAGGATCCCGCTCATGAAGAGCACCGGGATAAATACCACCACGAGAGAAAGGGTCATGGACACAATCGTGAAACCGATCTCCTTGGAACCGTTGAGCGCCGCTTCCAAGATTCCTTCCCCCTGCTCCATGTGGCGGACGATGTTCTCCAGCATGACGATGGCGTCGTCCACCACAAATCCCACCGATAGGATGAGGGCCATCAAAGAAAGGTTGTCGAGGCTGTAGTCCAGGAGATACATGGCGGCAAAAGTGCCCACGATCGAAAACGGCAGGGCCAGGCTGGGGATGATCGTGGCCGAGAGGTTGCGCAGGAAGAGGAAGATGACCAGAATGACCAGGCAAACGGCCAGAAAGAGGGTGGATTTGATGTCCGTCACGGAATCCCGAATCGATACCGAGCGATCATAAAGCAGGTCCAGGCTGATTGAGGCAGGAATTTCCGCACGCAATCTTTTGATCAGTTCCTTGACGGCGTCGACCACTTCCACCGTGTTGGTTCCGGGTTGACGCTGAATGGCCAGGGTGACCGCCCGTACGTTGTTATACCAAGCTGCGATTTTGTCATTTTCGACGCTGTCGATGACCCGACCGAGATCTTCCAGGCGCACAGGAAAGCCGTTACGGCTGGCCGCGATGATGGACCGGTATCCCGATGCTTCCATTAATTGACCGGTGGCCTGCACGGTAAAGGCCTTATGGGTTCCCCACAGGGTGCCCGTGGGCAGATTCACATTTGCGTTCATGACGGCATTGGCGACCTCGTCAATTCCGATCTGCCTCATGGCCAACGCTTTGGGATTCACCTGCACCCGAACGGCGTACTTCTGCCCTCCGTAAATCTGGACCTGGGCTACCCCACTTACCATGGATATTCGCTGAGCCAGCAAAGTCTCTGCATATTCGTGGACGGTGGAAAGAGGGAGGGTCGGAGAGCTCAGGGAAAGGTACAGAACGGCCTGATCCGCAGGATTCACCTTATGATAAGAGGGGGGGTTGGGCATGTTGGGAGGGAGGATCCGGGCCGCGCGGGCAATCGCAGACTGAACATCCTGGGCAGCCGCGTCCATATCCCGGCTCAGGCTGAACTGCAGGGTGATCTCGGAGAGGCCCAGACCGTTGGTGGAGGTCATGGAATCCAGACCGGCAATGGTAGAGAATTGGCGTTCCAGGGGAGTAGCCACTGCCGAGGCCATTGTCTCCGGACTGGCCCCGGGCAGGGTGGCCGAGACATGGATCGTGGGGAAATCCACGTTGGGGAGGTCGCTCACCGGAAGTTCGCGATACCCGATAATGCCGAAGAGGAGAATGGCCAGCATGAGGAGCGTAGTAGTAATGGGACGGCGAATAAAGAGGGAGGCGATGTTCACGGGAGTTTTCCTCGCTCGCCGGGTTCCTTCTTTATTTCAACTTTCCCACCCGTGACGAGCCGGAGCTGGCCGTTTGTCACCACTGTCTCCCCGGGCTGGATTCCTTTGGTCACGACGGTCAGGCCATCAAGAGAACGGTCCACCGCCACGAGGCGGGACTCCACGGTGAGATCGGGTTTGACCACAAAGACGTATAGACCTTCCTGTCCGGTCTGAATCGCCTGCGACGGGACCAGGATGGCGTTGGGCTGAGTGGTTAAGGTCAAGACGACATTCACAAACTGCCCCGGCCAGAGCCGCTTCGCTTTATTCTCAAAGGTCCCTTTAAGCTTGATCGTTCCCGTGGCGGTGTCCACGGCATTATCGACAAAAGTCAGGATGCCCGGCTCCGGGGACTTCTCATCACCCGGGATTACCGCCTCCGCTTTGAGCGCTCCGGCAATCATGTGCTTTTTGATCTCCGGCAGGTTTTGCTCGGGAAGGGCAAAGGTGACGTAAATGGGGGTGATTTGATTAATAAGGACGATGGGGACATCGTTTGCCTTAATGATATTTCCCTGCTGAACCAGAAGGCTCCCCGTGCGTCCGCTGATGGGGGCGCGGATGGAACAATAACCGAGCTGAATCCTGGCGGTTTCTACTGCGGCCCTGGACCCCCGAACGACTGCCCTCGCGTTTTCCAGGGCGGCTTTGTCGGCCCGGAGAGCGGCCTGGGTATTTTCAATCGCGGCCCTGTCCGCCTGAACCGTCGCCGCAAGAGACTCCGAGTTCGTGCGGACCTGATCATACTGTTCTTTGGCCACATATCCTTTCTCGACCAGAAAGGCATAACGCTTCGCCTGCTCTTCGGCATTCTTGGCCTGGGCCAAATCCTTAGCCAGGTTGGCTTCTGCCTGGTTTACCTGGGCGAGATCTCTCGTCAGGTTGGCTTCAGCCTGCTGCACTAAGGCTTGGTCCCTTTCCAGATTCGCTTCGACCTGTCTGAGGGCAGCTTCGAAGGGCCGAGGGTCGATGGACAAGAGCAGGCTATCTTTTTCAACATCCTGGCCTTCTTTAAAGTAAACCTTCCACAGCTCCCCTTCGACCAAGGCCTTGATTGATACCGCAGAGTAAGCTTCCACTCTTCCGATGACCCGCAGTTGCACCGGAACATCTTTCTGGATTACCGTCGCCACGTTAACGGGGGCACCGGGGGGCCTTTTCTCTTGCACCTTGCTTTCGGTGGTACAAGATATCAGTATGATAATTGAAAGGAATCCTATTCCCAGAGCTGCAAAGGGAGGAAGGGGGAAAAATCCCTTTCTTCGCGACCTGCTGCACTGATAACAAGATATCATTAAAATTCCTCCCGGTTATTTAAGTATCCAAATTTATTATTAGACAAAACCGCTGACAATGTCAGCGGTGAGGCGTGGGGGCGACGGATATGTTCAAATAGCTATCTTGGTCCAACCCCGATTCAACACTTGTTGTTCACTTTTTCTTCCCCCGCAGTGTCACGAGCAGGATCTCACTGGCACGCCAAAGACGCATGCGCGGTCCCCATGTGCCTGTGCCGCGGCAGACGATAACTGTCATGCCGTCCACCTCATGCTGTCCGTCCAATAGTGGGTAGACGAGGCGGACTAGATACCCAAATGGCCACACCTGTCCACCATGAGTGTGACCACAAAGCATCAAACGCGCACCAAGACTGGCCGCCTTTTCGGCCTGCCACGGCGTGTGAGAGAGGAGGATGGTAGCACCAGGAGGCCGACCTGCGAACGCCTGGGTGATGAAATCGCCCTCCTGGGCGGCACTGCGTTTGGCTGTTAGATCGTCCACGCCTACCAAGACGAAGCCAGGCCGAGCTTCGGCCTATCCATTGCGCAGCACTTGGATATTCGTCTCCCCAAACAGGGGCATGCTGTTTTCGCGGCCCCCGTGGAACTCATGGTTGCCAGGGACGGCCCAGACGCCTAGCGGTGCAGAGAGACGGCGCAGAACCGGAAGAAGCTCGGCATGGGGCCGACCGTGTCCTTCGAAGATATCGCCGAGCAAGACCACGAGATCTGGCCGCAGCGCCTGGACTTGGGCGACCCGTCCCTCCAACCATTGCTTACCGAGAAGCGAGCCGAGGTGCAAGTCGGACATGGCGGCGAGCACCAGGCCATCCATCTCATTGGGAAGGCCGGCAATGCCCACCTCATATTTTTCCACTACTGGCGGCCTCAGGCCCTGAATGAGCGCGATCACACAAAACACCCCACTGGCAACCAGAGCCCAGCCGCGAAGCGAGGGCGTTAGCCGAGGGAGGAAAAAACCGAAGCCCGTTAGAAGGTCCATCGCAAGAAGAGAGACGG
>Ga0315288_10008584_pt1 | contig 12884 bp, 11 predicted proteins | sample YL17G11_20_MG_FD_203454 | JGI IMG/M metagenome (GOLD analysis project Ga0315288, IMG submission 203454) | Sediment microbial communities from Yellowstone Lake, YNP, Wyoming, USA - YL17G11_20 | ecosystem: Environmental > Aquatic > Freshwater > Lake > Sediment | place: USA: Wyoming | collected...
ACGATGGCGTGACACGAGTCTACATCTTCGATCCACTCGATCCCATCATTCGGGCCTACCAGAGCCTTTTCCCCCGCTTGCTGCTTCCCTTCTCGGACATGCCCGCCGACCTCAGAGCACACGCCCGGTACCCCGAAACCCTGTTCCGGGTGCAGGCCGAGATTTACCGCACCTATCACATGCGGGATCCGCAGGCTTTCTATAACAAGGAGGATCTCTGGGACATGGCACGCACCGTCCAGGGCGGCAAACCCGAGCCGGTTACGCCTGCCTATGTCGTCGCCAGCCTGCCGGGAGAGGACCAGGCGGAGTTCCTTCTCATAACCTCGTTTACTCCGCGAAACAAGGACAACATGATCGGGCTGATGGTGGCCCGCTGCGACGGGGCGCATCTCGGCGAGTTGGTGGTTTTGCAACTATCCAAGCAGGAGCTGATTTTCGGCTCCATGCAGATCGGGGCGCGGATCAACCAGGATCAAACCATCTCCAAGGATCTGACATTGTGGAACCAGCAGGGCTCCCAGGTGCTGCGCGGGCAGATGCTAGTGCTGCCGGTCGGGAACACCTTTTTGTATGTTGAGCCCCTTTACATTCAAGCCGCCGAAGCGCGTATGCCGCAGTTGAAGAAAATCGTCCTGGCTATCGGAAATACCCTGATTTATCGGGACACTTATGAGCAGGCGCTGGGCGAACTGAGTGCCTTGATGCAGGGCGTAGTTGCGGAGGCGGCCCGGCAACCAGCCGCGGCGGCAGGTGTAACAGGAGCTGCCGCCGGACCAGCGCCCGACCGCTTGCGAGAGTCGATCCGCAACCATCTGCGCCGGTCGCGTGAACTGTTCTCTCAAGGCAAATGGTCTGAAGCCGGCAAGGAACTGGACGCCATCGAGGCGGAGGTACGCAAGTAGGGGCGACCCTGTGTGGTCGCCCTGCTCGATGGGTCGCCGCAACTGCGGGCGACCACATGGGGTCGCCCCTACATTACGACTCGCCACCGGTGCTTTGGTGTTAGGCCGCCCGGGACCGGTTTTATCCAGGTCAGCATAAACAGGAGTTAGGCCGACCATGAGGGAACCGGGCCGGGTGATGAGCAACAACGCGACCGACGCGAGGTTAATTCCAGAGCCTGGAGAAGCCCGGCTTGCTCTCCCTTCGATCTCCGTGATCATCCCTGCCTTCAACGAGGCTTGCTACCTTCCTGAGACACTGGACCGCCTCCGTGTCGCCGAACGTTATCTCACGACTCGAGCCGATGCTATGGTCGAGTTCATCGTCGTCGATAACGCCAGTACCGACCGTACGGCGGAGTGCGCTCGGACCGGTGGGGCAACCGTCGTTCTCGAGCCTGAACACAACATCGCCAAGGTGCGCAACGCTGGGGCCGCCCTCGCCCGGCATGATGTTCTCCTCTTTCTCGATGCCGACACTCTCGCTCCGGCTGACCTGCTGTTCCGTATTGCCCTCGCCATGAGTGACCCGGCGTGTGTCGGCGGGGCCGTTGATGCGGTCCACAAGCCCGCCGACCCGTTGGTACGGGCCTACCTCGGCCTCTGGAGGGGCCTTGGCCTCCTTGCTGGCATGGCACAGGGGGCCTGCCATTTCTGCAGCCGGAGCGTGTTTCGAGACTTGGGCGGCTATGACGAGACGGTCTACATGGGCGAGGACGTCCATTTCTACTGGCGGATGAAACGCGCGGCGCGGCGGGGCGGGTTGCGAACCTGCTTTATTCGCGACACGCAGGTGGTCCCGTCCCCTCGACGGTTCGACCACTGGCCACTGTGGCGGACTTTGATCTGGACCAATCCGGTGATCGTCTTCTTGCTGCGGCGTCGCAGGGGAGCATGGGGAGGCTGGTACAAAGAAGTGCCGCGGTAGCGTGCCGATGAACGCCGCCAGCCGGCGGTCTCGCCAGGTGCCGGATCGAGGAACTGTCGTGCACCGACGCGGCGCTGAAGAAACCTGGCAGGAGCAACGCGGTCTAACGCGCGGCTGCACCCGACGGCCGCCGCTGAGCCGTTGAGCGCCCGCGGGTGAGCCGCGGGACGTTAGCCGGACAACCCGTCCAGGGTGATCAACGAACGCCGGCGTCAGCGAATCTTCGGCGCGCTTGTGAACTTACCGGTTGAAGACAAGCGCGTTTCGGCGTTCGACTCGTTCATCGTCGCCGAGACCACTCGCAAACGCCACACGAGCCCCGGCAGGAGCGAAAGAGCTTGGTCCTGTCAATCTCTTACGCCCTGCCGGGGCTGGAACGTGTTGGCCCGCTGTTTTCTTCCCCCAAGTATACCGTTTGTGGTATATTAGGCTATGGGCTGGACGGTAGAGACGCTGAATGAAACCGTTGACGCGGAGGTCGAGGCCCTGCCTGAGGACATGCGGGCGAGGCTCGCGCGCATCGCGAAGCTCATCGAGGAAAAGGGTCTGGAGCGTCTGGGCGAGCCGCATGTCAAGCATGTGGAAGGCCGACTGTGGGAGATGCGACTGAAAGGCCGCAGCGGAATTTCCCGGGCCTTGTATGTGACGGCCGTGGGCCGGCGCGTGGTGATTGTGCGGGTATTCGTGAAGAAAACGGAGAAAACGCCGCAGCGAGAGATAGAGATGGCCTTGTCCCGCGCGAAATCGGTTCAATGATGGAGGTGTAGCAATGGCACGCATATCCGACATGCACAAGAAGTGGATGAAAGAGCCGAAGTACCGGAAGGTTTACGAGGCGCTTGAGGAAGAGTTCGTCCTGGCTTCGGCCGTCATGGATGTGCGGAACCGCGCCGGTCTTACGCAAGAGGAGCTGGCCCGAAAGATGGGGACGACGCAGCCTGTTGTCGCCCGTCTGGAAAGCGGGCGAGGGCGCCCGTCGATGCGGACGCTGGAGCGTCTGGCGGAAGCGACCGGATCGCGTTTGCTGATCAGCTTTGCACCGATCAACGCGAAGAGGCCGGCAGCAGGTGCGGCTCATCATTAAGCCATTAGGCGGCGCAACCCGTCCAGGGTGATCAAGGAATGCCGCCGTCAGCGAATCAGCGATGCGCTCGCCCCGTTGCTCCCATGATTCGCGGAGGGCAGCTTGCAGCCGGCTTCTTCAGGCGGCGCGGGGCGGCCGGGACGGCCGCGCTCCCGGGTCCGGTATGGCAGCTTTGAACAGCAGCGCAGGGCCGCGCACCGCATCGATAGCATAATCAACCCCACAACAAACCAGGACGCTCGCGCCGCGGTCCAGCACCATCGTCCGGCCTTGTGAAGTCAGGGTCGCGCAGCCCTCCAGAACGATGAGCGCGTCCGGGCCGTGCGCCGCGCGTCCGCTGTGGGTCTTACCCGGGCCGACCTTGATCCGGCTCAACTCGAACTCCTCGACCGGGGCGCGGTACACGGTCTCGGTTGGTGAGAGCGGCTGGCCTTCGAGCAAGGCGGGCGCGCCGCTTTCGAAAGACAGCGTGCGCATCAACTCGTCCATATCGACGTGCTTGGGCGTCAGGCCGCCGCGCAGCACATTGTCGGAGCTGGCCATCAACTCCACATTGGCGCCTTCCAGGTAGGCGTGCAGCACGCCTGCCGGCTGGAATGTGCCCTGCCCGGGCGCGAGGCGCAGGAGGTTGAGCAGATAGATGGAGAAGATGCCGCGGTCGCGATGCCCGCCGGGCAGCGGGAAATGTTCGGCCGCCCGCAGCGCCCAGAAGTCGGTAGCGTTCCTGTCCGCAGGCTCCTCCTTCGCCAGCCGGGCGATGAGCGGGTCGAGAATGGCGTCCACGCGCCGCTGCGGCATGGCCATCACCGCCGCATACAACTCGCGGAGAAGCTCGCGGCGGGCCTCCGGATGCTCCCTGGCCTCTTCCAGGCGTTCACCGAACTCCGGCATCACCGGCATCAGTTCCAGCACGGCGCCGAGCGTCTCGCCAATCTGCTCGAGGCCGCGGAAGCCGTGCAGCATCCAGACCTCGGTGAGCGCGACCTGCAGTTCGGGCTTGTGATTGTGGTCCCGGTAGTTGCGCTGGGGCGCGTCCAGGGGGATGCCGGCGGCATTCTCGCGGGCAAAGCCCTCCGCGGCCTGCCGCTTGTTGGGGTGGGCCTGGATGGAGAGCATCTGGTGGGCATCGAGGATTTTCAGCAGATAGGGCAGCCGCCCGGCGAAGCGGCGGGCCGCGGCGGGGCCCAGCACGGCTTCCGGCGCTTCCTCCAACAGCCTGTCCAGCTTCACCGCGAGGCCGCCGACCCGCGCCGTGGATGGCGCCTTGGGGTGCGCGCCGATCCAGAGCTCGGCAAACGGCGTGGCTTCTGTGTTCTCTATGTGCAGCAGGCCGGGGATGAAGTCGCGGCCGCCCCACTCGTAGTGCTGGACGGCGCCTTCGAGCAGGAACACGCCGGGCTCGTGGCTACGCATGCCGGTCCTCCCCCCGCGCCACCGCTCTTTCCATGCGGCGCAGGATGCCGCCGGGCTCGGCTACGCCCATGCCGGCGATGGCGTCGGCGCGTTCCTGCGTGTCGGCGACCGCGTAGATGCGCAGCTCATCCGCGTTGCCGGAGGGACGCACGTGGGCCACGTCGCCGTTGCTGAACACCGCTCGCACGCCGTCGATGTGGTTGAGGCGCGTGATTCTTCCAAACCCCAGATCGGCCCTAAAGAATTGCTCGAGCGCCTGCCGCACGGCCTCCATCTCCCGCGCCTGCGCAGTGGAAACCGGAAGCTCGTTGCGGTCTTCATCGAGCAGCAGGATTCCAGCGGCGGAGAACACCGCCTCGCGAATTCTTTCATCGGTCGGCGAGAAACGCCGCACCATCTCTAGGCCGAGCGCTCTGGGGAAGCGCGTCAGCAGGGCGGCGCGGCTGAACCGCCGCGGCAGCCGGGCGAAAAGCCCGGCCAGGCTCAAGCCTGTCTCCCGCGCGGCCAGCAGCACACAGAGAATCGGCAGGACGGCATCGCGCGTGGGCAGCGCGGCCAGAACTTTGCCGTTGCGCGTGATGTCGGACCCGGTGAGGAACCCGCCGTTGGCCTCCCAGCCGCAGACCGCGCGCCGGCCTTTGCGCCGGGCCTTCTCCAGTCCCGCGATCACGTAAGGCGACCCAATGCGGGTCCGGGGCTCGGTGATGGCGGCCAGGCTGCCGCGGTCGATGGCGTCGTTACAGCTTACCGGCACCACCACGGCATCGGCGCCCAGGTACTCGGCGACGATCATGCCTACCAGGTCGCCGCCGAAGAATTGCGCCTGGCCCGCGTCCACGCCGAGAATCAGCGGCCGGTCGCTGTCTCCGTCAGTCGAGACCACGGCCTCGAGCGCACCGTGCCGCGCGGCCGCGCCGTCGGCGAGCGCCTGGATAGCCGCGAGCTGCGCCTGGTCGATGTTCTCCGTGTCGATGGGAACGAACGTCTCGCTGCGGCCGGCGGCACTGACTTCCGCGCCCAGGCGCTCCAGGATCTCCACCAGCAGGTCCCGCCCCACCGCCGAATGCTGATAGACCAGCAGCCGCATACCGCCGAGCGATTCGCCAGCGAAGAACGCGGTATAGCGCGCCAGATAAGCCGCCCGGCCCTCTTCGCTTTCGGGCACAAGCTCGCGATGGCCTTCCTTGAACAGGCCGCGCTCGTTGAACGGGGAGTCGGCGCAGGGCTGGCTGTAGAGCCGCTCGCGCACCCGGCGCACGCGCTCGTTGATGGGCTGCTCGTCCTCTTTGCGCAACTCTCCGCGCGCGCTGTTGGTTTTATAGCCGTTGCGGTCGAAGGGAATGTGACTTCCGGTGACCATGATGCTGCCGCGGCCGCGGGACAGGGCGTAGCAGGCCAGCGCCGGTGTGGGAATGCGGCCCAGGTTCACCGGATGCATGCCGGCGTCGCGGATGGCGCGCTCGATGGCCTGCGCGATCTCGCCGCGCCCCTGCTGTTCCTCGACGTAACGGCTGGAGCTGGGGCGCAGATCGTAGGCGAAATAGAACTCCTCGCCCCGCGCGATCCCGCCTTGGGGACGAGGCAACGACTGGAGGTACTCGATCTCGGCCAGCGCGTTGAGGTAAATCTCCAACTGCGTGAGGTCGGCCACCTCGCCGCGCCGCCCGCTGGTTCCGAACTGCAATTCTCGCGGCTCGTAGTTGAGGCAGGCCCGCAGCGATCCGGGTTGGGCCGCCGCCGAGGTGGCTGGTTGGTACATCATCTCTGACCAGAATAATTAAGCTGGCTACGGCCTGCCGGAAACCAGCACCATGTTGGCGTACTGCGTGGTGTCGCCGGTGCGGATCAGGCCGATGGCCTGCGGCACGCGCTTCTTCATCTCCGCATACGGCTCGAACACCAGCGGTATCCCGGCCGTGGCCTTTGCCAACCGCTCCTGGGCCTCCGGGGTGTTCTCCTCGCGGAACTCCCGCGCCATGTAAATCTGAACGATGTCGAAGTTGGGCCGGATGGCCTCCAGCACCTGGAGCACGGTCGGGATGCCATCCACCAGCGAAATGTCCACCGTTTCGATTCCCGGCCAATAGGGGAAGCCGCGGTCGGCGATGACCAGCACGTTGGTGTGCCGCACGCGGCACAGCAACGAGTTGATCAGCGGATTCAGAATGCCTTGCCTGATCATGAATCTCCAATCTTCCCGAACGTCAGCTTATCCGCACTTTGATCCGAAAGGCCCCCGGGACCGGCTCCTGGGAGACGACGAACAGGTAGCCGCCCCCGCAACCGGAGTACATCGCGCCGGCACAGCGGCACTGGTAATAACTCAGCAGGGCCTTCAGGTCGATGGAGATGGCCGGGTGCCGCACCGTATGCGGCAGGATCGCTTCCCAGCACTCCATGCACTCGTTCATGGAGGCGCCCAGGGCGCGGATGTCCCGCGCCAGGATGGCGTCGTAACAATCCTTCCCCGTCTGGCCCAGCCGCCGGATCCACTCGCGGTCCAGGTTCTTGATCCCCAGCGGGCCGTAACCCTCAGGCCGTTGGTTGACGGGCAGCAGGTAGAAGACGTCTTCCAGCCAGCGCGCGATCAGCGGGTCGCGGTTGGATTCGATGTGCGCCGGAAAGTAGCCGCCTTCGATTTCCGCGTCATAGTCCAGCCGGCTGACGCCCGGGTAGATCAGCCCGATCATATCCTGGGAGCCGGAAGGTTCGAGCTTGTCCTTATTCTCCGCGGCGTACAGCTCCCTGGTCAATACGGCCGGATCGCGGTTCGGCAGCACACCGTTCCAGATTTCCATGGCCACCTTGCGGGTGCCGGTGGCCATGCCGCAGCGGTCCATGAAACGCGCCACGGGCTCCAGCGCCACCACCACCATGGAGCCGGGCGGCGCGGGATTCAGCCGGGAGACGAAGGGCTGGTCGATCCAACCGCCGGCCAGCGCCATGCGGTACGGGATCTTGCCGATGACGGAGGTGATGTCCATTGCCGTCCCCGCCTGTTCGCGCCTCAGTCCTGCACCACCCGCTTGCCGGCCTTGCGGTCGCGGTACTGCTGTTCAATCCAGGCGTAGGTTTTGCGCATGCCGACGCGCAACGGTGTATCCGGCTCCCAGCTCAGCACGCTCTTGATGAAGGTGTTGTCGCTGTTGCGGCCGGCCACACCCTTGGGCGCATCCAGGTCGTACTTGCGGGCCAGTTTCACCGCGCCAATCTCCTCTACCATGGTCACCAGGTCGTCGATCGAAATCAGCTCGCTGGTGCCCAGGTTGATGGGGGTGGCGATCAGCTTGTCGCAGTGCATGATCAGGTCGATGCCCAGCACGCAGTCGTCGATGAAGCAGAAACTGCGCGTCTGGGTGCCGTCCCCCCAGATTTCGATTTCCGTGTTGCCGGTGTCCTTGGCCTCGATGACCTTGCGGCAGATGGCCGCCGGGGCCTTCTCGCGCCCGCCGAACCACGTGCCGTCCGGGCCGTAGATGTTGTGGAAGCGGGCGATGTGGGTTTCCAGCCCGCGCTCCGCCCAGTATTCCTGGCAGAATATCTCCGAGATCAGTTTTTCCCAGCCGTAGCCGCGCTCGGCCATCGCCGGGTACGCGTCGGATTCCTTCAGCGCGCGGGCCCCCGGGTCCTTTTGCAGGTCGGTATTGTAGGCGCAGGCCGACGAGGAAAAGAAATAGCGCTCGGTTCCGGCGCGCCAGGCTGCTTCGACCAGGTGGGTGTTGATCAGGATGCTGCGCAGGCACTCCACCCGGAAGCGCTCGATGAAGCCCATGCCGCCCATGTCGGCGGCGAGGTTGTACACTTCCACGGTCGCTTCCACTGCCCGAATGGCGTTTTCTTTCTCGCTCAGGTCCATGGACAGGCACTCGACGCCCGGCACGCGCTGGTACCATTCCGCCAGCGGCTTGCGGTCCACCGCGCGGATGCGCGTGTAGCCCAAGTCGTGGAAATAGCGGGCCAGCGCCCCGCCGATAAAGCCGCCGGCCCCGGTGATCAGGATCAGGTCGTCCTTCGCCAGCTTCCGGTCGATGTGCATTTCAGGTTGAGTCATGTGCAGCACCTTTCCTTTTCAGTTCCGTCCCCCAAGAACGAATATTATACGCATCCCGCCGGTGGTAACGCCAACCGGCGCGCCGGATGCCGGAAAACAGCCTGCCTCGGGCTTGTCGAAAACCACAAGCCACAGTAACATTCCGGCTCGCACGACGCGCCCCCGTCCGGGCCTGTCTTGGCGGCCGGCGCACGTTGCCGGTTGTGACTTATGAATTCGGAAAGCGCTTCCGTCGCCGCACACCCCGCGGCCGCCGCCGCCCGGCTGGCTTCGCTCGATGCCTTCCGCGGGTTCACCATGTTCTGGATCGTGGGCGGCAAGTCGCTGCTCATGGCGCTCCAGCGCCTGGGCTCAAATGCCGTGGTGGCCGCCGTCGCCCGCCAGCTCGAGCACTCGCCGTGGGCAGGGCTGCGATTCTACGACGTGATCTGGCCGGCCTTCATGCTGATGGTCGGGGTGTCGATTCCGCTGTCGTACGCCAAGCGGCGCCGGACCCAGACCGATCGCCAGATTCGTTTGCAGGCGCTGAAGCGCGCCGCGATCCTGTTCCTGCTCGGCTCGCTGCGCACTTCGGTTTCCTCGAATAAGCCAACTCTAGTGGAGCTGAGCAGCGCCCTCCAGCCGATTGCGCTGGCCTACCTGGTGGCATCGTTTCTGGCCGGCGCGTCGCGCAAGGTTCAGGCCGCGGCCGGCGCCCTGATCCTGGTTGTGTACACCCTTGTCCTGCAATTTACCCCGGCGCCCGGGGTGCCGGCCGGCAGCTACGAAAACGGGGCCAACCTGGTGAGAGCGGTGGACCTGATGGTGCTCGGCCGAACGCACGCCGAGGGCTGGGGGACGGTCCTGAGCGCCATCCCCACCATCTCCACCACCATCCTGGGGCTGCTGATCGGACAGCTCCTGATGAGCAGCCGGCCGGCACGAGCCAAGCTGAAGATCATCGGTTCGCTCGGTCTGGGCGGCGTGGCGCTTGGCCTGGCTCTCAGCCCTGTTGTCCCGGTGATTATGAAGCTCTGGACGACCTCCTACGGCATCTTGTCAGCCGGATTCGCCTGCCTCCAGTTTTTGGTTTTCTATTGGGTCATCGACGTTCTCGGCTTCCGGAAATGGGCGTTCCCATTCGTCATCATCGGAATGAACGCCGTCGCCATTTACATGGGCGTGACGCTGGTTCCCATCAGCCGCATCGTGGGCATCTTCAGCAAGCCGATTGCGGCCCACCTGGGACCGTTCGGCGCCCTGTTCAGCGCCGCGGCGGTGCTGCTGGTCGAATGGCTCATCCTGTATTGGATGTACAAGCGGAAGATATTCCTCAGGGCATGAGCCCGGGCTTGCCGTTTAGCCGCAGATCGCGCGGATTTCACGGATCAATCCCTGTGTAATCGGCGGAATCTGCGGCTTCGGATCTCGATTTGACTGCGAGAAAGCTATGTGCCATAGTCCATGGGAGAAGGCATCGGAGGATCTTGAACGATATGCCGAATCGAGCAGGAGCAAGGATTCTCACCGTCGACCAGCTCAAACGAGCGGAGCCGCTGCCAAAGAGTTGGATCAGGGCAGCGGGTCTTTTGCGGCACAAACGAAAAGCCCTCGAGCGTCACCTGAAGCGCATCCGTCTCGAGTGGGACCGCCCGCCTTCTCGCGCATGACCCTTGATACCAATATTCTGATCGCCTACCTCGCTGGGGATGCGAAGGTTAGAGAGGCGCTCTCAGAGTGGCGACAGGAAGGCAAACCCCTGTTTCTGCCTACCGTTGCGGAATCTGAGCTTCTCTCATTCTCCGGGTGGACCGCCGAGGAACGCCATGCCACGGAGGAGTTTCTCCAGGAGAACTTCACCTCTATCCCGTTCGATCGCGCTACGGCAAGAATAGCGGCGGGAATTCGTCGCACTTCAAAGGTCAAGTTCCCCGACGCGGCGATCGCGGCGACCGCATTATCCACCCATACTCCCCTTATCACGAGAAACCAGCGCGACTTCGAGCGCATCGCCAATCTGCGGATTGTAGCCCTATAGCTATAGCGGTTGCCGCTCCAAACCTAGCGCGTCACCAGCGCCGGGCGAATGACTTGCTCCGCCCGCCGCTGGCTGAAACCGGCCCCTACGGCGCAGTTTGGGATACAATCGGCGCGCATTCAAGGAATCGCGGAGCATGATCCTCCGCGGAGGTGCAACATGGGAATTCCTGTGGCGTCCCGGAGCGCCGGGGCCCTGCTTGCGGCGGCGCTGGTGGCGGCGGTTGTTTTCTCGCCTTTCGCGGCGGCGCAAACCGCTCCCCTGCCCTACCGCTTCCTGCTGGTCATCTCCGACCAGTGGAAGGACCCGGCCAGCTACGTGATCGAGGACGGGGGCGAATTCCAGATCCTGGCGGCGCTCATGAAGTCCTGGGGATTGCCGTTCGAGATACTGCGCCTGGATCAGCAGCGCCTCGATAAGTATCACCTGCTGGACCGCGACGGCCGGCCCCGCTATGGCACCATCATCTGGGATGCCGGCCCCGGCGATCTCGAAGGCAAGGGGCTGGGCCTGGTGTCGGAACTGGTGAAGCAGCACGGGGTCAACCTTGTGGTTCTGGGCGACGCGGTGGCGGTGCCGGAAATCTCCGAGCTTGCCGGCGTGCGCTACGTCAGCGATTTTGTCTCCCCTGACACACTGGCGCTGGCCCGCGAGCACTTCATCACCCGCGGGCTGGAGGGCCGCGAGAAATCGTTCTTGCGGCCGGGGCAGTATTGGCCGGGACTCAAGGCCGTCGCGCCGGACGCAACTGTGTTGATGACCCGCGGCCCGCATCCCTTCCTGACGGCCCGGGAGGGGAGTGGCGGAGGCCGCGTGGCCTGGCTCGGCGCTCACCGCGCCAGCACGCAGATCCAGGGCCAGGTGGTCCGCGACCTGTTCAAGCGCGTTTTGGCCTGGGCGCAAGGGTACCTGCTCTACGCGGAATACCCGAAAAGCATCCTCCTGTTCATGGACGACATGGGAACCTCCGACAAGACCTTCCTCTCTTATTGGAGCTACCGCACACTCACCGAGGAGGAAATCCGCAAGGGGCTGATCGAACCCCTGAAGAAGCACAAGGCCGTGCTCGTGCAAGACGTGAACACCGGCTTCGTCGATCGCCAATCGCAACGCGTCTTGAATCCCTGGAAACAAGAGCGGGTGATGGACTCGCTTCAGCCGGGCCGGGTACACGACTTCGCCTCGACCAAGCGCGGGCTGGAGGCCGGCCTGCGCGAGGGTGTCTTCGAGATCCAGAGCCATGGCTGGACCCACATGCTGCCGGACCTGGACTCGCCGCCCGGCCCCTGGTGGACCGCGCCCATGGATGGCGTCGGCAGCCTCGGTTGGTGGACCGAATTCGGCGATCTGGTCCGGAAAAAGGAAATCCCGGCAATCACGCAGATGTTTCACCTGCGGAGGTCGATCGAATATCTCAAAGAAGACTTCGGCGTGGTTCCGCTGTTCCTGATGCGCGGCGGGGGCGGCTACAGCCGCTCCTACCCCAACCATTCGGCCCGCATCGCCGCCCAACTCGGCTTCGGGCTGAGCGAACTGGGCGGGGATGAATACCTGGGACCGGATTTCGTGATCAACCTGCAGCCGGTGCTGCGGCGCGGCACCTGGGCCTACGACCGGACGCTCGCGGCCGACGAGATTCCCTGGACGGTGGATGCCCCCTACTATCTCGTTTTCCACGACCGGGACGTTTCTCTGGATCCCGGCTCGTTCAGCCGTCTGCTCCAGAGCCTCGGCGATGGCGTGCGCTACATGAGCGCCAACGAATACTGCGGCTACATGCACGCCAAGGTCGAGCGCGACGCCGGCGCCGGTGGTACCCTGTCGCTGGCAGTTCATTACGACGACCACTATTGCCGGTACTTCACCTCCGCCAAATCCGCGTGGACGCTGCTGCTTTCCGACGAAACGCGCGGCCCGCTCGGCGGCCAAGTCCCCGAGAGGCAGGTCGTGGAGATTCCCAAAGGCCTCGGCCGCCACGTGGTTTCAGTAACGCGGTGAGCGGTTTCGAGACCGGCGCTCCGTGAGAGAATCGATGCCGATGATGCTTCGCCATTGTTTGCGCGCGTGGCTGCTGGTCCTGCTGGCTTGCGCCGTCGTGTGGTGTGGCGAGCCGGTTCTGGAGTTCGTGCACATCAGCGATACCCATGTCGTCGATTTCGAGGGCGTGCACCCCAAACTGGTGGCCGCCCGCGAGCACTTCCGCCACTCCGCGGAGACGCTCAAAGGGCTCCTGAAGCGGCTGGGCCGCGAATCGCCGCCGGCCTTCGTTCTGAACACGGGTGATCTGGTTGATACCTACTGCTTCGATGGCCCGTCGGGCGCGCCGGTCTACGGACAGATCGAACGCTTCCGGGAAGCTCTTGGCGGAACCCGCCTGCAGGTCTTCCTGGCGCTCGGGAACCACGATATTCATCGCTACCGGAAGGCCGAGGGTCAGCCCGGTCCGA
>Ga0315288_10008586_pt1 | contig 12882 bp, 21 predicted proteins | sample YL17G11_20_MG_FD_203454 | JGI IMG/M metagenome (GOLD analysis project Ga0315288, IMG submission 203454) | Sediment microbial communities from Yellowstone Lake, YNP, Wyoming, USA - YL17G11_20 | ecosystem: Environmental > Aquatic > Freshwater > Lake > Sediment | place: USA: Wyoming | collected...
AGATATTAGATGATGTTTTAGATGGCTTTGGTAACACAATAGACTTGACTAGAATATTTGATATTTATATACATACTGATATTAACTTTGGTGCTGACTCTGAATCTATTCAATTTACAAAGAATGTATTGCCTATTGTAAGTAATAATTTTGTTTTGGGTTTACCACAACAATATGCGTATGAGATTAAGAAATTAGGTGTATTCTCACATGTTAATGCATATGAGCAAGATAGTATCATTAATGTCGTGGCAACACCCAACATTAAATTATTTAAAAATCAAAATGCTAACTATTTTACAATTAGTATTAAAGCATTTGAATTAGATACCTACGAAAAGATTAAGATTGATAAATATTTAAGAACGGCTGGTAATATACAATTGACAAGAAAATATAAAATTGTAGCACCAGTTTTGTCGTATTATGCTATGAATGTGTTTATTATGACATATTCTGATGCTATTGATGATAATGTTAATAATCAAATTTATGATAGTATATCAGAATATTTTTTAAACATGAGTCGTTTAAATAGAATTCCAAAGCTAGATCTTATTAAAGAATTATCTGTCATTGAAGATATACATTCAGTCGATATACAATTTGTGTGTAAAAAGAATGAAGACTATCATAAATTTAACATGATTGCGGATGCGAATAGAAGAAATCAACTAGCAGCCAAAGATTCACTTTCACTTAGTAAGCCATTTATTGGATATGATAAAAATAAGGTTATTGGTATTGATCCAGTTTTAGGTGATATACTATTTGATTCCAATGAGTTGCCTATTATTCGTGGTGGGTGGTATGATAGAAATAACATATACTACTCTGATAATCTATCAACAAATGGGTTTAGCTCAGTTAATATTATTAAGAAGGGTACAATAGATTCAAAACAAAGACCTAAATTTTAATCATGTTATACGAAGATAAAGATATCCCCGAGTTAAATTATATGAAGCACCGACATGATAGTGTTAAAGGTACTCATAATTGGTGGGATACCATTTTGAGGAAAAATATATCATCTTATATGTATAATAATGACTTAATGGAGCAGTATTTAGATAAGCTACAGAAGCCTTTAACGATATTTTTAGACCAACATAATATCATAAAGAATTTTAAAAACTATATCGTTGATAAATATTATTATAAACATCCAGATTAATTAGTGATAAAATGAAAAAGTAATGAAATCGAGTAATTGGTTTTAATATATAATAAAAATAATAATTGTTAAATGCTTAAAAAACCAGGCGAAAATAAAGAAGGTAAATCTAAATCTAACATCAATAGCTTTAAGAAGTTCTCTGACCTTAAAAAAGGCTCGAAGAAGAAATCTGATGATGATTTTGAAGGTGAGATGGAAGAGAAACCGTTTAAGGATAGTGAGTTGCCTGGTAATCCAAATCTGCCGGATGATGGTTCTTATATACAATCTAAAAGAACTCTTGCAACCAAAAAGATTAAACCGCATTCAACAATAGATATTAAGCCTGAACAAGAGAAGCCAGAAGAAGAGGTTAATGAGATGAATCAGGTTAAAATGATTGGTAAGGTTGCTAAATTCCCTAAGAAGGTTAAGGCATCTAAAGCTTATAATTTTCTTGAAAATGTTAAGATTTCAAAGAATTCAATTTGGTATATTATGGTTGAGAAGCAAGATAATGAGCTTCAGATGGTTAAGTACAACTTTAAAAAGGGTGTTGATTTAGGTAAATTTGTAAATGAATTAAAATCATTTTATATCACTAAATATGGTAAAGTAAATAAAAATCTACCGAAGCTTCTTGAAAAGATGGAAGTTGATGGTACAGATAAATATTCAACAATTAAGAATATTCCTTTGGTGGAATTGGGTGGTCGAAAGCTTATTAGCATCATCACTGAAGACTTAATTAAGTTGCTTAGTAAATAATTTTAAAACCCTCTTATGAGGGTTTTTTTATGGAAATTTTGTAGTGAGTAATCTCGCTATAAAAAAAAATTTCTAATGGAAACGATTATTGAACAACTGACACAAGAATTTAAAAGACCACCAAGTAGACGCAGAAAGAAAGTTATCAAGCAGATAACTCCTAAATTGATCTCTGATATAGAATCTGAAATAATTAAAATTGATTATTATTTGACTGGAAAAGTTATACAATCTAGTAAAGATGGTATAATATACCAACCATCAGTTAATGATGAAGATCATGAGAAGCGAGAAAGGGTAAAGTATTTAAGGGAGCTTAGATTAAAGCTTTTGGTTTAACTTATTTAATTTATAATCCCTGATATTGTCCGAGCCAGCGATTACTTCGTCTTTATTATATTTGTTACCATCGGACAATGTATAATATTCACAGTCGTCCATCTTACCAGTATTTACCATTATAATATCTTTCCAACTATCTAAAGTGCCTTTCAGAGATTCCGCTAAATCCTCTGGTAACTCAATGCTAATTTGCATAGTCTTATAATAGCCCTTGACATCTAATATCTCACCTGTTTTTATAACCAATGCCTTATCCATTATTTCTTAGCCTTCTTTAATTCTCTTTTAATCTTTTTGAGTTCTTTATTGAGGTGTACTGACTTTTCGGTCATTATTACCTCCCACGATTTACCATAGATCGCTTCTTGGTATTGTTTAGTATCATCTGTGGGTTTATCATTTAAGTGACTGATATCAAATAGTATTCGGTCTTGTAAACCTTCCAAATGTTCTATATGTTCTTCTAGTGTCTTTATCACTTTGTGGCTTTCTTTTTCTTTGATTTGACTTCTTCTTCGATGTATACGATTTGTGGATCATCTTCTACCCTCCAGCGTTTTAAGACTGTTATTTTTTCAGGATCATCGAAAGTTCTGGCTTCTTTCACATCGTCTGTCCATTTAACTCCACCCGCTTTTAAACCAGCAAAGAATTGAGCATCACGATTCATTATCCAGAAATTTTGCTTTGGTTTTTCTTTAAGCTTTATATTAAGTCTATATTTAGTCATCTAGTAGTTCTTCTAATTGGTTGGTTCTTACTTGTTGTTTGACGCTTTCTATCTCTTTAAAATTGATCCAACCGCTTGACCACCAAGTATCTTCGCAGTTGTTACATTTATAACCAGTGCCGCCACCTGAGCATGCATCGAAACTTTGATATTTTTCGCTGTTGCATTTTGAGCAAATGCCTCTATTCCACTTCTTTTTATCTGATGTAATTACCCATAAAACACCAAGTATCACAATGATAATAATGCTAATAGGTAGAATAAAAATAAAGAATGAAACCACTTAATCTGTAAATGTGCTATTAAGTTCTTCAATTGAGTGTCTTTCTTCGAGACTGATGATGGATTGAGCTATCATTTTGGCACAAGATATGATCGTCAATTTACTCGACTCTTGTTGAAGGTCATATACATTAATTGTATCTGATACAATTAGTTCAGTCAAAGGTGAAGCATTCAAGTTCTCAATTGCTTTGCCTGATAATACACCATGTGTTGCGATTGCTCTAACTGATTTAGCACCACATTCCATTATTAATTCAGATGCCTTTTTAAGAGTACCTAATGTGTCAGCCATGTCATCGATAATGACAACATTGCGGTCTTTCACATCACCCATTAACTCCATTGAATGGATTTCATTTGGTTTAACTCTTTTCTTGTTAATCTGTGCAAATGTTGCTTCTGGGAAGTATTTGGCAAAGCTCTCAGCTCTTTTTACACCACCTTGGTCAGGTGACATTATTGTTAAATTGTCAAGAGCTAATGATTTAACGTATTTGGTGAATATTTTACCACCATTTAAGTGAATAACTGGGATATTAAAGAATCCTTGAATAGCAGATGCATGCAAATCAAGTGTGATTATTTGTGTAGCACCACCTCTTTCGAAAGCATCAGCCATAACGCGAGCACCGATTGATGAACGTACATGGTCTACTTTGTCTTGTCGTGAATAACCAAAATACGGTGTAATTAATGTTATTTCTCTAGCACCTGCCCTTTTAGCAGCATCTAAAATCAAAAGTGTTTCTATGATAGAATCAGACGAATTTGTAGTTTGTACTATGTATATAGATTGTCCGCGAACTGACTCGTTGAATGTTGGTAATATCTCACCATCCAAGAATTTCTCTAATTTTAGATTGCCTAAATCGCTGGCAACACCACGTTTTTCTGATGTTAATGTGCAAATAGCTTCTGAAAGCCTTTTGTTTGAAGTTCCGCTGAAGATAGTAAAATTTTTCATAATTTAGTATTTTTGCTGGTTCTGTTAAGTAAATATACGGATTTTTTAGCTATTTTCCTAAAAATCTTTCACACGAGTCGCAGTAGACTACTGGGCGTTTGCGACCATTTTCATCTTTTTTGACACCTATTACCTTTGGATTGCATTTGCCAATACATAACTTAACTTCTTTTTTTATATCGGTTTTCATAATTGTTTTAAGTTTATTCATATAACATTTTATCAAGTTTGTTATCACGATATTTTTCTTTATCCGGCTTTATTCTCGTGAATTCATTTTGAATCCAGGTCTTGAATTGCCCTTTAGATTGTTCTGGTGTGAGGTATGATGAATTTTTGTAATTTCTCCATCTCATACTAATGCCCATTCTTTCTTCGGTGGTAAAAGAGTCCCACCAAGCAGACTCCACATATTCCTTAACTTTATAGCCAAATCCCTTTAATTCTCTTTCACGCTCACGTCGCCATGCTCTATCTCTACTATTAAAAAAGGGATCATAACCTGATTGCTTATCTAGTTGTTTTTCATTCCACTTCTTTGTGGCTATATCATTATATTTCATATTATTTAATATTAGCTTTTTTCCAGCTTCTTGTCCAATGAACATCAGTTGTCACATGACCCTTCCTAACCCACTTCATTACATTTGAAGAGAAATCATCATTATGAAACATATCAGCATTTCTAACAACTATACCCTCACGTATACCACCTAATGCTGATGGTTGCGTAGATAAGTTTTCTACAAGTTCTCTTAATTCTTTATCTGTTTTAACAACACCTTTGAAAATGACGGGTACTACTGGTATATCTAAAAGATATGAATATTCTTCGACCGCAGCCCATGGTATCCAGATATTGTTGTCTCTAATACCAAACATATAAAAGTATGATGTTAATTCACTGTATTCAATTGAATGAATACCATACATATTCTCACCAAAGAGATAAACATCTTCGTCTATGTCTTTGTTTATTCTATTCCATAGATCCCACATTGGTTTATCCCAAGGATTTTGTGTATAATCAGCATGTGAACGACCATAAACACCACCTTTAACTAAAGCAGTATTCGATCCATCCATTTTTTCTGTAATAACTATGGGTATATTCAATAGACTATTAACTGAATCAGCTATCCTGTCATCAGAAGTCGCGCCAGGACTAAAGTATAAATGATATGTACGAGGATATTTCATTTTACAAATATAAATAATTTTTTTCTAATTAAGAATTTTTATATATAATAAAAATGTTACATAAGTCAATGATTAATAATTTTTCAGACTATATACGAGAGAATCTAAAGATTAAAAAATTTAGAAAAGAAGCAGAAAAGAGCACTAAGGGATATTCTGCTGGTACTGGTGGTGGTTATCAAGCAGTTAGAGATATCATATCAACTGGTCAACCTGAAATTAAATTACATAAATATGATGCTACAATTGATAAAAGACTTGGTAAGACAAAGGATCAGCGTAAAGAGGCCTATAAGCGATTAAAAATGGCCATACCAATTATAGCCGAAGCGCTTGGTATTAATGCTGGTGATATTGAATTTACAGGTAGTGGTTCTTATGGTATCGCATTTACCATTGATAATAAAGTAATTAAAATTACTACTGATGAATCTGAAGCTAGAACTGCTCATTATTTAATGGGACATGAATATTCACATTTAATTAAATACTATGATGTTAAGAGAATTGGTAATTTGAATGTTTATGCTATATTAATGGATAGAGTGGAAATATTAAATGATAAAGAGAAAAAAATTGTTAGTTCTATAGCAGATCAATATGGTGAGACTATTAGTGACTTTTTAGAAAACTATGAAAGTGTTGATGTTGGTGAATTAGATAGACAAGGGTATAAAAAAGATTATGTTAACATATTGAACCAATTGGCTATTATATTCCAACAGCTTTCCAAGATTGGAATAATGGATGATTATACTGATGTTCATATTAATAATTTAGGATGGAAAGGTGATACTTTAATTCATTATGATATTAGAGGTATATCTGATGCACCAGCTGTAAAAGAGATTGCTAAGATATAATTATGAATAATATAAAACGATTTGATAGTTTTAATGAGAAAAAAGAAACTCAAAATTATATGTTTTTCTCAAATTTAGAGAATCTTAAAAAGATGGTTGATGAGTTGTCAACTATGGATCAAGATACCATTGATAGACTTTTATCAGAACATGATTGGGCATCAGATCATATGTCAGTAGCAACTGAGAATATTGAACACCTTTATAATTTCTTTTCAGGGATGAAATAAAAAAAGACGCTCTGAGCGTCTTTTTTGTTTAATATACATTTCCTAATCCACCACTTTTGGGCCCACCTGTTTGCGTAGGTGTTATGCGCGACTCTGGTGACTTTGGTATTACTTCAATGGTTCCTTTAGCATCATCATATTTAATTTCTTCGGAATAATCAGCAATCATCTGTGCTATTTGTTCTTCAGCTTGTTCTTGTGACATGGTTTCCTCAGCTAATGGACCATTAACATTATATAGTATCTCAGCTAGTTTAGCTGGTGAATAGTTAATAGATTTTAGTACTTTATTATCTTCTTTTCTATATACTAGAAATTTACCATCAATTTCTTTTACATAGCCTTCTGTGCCATCTTTTTTCTTATAGTGTTCAATTGTCGCTTCGGCTTCTTCTTGTGTTAAGCAAGCTTTACTCATATTTGAGCGTTGTACCTCATTAAATAAGTCAACAAATTTATCACCTAATCCAAATTCGAGTACAGCACCACTTAATACATATTGTAAATCACATAATGCATCTGCTACCTCGATGATATTAAAATCATTAATTGCATCTTGTAGTTCTTTTAACTCTTCTGAAAGTAATTCTACACGTAGGTCACATCTCTTTTGATCTGGAATTTGTGGACTTTCTAATATAGGAGCACTGAATGTCTTGTGGAATTCGGCTACTTGGTTTAATGCGTCTATCTTATTCATTTTCATAATTAGTTTTTAATATATAATTATTATAAAAAAGAACCAAAAAGTTTAAACATGGCTAAGTATATAAAAGACTTTAATACCTATAAAAAAGACCATCAAGAAGATATTCTAATAGAAGGTTGGTTGGCTGATACCATGAAAAGTGCATCTGCTGCAATTAAAGGTTTTATGGGTAGTGTTACTGCACCATTTAAAAATGCCATTAAAGACTTCAAGAAGGGAATGGATAATGAGAAAATTAAAACATCATTGTCTAATACATTAGATACCGCATTCAAAAATGCTAACAAATCGGTTGATGCGATTAAAGATGAAACTGATTTAGCTAAGGTATTACCTGACTTTCAGGGTATTATTCAACAATTAGGCGATCAACTTCAAAAAGAAATTGCTAATATAAAAGAGTCTAAAATATTTGAAGCCAGTGCTCAAGATTCATTGATTGGCGCCAAAGTTATTTTAAATATGGTTACTAATAAAATGACCAAATTAAAACAAAAATTTGATATAGAAGTTGCTAAAGCAAAAGATATTGCTACCAAAAAAGCGGCAGTTAAGAAACAACTAACTGATATGTATACTCAGATTAAAACTGAGATTAAGAATTTAGATATTGATGCTTTAGTAAAAGACTTTAAAGATAAAAATAAAATTACTAGCAATCAAAAGTCTGTTATATTAGATTGGGGTGATGTAGAGGTAGAGATTACTAATTTAAGTCCAGAAGAATTAAAGAAAGTAGGGTATGATGGGTATGGGTTTAAGGTCATTAAATCGGGTTCTAAAAAACTATTAGCTGATGATGTTGTTAAAATTGCTGGTACCGCCAAGAAGGGTGATAAAATAAAGATGACTGAAATTCACAGAAATGGTGCTCCATTTAAAATAGAAAATAAAGATTTCTATGAAACAGGTCCAATCGAAAAGTTTGTCGTTGCTGGTAAGGATGTAGCTGAATATAACTTTGGTGGTGAGAATCAAGATCCAAATGTCGATTTAAAAGATAAACTAACCAAGATTAAAGATGATAAAGATAAAATGGATATAGTTGGTAAACTTGTTAATAATATAGATAACACAGATAAGATAAAACAAGTTATAGAAATTTTAGATAAAGAGTAATGTTAAAGCGTTATGCTAATTTCATCAATGAATCCAAATTAGATTCATATCAACAGCTACCAACTGGTATTGATTATATCAAGGATATAACGTATGAGCTAGTTGAGTATTTTAATGATGAGTTAGATCCAGAAGACTATCAGACTGATATTTTGAATATTGAATATGGGTATCTACTATATGTCAATCATCATAATTGGATGACTATACCTGAAGATAAATCAGAAGATATTAATAACTATTGGAATCCATTCTCAGAAAATTCAACACCTTATATCGGATGGTATATGAGATTTTCATCACCTGATATGTGGATAGCTAGTGGTAGTGAGGGTAGGTTAATAAAAGAACCATTATATGGTGTATCTCAAAAAAGATATAAGATGCTGACTAAGATTCAAGCAAAAGCAAATGAAGAAGGCTATCAAATGAAAATATTTCAGAATCAGAAACAAAAGGTAGATTTTCACAATATTCTTTTTATTTCAGACAAAAAACTAAACGGAGATGACTAAATTAAGTAAGATAATAAGTGATTTAGAATCTAAATCTAGAATTAGTTTCAGTGATTTCTCTGACTATTGTGATAATTTACAAAAGAAGGGAGAATTTGATCAACTTAACAATGCCATGTCTAAGAAATTTGGATATGATTGGTATAATTTTCCAAATATCACATTTGCTGATTATAAAGAGAAGCTATATGATGGATTTAGGCACAATAATACATTGAGTTTAACCGCAACTACCAAGAAGCCAGGTCTTTAGAACCAGCTATAATTTGGATTTTGCATAAAGATGTCATCTAAGTAGTTTTCGATTACACTACTCATATCTTTAGTTTTATACATCTCAGCAGGCCCATCGGGTCCGATATGAACTAAGTAACAAGAGTCTACATGTATATCATATTGTTTGAGTATTGCTTTATATAGATGTAATTGAATAGAATATTCAGTTTGATGGTTTTTAAAATAATCATCAAATGGGTGTAGTAGATTTTCAGACTTTCCCCAATCAGAATCATCCGTTGTGAATTTTTTATTGGTTTTCCAGTCAAGAATAAATATCTTATCCTTATAGATAAAGATAGAATCTATCATACCTGCTATCTTCCATTTCTTCGAATATACACGTTGTTCAAACTTAACTGGTGTTAATTTACACAATCGCTGAGCATATAAGATATTAAATTTATTAATTCTAGATGTAACATCTAGATTATTTGGAAGAGGTTGCCAAATCTGGTTGAAATAGTTTTCAATCCAGTTATGTGTAGCAGTACCCAATATATTTGCGTAGTCATTAAGCTGTTTCCATTGATTTAAGATAAATTCTTGTGGGACACCAGCTTCATCAGCCTTTACTTTTGACCAGTGGTCTGACTCAAATGGTTTGTGAAACTTTGAGATTAGTTGTGTTACAGAAATAAAGCGTTTATTATCATATGTATATTTATGATAGACTGGATCGAAGTCAAACTGTGGATCATCAAATACTTTTAACTTTTCTAGAATTTCATTCTTCATCAAGATTGATATGAATGAAATTCTAAAAAGTTTAGTGTTTTAGAGAATCTCTGATCGTATCATATATACTATCAGATGCTATTGGCTTAATAGTATCTAATGGTAAAATCTTATGTTTGACTGGTGGTTTGATAAAAAATGTATCAACTCTTATTGGTGTAGACTTTAGTTTAGTAATAGTATCCAATAAGCTTTTAATTCTAAGTTCTTGTTCGGTTGTATAGGTTTGCTGACCTTCAATGATTTTATCTTTAAGTTTACTATTATCTGAGTTGTATAGAATAACAGCCGCCGTTATACCGATAATTACGATTATAGCCACAAAAAATCCCCATATTGTGTCAGAATTGCGGTTATGATAGTTTCCGTGATTTGATCTCATTATTTGCGTTTGTAAAACTTATTATAATTTGGATTTGGGAATAGCTTAAGATGTAGCCATAATTTAAATCTCTTGATGGAGTCAATGATGTGTGAGAAAGTCCATGCCCATTTTCTTTTATTTGCTACTGGTTTCTCTTTGTTACCAAGTAGATAATCAATCTTACCCTCAATTTGTTCATCTACTTCAACTACATCATCTTCTTTTAATAGATTTTTCAGTCTATCGAAGGGTGCTAATCTTTGATCCTCTGGGTCAGGGTTATATCCATGATACAACCCTTTATACATCTCTTTATTCTCTTTGTTTTCACTATCCATTCTATAAATATACGGATTTTTTTCGTGATTTTAAAATATCTTATTTTACTGAGAATTGTGAGTTATTTCCTCTTAATTAGAATCTCATCAACCATTCCATAAGATTTGGCTTCTTTAGAAGTCATCCAATAGTCACGATCCGAATCAGACGCTACTTTATCAAATGGTTGTCCAGTTCTTTCGGATATAATCTCATATAATTCCTTTTTAAGTGAGTGTATTTGTTTAGATTCAATTTCAATATCAGCCGCCTGAGAATACCCAAGATATCCTAATGGTTGGTGTATCATAGTTCTTGCTCGTTTTAGTGATTTTCGTTTACCTTTTGATCCACAACACAAAATAACTGCTGCCATAGATGCTGCTATGCCGGTATTGATAGTTACTATATCATTGTTAACATATTCTAATGTGTCGATTAGACCTAGTCCATCGTATATTGAACCACCACCAGAATTGATGTATATTTTAATATCTTTTTCCTTATCTAATTGTTCTAAGTATAGTAATTGTGCTTTGATGATGTCGGTCATCTCGTCATAGATTTCACCATTCAAGAAAATAATTCTATCTTGTAGCAACTTTGTGAATACATCTACGACCATACCGTCAAATTTGTGATCAACCACTGACGTAGTGAGGTTGTTGCGATATCTATTTTGTTTTAATGATGAGATGCCATTCGAAAGCATCCATTTATCATAATCTCTTTTATAATCCATTAAACAGTTTTCTTTTTTGTTTTTAGTGTTTTTTCATATTTAAGTTTTAATATATAACTAAAATTAAACTCATTACTATGAAAACCAAAATAGAAGTTAACGGATTCGAAATCGAAATACAAGAAAATGAAAACGGAATCGTTGAGATCAATGTTACCAGAGATGGTGAACAAGTTGATGAAATGTCATTAGATGCTTCTGAGTTTACTGAAGAAGGCGAAGAAGGCGAAGAAGGCGTTAAGTCATTTTCTGATTATGGAAAAGAAGAAACTGATTTAGGTGAAGAAGAGGAATCTGAAGAAGCTGAAGAAGCAACTGAGGGTGAAGAAGCTGAAGAATCTCAAGAAGAAGCTGAGGAATCTGAAGAAGAAGTTGTAGAAGAGGAAGAAGAGGAAGAAGAAATGAAAGAATCTAAATCTTTCAAAACATTTAGTGATTTCTTAAAGAAGTAAATTCAATAATAGAATTAAAAAAAGCCACAATTATGTTGTGGCTTTTTTATTTTCATTCATAAAACTTAATATATATGCAAAACAAATAGCAAAATATGAACATTCGTAAATATATCGACTTCGTAAACGAAAATAATGAAGATAGTAGAGATTCACTTCACTACTATTGTTTCGACTGGGATGATAATATCCTACACATGTCAACAGTTATTCACGTAGATAAAAAAGAAGGTGATAATTGGGTACCAATGGATGTTTCAACCGAAGAATTTGCTAAAATTAGAAATGATAAAGAAAATTATAGACTAAGAGATAATAATCCTGATGAAGCTTTTAATGAATTTAAAGATGAGGGGCCTCGTGCTGATCAAGCTTTTATTGAAGATGTTAAAGATGCTATTAGTCAAGGTCGTTTTGCACCATCTTGGGATAAGTTCTTACAGTGTCTAGTTGATGGTTCTATATTTGCTATCATTACTGCTCGTGGTCACGAACCAAATTCTATTAAGGAAGCAGTTAGATATATAATTGAAACGCAGTTAAACCAACAACAACAAGATGAGATGATGCAGAATTTAATGGGATTCAATGAAGAATTTGATGAACCATTTGAGATGTTAATTGATGAGTATTTAGATTTAAATTATTATTTTGGTGTTTCTTCTAATTATTTTATGAAGAAGTTTAAAAAGCAGTTGGGTATAACACCAGGTGGTGCTTTAAATCCAGAAAAAGCTAAAGAAATAGCACTTAAATATTTTATCGACAAAATGCATAAATATGGTAAAGAAATTGGAGCCCAAGTTAGAATTGGATTCTCTGATGATGATCCTAAAAATGTTGAACATGTCGAAAAAGTTATGCGTGGTGAATTATCAATTAAATATCCATTATCTACTTTGAGGGTATATGATACATCAAAGAGAGGTTATAAAAAGATTGCCATTAATGAAAATTTAGAAAATATGGAAAATGATGAAGTAAATCCAGAATATGAGTGGTTTGTTGTTTTTAACAATTCTACTGTTATATCTGGTTGGGAATATGAAGAAGATGCTTGGGATTCATATAATGAAATGATTGAAGGTGATATGGAATTAGAAAATTC
>Ga0315288_10008588_pt1 | contig 12881 bp, 11 predicted proteins | sample YL17G11_20_MG_FD_203454 | JGI IMG/M metagenome (GOLD analysis project Ga0315288, IMG submission 203454) | Sediment microbial communities from Yellowstone Lake, YNP, Wyoming, USA - YL17G11_20 | ecosystem: Environmental > Aquatic > Freshwater > Lake > Sediment | place: USA: Wyoming | collected...
TCTGATTTGGACGGGGTGGGCCCGATGGGGGCGCCGCTTCGTGACGGGGGGCGCGGTGCTGCTCTTGCTCGCAGGGCTGTCGCCGCTCGGCAATGCGCTGATCCTGCCGCTCGAGGACCGTTTCCCGGGGGCCAATCTCGACGCGCCGCCGGCGCCCACCGGCTTTATCGTGCTTGGTGGCGCTGAGGACAGGCTGGTCGAGGTCGCGCGGGGGGCACCGGCCGTGAACGAGGCTGGCGAACGCCTGCTGGAGACGGTGGTGCTCGCCCGCAAATTTCCCGAGGCGGGGATCGCTTTCAGCGGCGGCGATGCCGGCATCCTCTACAAAGCCGATAGCGAGGCGGTCGGCGCCGCGGCGCTGCTCAAGGATATGGGCGTCGCGCCGGATCGGCTGATCCTCGAAGGTGGCTCCAGGGATACTTATGAGAATGCCGTCTATCTGAAATCCGAACTCGACAAGCTCGGCCTGCTCGGTCCGGGTCAGCGCTGGGTACTGATCACCTCAGCCTTTCACATGCCGCGCTCCATGGGGGCATTCCGTGCGGCGGGCTTTGAGGTCGAGCCTTGGCCCGTGGATTACCGGACGCGGGGGCCAGCGGATCTCATCCGGCCCTTCGACAAGGTCTCGGAAGGCTTGCGACGGGTGGACATGGCCGTCCATGAATGGGTCGGCCTGCTTGCCTATTGGCTCGCGGGGCGTACCGACTCGCTGTTCCCTGGGCCCAAGCCGGCGGTGGGCTGCGACCTCGCTACCGCGCGACCTGGCAGCGCGCAAGTGTCCCCATGTCGACCCAATCCTTGAGATAGGTCGCGGCGCGAAGCTCGGCACCCTCTTCGCCGGCAAAGGTGGCCACCGTCTCGCACAAGACGCCGAAGCGCGTGCCGCTGGCGGCCTCGTCCCACATCATCGCTTCCTCGGGGCCAAGCGGCCTGAAACGCGCCATCAAGTCGTACCGCCAGATGAGGATAGCTTGCGGCTCCGGCAGCACATGCGCCTTTGGCGGCGCATTCTCATCGCGCAAGGCCGACCAGATGTCCGCGGCATTGGTCCTGAAGACGAGACCGCACGCCGTGGGGTGCGGCTTGAAGACGAGTCTCGGCCAATCCTCCGGCGCGATCAGGGCAAGCTCCGCCAGGCCAAGCGGCTCGGCATCGGGTCCGTCGAAGGCGTCGGCAAGCGCCTTCTCCAGGCTCGCCATCTCGGCGAGCTCTGGGTGCTTGGCAAAGCCCGCATCCTGTTTCAGGAAGTTTGGAACGTGGCGGCCGAAATCCCGAACGCTCGGCCGGTCCGAAGGGTGGGCGGCGATATAGGACTTGGCCAGCCTGGCGAAGCTCGAATCGCCGAGATAGGCATGGAGGTGCTCATAGTCCTCGCCGAGGACCTCGGCGAGACGGAGGACATAGGCGTTGCGGTAGACCCCGAACAGCGCGTTGCGGCGCTCCTTGGCACTGTCCTTGACTTCGGACAGGATGGCGTCGTCGCCGGCAAGGATGCCGCGCTGAAAGCTCTCCTGCAGCGCTTTGAGGCTGGTCATTCCGCGGCTGCGAGGCGCTGGCGCCCCAGCACTTCACGCGCAATGCCCCGCGCATGATCGAGTTCGTCCACGAGATCGGCAAGCGGAGGGATGTTGTCGTCGCGCTCGATCATGGTCGAGACCGGGCCGAACTGGGCGACCGCCGAGCGGTAAAGGTCCCACACCTTGTCGCAGACCGGATGGTCATGCGTGTCGATGATGTGGCTCTCCTCGTGGCTATGGCCGGCCACGTGGAATTGCACGATACGATCGCGCGGCACGCCGATCAGGAAATCATCCGCGGCGAAGCCGTGATTGTAGGCGCTGACATAGACGTTGTTGACGTCGAACAGCAGCCAGCAATCGGCGCGGGCAGCGACCTCGCCCACAAATTCCCACTCGCTCATCTCCGACTGACCGAAGGTGACGTAACTCGACACGTTCTCGAGCGTCAGGCGCCGGCCGAGAAAATCCTGCACCTCAGTGACGCGCTGAACGACGTGGTCGAGAGCCTCTTGCGTGTAGGGGATGGGCAGCAGGTCGTGCAGATTCACGCTATGCACGCCGGTCCAGCACAGATGGTCTGAGATCCAGACCGGGTCGACGCGCGCGGCGAGCGCCTTCAGCCGCGCCAAATAGTCCATGTCCAGGGGGGAGGTGGAGGCGATGGAGAGCGACACGCCGTGCATCACCACGGGATAACGCTCGCGGATCTGATCGAGGATGCGCAGCGGCTGGCCGCCTTCGACCATGTAGTTCTCGGAGATCACCTCGAACCAGTCGACGTCCGGCGAGCCGTCGAGGATCTCGGCGTAATGCTGGGGCCTGAGGCCTAGGCCAAATCCGAGGAAAGGCGGCTTGTTCGCGCCCATCGCGTCACCTCCTTGAGCCCCGTCGGGGGTAGCCGGCCGCTGGCTCGCGGCCGGCCATAGGCTATCGCCTTAATATCAGCTCTTCTCGAACGTGCCGCCCTGGTCGGAGCACTCCGTGTTGAGCATCTCGACCCAGCCTTTGCCCTTGCACGAGTTCTTGCCCTTGCAGTCGTTGGCGGCGGTCTTGCAGGCACCCTTGCCGGCGCAACCGTTGACGCCGAAACAACGGCCCTTGAAGGTTTCGGCGTTGGCGGTGGCGATCAGCGCCGCGCCCGAAATGAGCAGAGCGGCCGCGGTCATAGCAATACTAGCACCTGATTTCTGAGTGAGCTTCATGTTCTTCCTCTCCTCTCGCATGAGTCTTGTGTCTCAAAGCGCTGGCGGCAGCGAGAGCCACCGAACCGAGCTATAGCCGCGTATCAGCGCGGTCTCGCGTCACTCCTGTTCACGCTTGCGTCAGTCTTCCGTGATTGGGCAAAACGTAAATGATGTGATTGGGGGCGCCAACGTCAGGCGCTAGGATGGGCCAATGACTTCCCGACAGGGGCGACGCGGCGAATGACTGTCCATCTCATCAAGCTGTGTGTCGGGGTCGACACGGTACAGGAGCTCAAGGCTTGGCAGACCGAAAGGCTGGAGCATCTCAGGCGTGCGCATGAGCGGGCCGAGCTTTGTCACCGCACCCTGCAGACGCCGCGCCGGCGGGACGAGCTGCTCGACGGCGGATCGCTCTATTGGGTGATCAAGGGGGTCATCCTGGTCCGCCAGCGCGTGATCGAGCTCCGGCCCGACGTCAAGGATGACGGGATTGCGTGTTGCGCCATCGTGCTCGACCCGGAGCTCGTGGCGACGCGGCCGCGGGCGCGGCGGGCCTTTCAAGGCTGGCGCTATCTATCCGCGGTCGACGCGCCGGCCGATATGCGGGCTGTTGAGGACGGAGACGGCGAAATGCCACCCGCCATGCGTGCCGATCTGCGTGAGCTTCGCCTTATCGACTTTTAGGGACCGTGGGGACGTTGTCGATCAGCCGCGTCTTGCCGAGATGGACGGCGCCGAGCACGAGCGCCGGTCCTTTGATCGGGCCGAAGAGAGGCGCAAGCGTTTCGGGATCGCGGATCGCCACATAGTCCACGCGAAAGCCCTTGGCCTCGAGCTTGAAGCGGCCTGCACCGGCGATGGCGTCGCATCCTTGGCCTTCCGCCAAGCTTGCCGCCACTTCGCTGAGAACCTGGAAGAGGATCGGGGCCGTCTCACGCTCGGCGGGGGAGAGGTAGCCATTGCGCGAGGATAGCGCCAGCCCGTCGGCCTCGCGAACGATGGGGCCGCCGACGATCGTCACCTGTATGTTGAGATCGCGCACGAGGCGCTTGATCAGCAGGAGCTGCTGGTAGTCCTTCTCCCCGAACACCGCCACGTTCGGGGCCGCTTGCAGCAGGAGCTTGGTTACCACGGTGGCCACGCCTTCGAAATGATTGGGCCGCGCGGCGCCGCAAAGGTCATCGGTGAGGCTCGGCAGGCTCACTCGCGTGGCGAAGCCCGGCGGATACATTTCGGCCACATCGGGGATGAAGACGAGGTCGGTGCCGGCTTCGGCGAGCTTCTCAACATCGCCGGCCTCGTCGCGCGGGTAGTGCGCCAGATCTTCCCTCTGCCCGAACTGGATCGGATTGATGAAGATGGAGGCGACGATGAGATCGGCTTTTTTCTTGGCGATGGCGATGAGGGATAAATGCCCGGCATGGAGCGCGCCCATGGTGGGAACGAGCGCGATGGTCAGGCCGGCCTCCCGCCATTTGGCGAGCGCTGTGCGCAAATCCTTGACGGTGCGGACCGTGGTGATGCTTTGGGGCATGAAATTTCCGCTGTCTCTCCCGCTAGGGGGCGCCAAGCTGCTTAATACTGGATTCCGGCGTCCGCCGGAATGACGCCTATGGGTTAAAGCATGCCCTACCCACGGAGTCCGTCATACCGGCGAAAGCCGGTATCCAGTTTTTGAATTGTGCTTCGTGCACTGGATTCGAAGGATACGGCCTGAAGGATTAGACTTGTCCCATGGGCGAGCCGAAACTCCATATCGCCGAAACGAGCGTATTACCAAGCCGCGCGGGCCTAAGCGAGGCGCTACATGCGGATGAAGGCAAACTCGTCGCGGCGCTGATCGAAAAGGCGCGCTTTAGCGATGACGAGCGCCAAGAGGTCGCGCGCCTGGCCGGGCAGCTCGTGCAGGTGGCGCGGGCAGGGCGGGCGGAACAGGGGGGCGTCGATTCCCTCCTGCATGAATATGGGTTGTCGAGCCGGGAAGGCGTGCTGCTGCTCTGCCTGGCCGAGGCGCTGCTCCGCATCCCCGACGCCGACACCGCTGACCGGCTGATTGCCGGCACCATCGGCGGCGGCGACTGGGCGCGGCATCTCGGTCATTCGCGCTCGGTGCTCGTCAATGCCTCGACCTATGGCTTGATGCTCACGGGGCGCGTGATCGATTGGGGCGCGGGCGACGGCGGCAACCTTGCCGGCATGGTGCAGCGGCTGATTGCCACCAGCGGCGAGCCGGTGATCCGGAACGCGCTGCGCCAGGCCATGCGCATCCTCGGAGGCCAATTCGTGCTTGGCCAGACCATCGAGCAGGCCATTGCCAATGGCGAGGACGAGGCGCGGGCCGGCTACCGCTTCTCTTTCGACATGCTGGGCGAGGCCGCGCGCACGAGCGAAGGCGCTGAACGCTATGCCGCGCACTACAGGGAAGCGGTTGCGGCCATCGCGGCGTGGGCAGGTCCACCCTCTGCCCGAAGCGATGAGGAGCTGGAGCGCCGCCCGGGACTGTCGGTGAAGCTTTCGGCTTTGCACCCGCGCTACCAGCCCTCGCAAGAGGCGCGCCTCAAGGTCGAGCTGTTGCCGCGTCTGAAGGAACTGGCCTTGGCGATGCGAGAGGCTTGGCTGCCGTTCACCATCGATGCCGAGGAGCAGGACAAGCTCGATCTCAGCCTCGGGCTCTTCGAGCCATTGCTTACAGATCCCGCCCTCTCCGGCTGGAACGGCCTCGGGCTCGCCGTGCAGGCCTATGGCAAACGCGCACTTCCCTTAATTGCCTGGCTTGGCGAGGCGGCAGCCGTGACCGGCAGGCGCATTCCGGTGCGGCTGGTCAAGGGTGCCTATTGGGACAGCGAGATCAAATGGGCGCAAGAAGCCGGCTATCCCCTGTTCACCCGCAAGGTCAACACCGACGTCGCTTATCTCGCAGCGGCACGCGAGCTGCTCGCGCGGCCCAAGCTCTTCTTCCCGCAATTCGCCACCCACAACGCTCACACAATCGCCGCCATCGCCGTGCTTGGCAAAGACGCGCCTTACGAGTTCCAGCGCCTCTATGGGATGGGCGAGGCGTTACACCAGGAGGTGGTGAGACCCGAGGCATTGGGTAAGCCATGCCGCATCTACGCGCCGGTCGGCGGGCATAAGGATTTGCTAGCTTATCTCGTGCGCAGGCTGCTCGAGAACGGCGCCAACACCTCCTTCGTCAACCGCCTTGCCGATGACGCGGCGCCAATCCCCGCCATCATCGCCGATCCCGCGGAGAAGGCCGCGACGCTTGAGCCGAAAGGCAATCCGCTGATCCCGATCCCGCCGGACCTGTTCGCACCGGAGTGGCGGAACAGCCTGGGGCTGCCGCTGTGGGACGGACCCGTCCGGCACTCTTTGATCCACGCCATCGAACAGGCGCTGATGCTGCCGGCCGAGGCAGGTCCCATCGTCGCGGGCGAGGAGGTGAGGGGTGACGAAATCATCGAGATCGCCTCGCCCCACGATCGGCGTGTCATCCTGGGCACCTGCCGCTATGCCGATGCCGACGCCGTGGACAAGGCGCTGGCCGCGGCAAAGGCGGCGTCTTGGGACTGGGACGCCCGAGGCGGCGAGGCACGCGCGGCGATCCTCGATCGCGCCGCCGATCTGTTCGAGGCCGACCGAGCGGCGCTGATGGGGCTAATGGTGCGGGAGGCCGGGAAGACGCTCGCCAATGCGCAAGGGGATTTGCGGGAGGCGGTTGATCATCTCCGCTATGCGGCGGTGGAGGCGCGCCGGAGCTTCGCCGAGCCGCTTCAACTGAAAGGTCCGACGGGAGAGCGCAATGAGCTGTCCCTGCATGGCCGGGGCGTCTTCGCTTGCATCTCGCCCTGGAACTTCCCGCTTGCCATCTTCACCAGCCAGATTGCCGCGGCGCTCGCCGCCGGCAATGCGGTGGTGGCGAAGCCCGCCGAGCAGACGCCGCTTACGGCCGCCCGCGCTGTGAAGCACCTGCATGCGGCCGGCGTTCCCCCGGATGTCCTTCATTTCCTTCCCGGCCGGGGAGAGACGGTCGGGGCGGCGCTGGTCCGAGATCCGCGCGTGGACGGCGTTGCCTTCACCGGCGGGACCGACACAGGTATCGCCATCAACCGCGCGCTCGCCGCACGCGAGGGCCCGATCGCCAAACTGATTGCCGAGACCGGCGGGCTGAATTGCATGATCGTGGATTCCTCCGCGCTGCCTGAGCAGGTGGTGGACGATGCGCTGAGCTCAGCCTTCGACAGCGCGGGCCAACGCTGCTCGGCGCTCCGCGTGCTCTTCCTGCAGGAGGATGTGGCCGACGGCATGATTGAGATGCTGCAGGGTGCCGCGCGGGAGCTTAAGATCGGCGACCCGCTCGACTACGCAACCGATGTTGGGCCGGTGATCGACGCGGAGGCGAAGAGCACGCTCGATCAGTACAAAGCGCGTATGCGGGTCGAGGCGCGCAGGCTGATCGACCTGCCTTTGCCCGAATCTTACGCGCACGGCACCTATGTCGCGCCCGCGATCTACGCCATTCCGTCCCTCGAGCTCCTGCAAGGCGAAGTGTTCGGGCCGATCTTGCATGTCATCCGCTTTGCGGGCGACCGGCTGGGGGAAGTCTGCGAGGCCATCAACGCCACGGGCTACGGGCTGACGCTCGGAATCCATACCCGTATCCAGGCCACCGCCGACCTCGTGGTGGCAAGGGTGAAGGCCGGCAATTCTTACGTGAATCGCAACCAGATCGGGGCGGTGGTGGGGGTGCAGCCATTCGGCGGCGAAGGCCTTTCGGGGACCGGGCCGAAGGCGGGAGGGCCGAACACTCTGAAGGGCTTCGCGCTGGAGCGGGTGCGGACCACAGATCTGACGGCGTCCGGCGGCAATGCGGCGCTGCTGGCCGCCGCTACCGACGAGGAGTGAGCCCCACTCCCATTGCCCACCGGCATGGGAGGGTCCATCTTTAGCTGGGGGGCCATGCGGATTGGAGGCTTGAAGCTCGATGGCGGCGGAATCGAAAACGCCGGTGAAGAAGCCCGATGGCGCTGTCGAAGCTTCGCGCTCGAGCGGCGCCGAGATCGATGCTTTCCTTGCCCGCGTGAAGACCATGGCGCCGGCCGCTGCGGGGCGCGGGCGGCTGATCTTCGCCATGGACGCAACCATGAGCCGGCAGCCCAGCTGGGACCTCGCGCTCAAGCTGCAAGCCGACATGTTCCGCGCCGTCAAGGAGGTTGGCGGCCTCAACGTGCAGCTCGTCTATTTCCGGGGCTTAAACGAGACGCGGGCGAGCAAGTGGGTAGGCGATCCGGAGGCGCTTGCGCGGCTGATGGCTGGCGTTTCCTGCCAGGGCGGCTTCACACAGATCCGGAAGGTGCTGAGCCATGCTCGCCGCGAGAGCGAGAAGACCAAGGTGAACGCGGTTGTCTATGTCGGCGATTGCATGGAGGAGGAGATTGACGAGCTCAGCGCGCGCGCGGGCGAGCTTGGCCTGCTCGGCGTGCCCGTTTTTTTGTTCCAGGAGGGACGGGAGCTGAAGGCCGAGCGCGCCTTTAAGGAGATCGCCCGGCTGACCCGCGGCGCCTATTGCCATTTCGACGCGGGCTCGGCCCGGCAGCTTCGCGAGCTCTTGGCGGCGGTCGCGGTCTACGCGACGGGCGGCCGTACGGCGCTCAAGGATTTCGGTGCGGAGACGAAGAGCGCCGCCGCCTTGCATCTGCTCGAGCAGCTCGGCGGCGGGCCGCTCGGCTCCGAACAGCCCGGCTGACGCTCTACCCCATGCCCTACTTTCTGGCCGGCGTCGCGCTGCTCTTGGTCCTGATCTTTGGCGCACGCTTGCTCGCAACCGCCAACCCGCAAAAGCTTGCCACGGTCGTCCGCAAGACTGGCGGCGTTGCCGCTCTGGTAATTGCCGCCTTGTTTCTTGTCCGGGGCTTGATCGTCCTGGCGATACCTCTCGCCGTATTCGGCCTGGCCCTGGTCGGTCTGCCGGTGGGGTCCTGGTTCGGCGGAAGCGGGCCCTTCGGCGGCACGTCGCGCAAATCTCCCGGACAGAAATCGCAAGTGCGAACTGAAGCCCTCGATATGGAGCTCGATCATGACAGCGGGCGCATGGAAGGCCGCTGTCTCAAGGGCAAATTCGCCGGCAGGACTCTGTCCTCGTTGAGCGATGATGAGCTCACTCTGATGCTCGAGGAGCTGCGCGTCAGCGACCCCCAGGGCGCGCTGCTGGTCGAGGCCTATCTCGACCGGCGTTCGCAAGACGGGCGCGACCGGCGTTCGAACGAGGCTCCTAGAGCCGCGCCGCGGGGGCCGGCACGAAGCCGCCTGAGCGTCGAGGAGGCCTATGCCTTGCTTGGGCTTGGCTCAGGCGCGAGCGAGGAGGAAGTCCGCGCCGCGCATCGGAAGCTGATGATGAAGCTGCACCCCGATCAGGGCGGATCGAATTATCTCGCGGCCCGCATCAACGAGGCAAAGGACGTCCTGCTCCACCGCAAATGAGCCGGGCGACGCCCTAATTGGCGCGCATCACCACGCAATCGAGCGACATGCGCTTGAGCGCCGCGCAGGCGCTGCGGGCGGTGCCTTCCGAGAAGTCCGCAAAGCGCGCCCGGTACCACTGCGTGTCGTCCTTCTGAAATGCAATCGCGAGCTGCGGATGGCCATCGAGCAGCGTCGCCGCACGCTCTTTCACCACACCGAGACGGCTTTCAGCCTCCTGCTTGGAGGTAAAGGCGCCGACTTGGACGTGGAACGGGCCTGCCCTCTTTCCGGCTCTGCCGGCGCTTGAGGGTTGAGGAGCAATTGCGGAGGCTTGCGCCGGGGCCGCGGCGGGGGCGGCGGCCCGGCTCGTGGGGCTCGTTGGGCTTGCCAATCTACTTTGCTTGCCGCCGAAGGAGGCGGACTCGATCGAAGAACCGGTATCGGCAAGCGCGAAGACCTGTTTCTTGGGTGCGGGAGGGGGGGGTGGCGGCATCTCAAGGGCCAATACCATGGGCGCCGTTGAGGGTTTGGCCGCGACCAAGGATGGCGCAGAGGATTTGGCGGCCACAGCTTGGGGGAAGGTCTGGTTGAGGAGCGCGCGCATGGCGGCGTCGCGCCCTCCGCCGGTCCTGCCGCCCAGCACCACGGCCACCAGGTGCTTGTCGTCGCGCCTGACCGAGGCGGTCAGATTGAAGCCCGCCTCGCGGGTATAACCGGTCTTGATGCCGTCAGTGCCTCTATAGTCGAACAACAGATGGTTGTGATTGCGGTAGCGCCTGCCGTGATAGCTGAAATATTTCGTCTGGAAGCAGGTGTAATCGTCCGGGAAGTCGCGAATCAGATGCTGCGCCAGGATGGCCATGTCGCGCGCCGTGGTGACTTGCTCGTCATTCGGTAGACCGGAGGCATTGCGGAAGGTCGTGCCGCTCATGCCAAGGGCCCGGGCCTTCTCGGTCATCATCCGGGCGAAGTTCTCTTCGGTGCCGGCCATGTTTTCGGCGATGGTGACGGCGGCGTCGTTGGCCGACAAAGTGACGAGGGCGTTGATGGCCTCGGCCGTGGTGATGGTCGTTCCCGGCTTTAGGTTCAGCTTGGTCGGCGACTGGCTCGCGGCATGAGGCGTCACCGTGAGCTCGGCGTCGTAGCTGATGGTGCCCGCGCGCAAAGAGGTGAAGAGCATGTAGAGCGTCATCATTTTGGTGAGCGAGGCGGGACGGCGGGGGGCGTCAGGCGCCTGCGCATAAAGGATGCGGCCCGCGTTCATGTCGACCACGATCGCCGCGGCGATGGTATTGACGCTCGATCGCGGCTTTGGCTTGGCGATGGCTTGAGGCGAAGCGGCGCCCAGCGCGAGGACGAGAGCGAGAGCAAGCCCAAGGTCACGACGCAGCACTGCCCAACAATTAAGCTGATTGATGCTCACCCCGTGTCGAAGGCCCGAAAGCCTTCTCCCCCTCTGCGACTCTCCCCGTGGGGCTCCCGTTACCGGTGTCCACCCCGAACGCGTCGTTGGCCTTGCGGGCCCGACTGAGTTCGGAAGAAGGCTAAAATCCGGCGATTGCCAAAGAGTTAAGGGAAGGGCTGCGCAGGTCTATTGTGCAGTGCAAAAATTTGATTGACCTTGCATGGTGCAATGCATATATATTCTTCGCCTTTGCAACACACACACGGCCTAGCCGGTGTCGAGAGAGGACTTAAGATGGTCACGGTAAAAGGTTTCGAGGATTTTCAGAAAGTGGGTAAGGACGGCTTAGATGCGGCCGTCAAATCGTTCGGCGAGGTCAACAAGGGCTTCCAGGCCATCGCCGCGGAAGTTACCGACTATTCGAAGAAGGCGTTTGAGGACGGCACTCGTGCTTTCGAGCAGCTGATCGGCGCCAAGTCGGTTGAGCAGGCCGTCCAGATTCAGTCGCAGTACGCCAAGAAGGCCTATGAAAGCTATATCGCCGAGGTCTCCAAGCTTGGTGAGATGTATGCCGGTCTGGCCCGCGACGCCTATAAGCCGGTTGAGGTCGCCTACAATAAGAAGGTCGCCTAGCGCCGCTGCTACTCCACCTATTCCATCGAAAAGGCCCGGGGTCAGACCCCGGGCCTTTTTTTTTGCCGTTTTCCTGTCAGCAATCGGCACTATGTTATGAAGTGTCGGGCGACCCGATTTGCTGTGGCGCGCTCGATGCAGCTAGAATGGATTTGGATAATACGTGGGAACCTCGACTGCTCGCCTTGGCAGATGAAGAACGAGACGCCACATACGGGGTGACGATGGCGCGGAACGGCGACAATCGCCGGGGCAGCGACACCGGCACTCATATTACCACCAAGACGCGTCCGAAGACGAAGCGGCCGAGCCTCTACAAGGTGTTGCTTCTCAACGACGACTACACGCCGATGGATTTCGTCGTGTACGTGCTTGAGCGCTTCTTCAACAAGCCACCGGAGGAAGCGACTCAAATTATGCTCCACGTCCACCAAAAAGGTGTCGGCATCTGTGGAGTCTACACTTACGAGGTGGCTGAGACTAAAGTAGCCCAGGTGACGAGCTTCGCCCGTCAGCACGACCACCCGCTACAATGCACCATGGAGAAAGAGTGAGGATCTAGGTGGCTTCGTTCTCTTCCAGTCTCGAACAGGCGCTCAGGCGCGCGCTGCAATACGCCAATGAGCGCAGTCACGAATATGCGACGCTGGAGCATCTGCTCCTGTCGCTGATCGACGACCGCGATGCGGCGGCGGTGATGCGCGCCTGCGACGTCGATCTCGATGTGTTGCGGGACAAGCTCACCGGCTACCTCGACAACGAGCTGGCGGGCCTGGTGCTCGATTCCCATAGCGATGCTCAGCCGACCGCCGGGTTCCAGCGCGTCATCCACCGCGCCGTGGCTCATGTGCAGTCCTCGGGACGCGAGGAGGTGACCGGGGCTAACGTGCTGGTCGCTATTTTCGCCGAGCGGGAAAGCCATGCCGCCTTCTTCCTGCAAGAGCAGCACATGACCCGCTTCGACGCGGTCAACTACATCAGTCACGGCATCGCCAAGCGCGCCGGCATGTCGGAGCCGCGCCCGGTGCGCGGCGTGGAGGACGATGCGGCGACCGTCGACGGCGGCGAGGAGAAAAAGCGCGGCGCCGATGCGCTCGAGGTCTATTGCATCGACCTGAACCAGAAGGCCCGCGCCGGCCGCATCGATCCATTGATCGGCCGCGGGCCCGAGATCCAGCGTACCATCCAGGTGCTGTGCCGCCGGCAGAAGAACAATCCGCTGTTCGTGGGTGACCCCGGCGTCGGCAAGACGGCGATCGCGGAGGGTCTCGCGCGCCGCATCGTCATGGGCGACGTGCCGGAGGTGCTGGCGGACTCCACGATCTTCCAGCTCGATATGGGCGCGCTGCTCGCCGGCACCCGCTACCGCGGCGATTTCGAAGAGCGGCTCAAGGCCGTGATGCGCGAAATCGAGAACTATCCCGGCGCTATCATGTTCATCGACGAGATCCACACGGTGATCGGCGCGGGCGCGACCTCGGGCGGCGCCATGGACGCCTCTAACCTGCTAAAGCCTGCGTTGCAGAGCGGAACGCTGCGCTGCATCGGCTCGACCACCTACAAAGAATACCGGCAGCATTTCGAGAAAGATCGGGCGCTCGTCCGCCGGTTCCAGAAGATCGACGTGAACGAGCCGAGCATTCCCGACGCGATTGAGATCCTGAAGGGCTTGAAGCC
>Ga0315288_10008591_pt1 | contig 12880 bp, 11 predicted proteins | sample YL17G11_20_MG_FD_203454 | JGI IMG/M metagenome (GOLD analysis project Ga0315288, IMG submission 203454) | Sediment microbial communities from Yellowstone Lake, YNP, Wyoming, USA - YL17G11_20 | ecosystem: Environmental > Aquatic > Freshwater > Lake > Sediment | place: USA: Wyoming | collected...
TCAATCCTCAATTCTTTTTTGACAATATTTTGCAAAGCCGTTTCCGCCGCTTCTTCGCCCTGGACCAAAAAAACTTTTTTAATTGGCCGTTTTATCTTGTCAATCCAATTTTTCAATCCCGCCTGGTCGGCATGGGCCGAGTAGCCGCCGATCGCCTTGATATTACATCTCACTGGAACGGTTTCGTCAAAAATTCTCACTTCCTTTTCGCCGTCGAGAATCCGGCGGCCCAGGGAACCTTTGGTCTGGTAGCCGATTATCAGCAGGGTGCTTTTGAGATCGGGAAGATACCGCCGTTCATGGTGGAGTATGCGGCCGGCTGTCGACATTCCGGAACCGGCAATAACAATTTTCGGCGCGGGAATATCATTAATTTTTTTGGAGTCCTCGATAGTCGGCGTGAATTTCAAATTGGGGAATTTAAAAATTTCGTCGCCCGATTTGATCAGATAAACCGCTTCTTTGTTGTAATATTCCGGATATTTTTGATAAATCGCCGTGGCTTTGATGGCCAGGGGACTGTCGAGAAACACGGGTACGGCCGGAATATCGCGGTGTTCCACCAGATCGTTCAATTCAAAAAGCAGTTCCTGGGTGCGCTCAATGGCAAAAGCCGGAATCATCATCACTCCGCCTTTGCCGATCGTATCCTTAATCGTATTTTTTAAGATTTCCTGCCTTTCTTCGCGGCTTTCATGCAGTCGGTCGCCGTAAGCCGATTCGATAACCACGTAATCGGCCTGATCGACAAATTCGGTCGGTCTTAAAAACGGCGTCGGTGGATTGCCCAGGTCGCCGGAAAAAACAATTGTCTTGCCTTCGGCTTTAATTTTTATGATGGAGGAACCGAGAATGTGGCCGGCATCCAGAAACTCGGCGGTGATTTCCGGACCGATTTCGAATTCCTTGTGGTAATCGATTTTTTCAAACAGTTCGCTGGCTGATTCGACATTATCGATCGTGTAAAGCGATTCGATACCCTGTTTTTCCGCCTCCTCCCTGATTATATGCTCGGAATCAAGCAGAAGCAGTTTGGCAAAATCAAGGGTCGGTGGCGTTCCAAAAATTTTGCCGCGGAATCCGTCGCGATAAATTTTGGGTATCCGGCCGGTATGGTCAATGTGGGCATGAGTAACTAAAAGCGCCTGAATCCCTTTGGGATCGTAAGGAAAATTTTCATAGTTTTCTTTCTCGATCATCCTGCCGCCCTGCGATAATCCGCAGTCGATCAGAATTTTCGTCTTATGTGTTTCATCGCCGACTTCCAGAAGATAGTTCGCTCCCGTAACCGAACGGGCAGCGCCGTAAAAATATAGTTTCACCATATTCAAATATTATATGGTTTTCCAGGCGATTTTTCCAGAGGACATTTTGATGGGAGTCGGTCGGGTTATTTATTCGAAAAATGAGACAAATGAGATACTGCGGTAGTATTTTTAGCAGTGTCTCGTTTTTTGCTAATATGTATAAAAATATTATAAAATAGAAATTAAATACATTATAATAATTATATGGAACACCAATCATTTTTTGTAACCCAGAATGCGGTTATCATGAACGAAAAGGGTCGGGCTCTGATTCTACACCATAATAGCGATCCGGAAAGATGGCTTTTGCCCGGCGGAAAAATCGCTAAAGGGGAATCCTGGCTGGAGGGATTAAAACGTGAAATACAAGAAGAAACGGGAATTATCGAATTAAAAGTTGATGATATTCTGGATGTCAGCAGTTGGGTTGAACCCGAAACAGGTTATTATGTAGTGACATTCTTATGCTCTGTGCCAGCCGGTCAAACCATTAAACTTAGCAGTGAGCATAAGGATTATACGTGGGTTTTGCCGAATGATCTGGATAAATATAATTTTTGGCACCCTGATATTAAAAAACGGATTCAAAAGGCATTTTCTGTGACTAAAAAAGGATAACTTTTGCTATTAAAGAAATTTTTCCACTTTTATGACTAAAACGGATGTAATCCGACAACTTTTTAAAAATATCAAAAGAGTTTTTAGAATGGCGTGGCAAACCAGTCCATTAATTTTTACTTGGCTTATATTTCTAACTATTTTAAGTTCATTATTTCCGGTTGCGTTAAGTTATGCATTTAAACTGCTGTTGGATGCTATTATAAAAAGTCAGAATTTAGCCGGAGCAATAACAGTTGGCTTACTCTCGCTGTTTGCTTTTAGATACATAATCGGCTTCGTGTCTGATGTTGCTTATACTTTAAATTATGATTACTTTGACAAGACATTCAGACAAAAATTTGAGAACAAACTGACTCTAGAATTTACGAAAAAAATTTCTGAACTTGATATTCCGCACTTGGAAAATTCTGAAACACAAAATCTGATTCAAAAAGCCAGACAGGCCTACCCTTGGCGGCTGACTAATTTCTATAATTTTTTAACAAATGGTGTTTTGAGTTTAGGAATTTTTATCAGCGCGTTTGCAGTTCTGATTCCCTATGGGTATTGGATTCCTTTGATTATGGCAATTTCTACCGTCCCCAGACTCTATTATCGCAACAAATATGTTAAATCCGAATGGATTAGATTTAATCAGAGCATCAGCGAGTCTAAAGATCTTTTGTATATAAAAAATCTTTTAGATGATCCGTCGGGTGTCAAAGAAATAAGGGTTTCTCAAGCCGGGCCTAAACTACTTAACCGAATTAAGGATTTGCAAGATTTTCTTATGGACACAATTCGCAAGCCGCTTAAAAAATATTTACCACCTTTTCTTTTTACTGTATTTTTTGAGGCGATGGTTTTGGTAATCTTAGCCTATTTCAAATTACCCGAAATCGTTCAAGGAGTAATTACAATCGGTACATTTACTTTCTATATTCAAAACTTAGATCGCATTTCCAATAGTTCGCAGGGTGTTGTTGGTAATGCGACTCGTTTATTTGAACAAAATCTTTATGTTGGCTATTTTTTTGAAGTTCTGAAATTGTCGAAAATCATTAAAGAAAAAAAGCCCGGCATTTTATTTGATGAAATTAGACCACCTAAAATTGAGTTTAAGAATGTCAGTTTTAGTTATGCTGGCGGGCCAGAGATATTAAAAAATGTTTCTTTTAAAATTGAACCAGGAGAACATTTGGCGATTGTGGGGCCAAATGGAGCAGGAAAAACTACGATAATCAGACTTCTTTTGCGATTTTATGATCCTGCAAAAGGTCAAATCTTAATAAATGGTGTGGATTTAAAAGAAATGAGATTAAGTAATTGGTACAAGTTTGTCAGCATTTTGTTTCAGGATTTTGTTAAATTTTCTTTGACTATAAAGGATAATATTTTATTGGGCGATATTAGAGCTATTAATAAAAACAGAATGAAAGATGCGGCTGTTAAATCGGGCGCAATTGATTTTATTGATAAGTTGCCCAAAAAATATGATACCCGCTTAGGTAAGAGATTTGATGACTCGGTGGAGTTGTCTCAGGGGCAATGGCAAAAACTGGCTCTGGCAAGGATGTTCTATGAAGCCGCTCCATTATTAATTCTAGATGAACCAACATCTGCTATCGATGCCGAAGCTGAAGCGGAAATTTTCGATAACATTAATAAAGTTTATAAGGATAAGAGTTTAATATTGATATCGCACAGATTCTCAACGGTTAGAAACGCTGACAAGATTATTGTTTTGCAAAATGGGCAGATTACCGAAGAGGGCGACCATATTTCTTTGATGGAAAAAAATCAGGTTTATGCCAGAATGTTTAGAAAGCAGGCCGAGGGATATATTGAGTAAAATGCTATTTGGTTAAAAACTATGGAAAAAGATTTCTCAAGACTTTTCATTCATAAACTTTTCGTAAGCGTCAATTTCTTTTTGTAATCCAATACTGTCTTTTAATTTTCTAATATCTGATATATTAATCCATTGATAATGGGAATGTTCGTTGGTATCAATTTTAACTTCTCCTCCATTATATTCTGCTAGATAGTTTATTCCAATAATACTATCTTCTTGCCCGACATTTACAGAAAAAGCATTAAACGGGAAAAGAATTTTTACGCTTAAGCCAGTTTCTTCTTTTATCTCTCGTTTTAAACCATTGATTATTTCTTCTCCAATCTCAAGACGCCCCCCAGGGGTTTCCCATCCCGAAAGATTGTTGTTTTGGTCGCTGTCTACGGTTTTTAGGATCAGAAAAGAATCTTTATTTTTTATTAATGCCTTAACGGCGATATATGATCGTAACATAATATTAAATAATGATTGTATTGTATTATATTTTAAGTTGAATGAAAATTAATCCTCCCGCTTTCAGCAGGTTGTGTTTCCCATCAAATACTTTATCTTTCCATAAAAGTATGATATTAAATGTTGTTTACGGAGGAGGTGGGATTCGAACCCACGGACCCCTTTCGGAGTCAGCTTCTTAGCAGGAAGCTGCACTAAGCCTCTATGCGACTCCTCCAATTTCAATAAGCGGTTAACTCACTTTGTTATAACGCCAATATTTTACATAAAAATTAGCGATTTGTAAAATAAAAACCCAAGCTTTACAAATTTGAAAGAATATGCTATACTAAGAATTAAGAATTAGATCTTTAAATCCAATTTAAATCCAAGAATAAAGAAAGGGGTGATTTAGATGGTTAATAGAAACATTGAAGAGGTTTCGAGAGATAAAAACACGGTGACCCTTCAGGTATTGGGCGTGAAGCTTGTCTTCGCTAAAAAGCCTGACGGAAACATAAAGCTTGTTTCTAAAACCAAAGAGGCGCAGGTTTACGATTCGGATGCCTGCTGGGTGCCGAAAAATCTTTTTCGCGCCGCCTGTTGGGAGGCGAGAAGTATTTTAAAACATCAAACGCAAACAAGACAATCACAAGAAGAAGCAATAGAAGAAACAATATTTAAGGAGCTGAATCTATATAGATGGCATTAATCTGGTAAACCTGCTCTTTTCCGAGGCCTCTCCATCAGTGGGGGCCTTTTTCTTATTTTTATGCTAATATTAAGCACATGAATATTACTGAAAATAAACTAAAAAAATCATCTTTGCCAAATATTATATTCGGATTTGATAAAAATTGGGAATTGAAAAATTGGTACGACACATGCACCAAAAACATAACATATGACCCGCGCGGCGAAAAAAAATGGGACTCAGGTGGAATTCCTCAAGAAGTTGAAACAGCAGTTGAAGAAGGGGGGTCTGTAGAAGAAATTCAGGCTAGAATAAAAGATATATTCACCAAATTTATAGATACGCCAAAAGCTGTGCGGATAATACAAGACATAACCGAGAGGTCAAAAAAAAGATGGGGTGAAGCAGGCTCAGAATGTTTTCTCGCGCTTTCAAAAATGTTAGATATACCAATTGAAGAATTTGAGCAAAATTACTTTGTATTTTTTACATTCAGTAAAAGAGTTCCCTTTTATGAGAATAAATTTATGTTTGATCAATTTAGTGATTTTCCGAATACCGCGTCGCACGAGATTATGCATATCGAATTTTTAAAAAGATACAATAAACATTGTCTTGACAAGGGTTTAACCGAAATGCAAGTCTCGCATTTAAAAGAGATTCTAACAGTGCTTTTAAACGAGGATTTGAATGAATTTTTATATCTTATCGATCGCGGCTACGATAGTCATAAAAAAATAAGACAGGAAGTTTTAAAATTGTATAAAGACCATAAAAAAACAAAGGAGAGTTTTAGCGTATTTCTTGATGAGGCCATAGGTTTATTAAAAGACCAGTGGGAACACATGATGGCGAAGTAGGAGTAAAAATAAAATAAAAAGGGAGAAAATGGAAAAGGAATACGAAAAAGGAGGCGATCCCAATGAACGATCTGCGAGTGGTCGATGTAATTCTGTTCGAAGAGTTAGTTCCGAATCTTTAAATTCTATAGATTTCCGAAATCTATAAAAATTAATAATCTATCCAGCTCTTTTCCGAGGCCCCTCCATCAGTGGGGGCCTCTTTTTTATTCTAGCCTTGACTTTTTGAGGGGATGAGTGTATAAATAGGGTCAGATTTGAGAAAAAAAGGCTAAGATTGGCTTAGCTAAAATCAAAGGGTTTTTTGATAAACAATGGATTCTAAATCCGTTAATAAAAACAGAAAGGGGGTGAATTAGTCATGAAGACAAAATATGAGCAAAGGAAAAAACCAAAGGGTCAGAACATTATGAGAAAGATGATTGATCTGAGAGATCGGATGAGTGCTAAAGCCGGATATCCGTGTCACACTGAAAGTCCTTATCATGATGGTTATGGAGATGCTGGATATGGCGACTACAGCGATGCTTAATTTCAAACCGAGGCGTCGAGAAGAATTTTTTCCGGCGCCTCTTTTAAAAAGAGGAGGTTGTTAACATTGATAGTAAAACCCGCATCTTCCAATTGTAACTTAAAATGTAGATATTGTTATCATTCTGAACGACAATTTAGATCTTATCCGCATATGATTGAAAAAACAGTCGATGAGTTAATGCGACAATTGTCACAGGTTGCTAACAAGGAGATCTATTTTATTTGGCATGGCGGAGAACCATTGCTTGCCGGTATGGATTTTTATCGTAAAGTTGTATTTTTGCAGTCTCGATATCTGCAAAAAGGATTTTACTGCAACAGTATTCAAACGAATGGAACGTTATTGACGAATGATTGGGCGGAATTTTTAGTAGAGAATAAATTTAAGCTTGGAGTAAGTTTTGATGGTCCCGCTGAAATCCATAATTATAACAGAATTTTCCTTAATGGTTTGGGATCCTTTGAAAAAGTTGCCAAGAATTTAGCGATGTTAAAACATAAGAATGCTGAAGTTGGCGTGATAACCGTTATTAATAAGAAATCAATTGGTAGAGGTAGGGAGATATTGGATTTTTTGATTGGCAATGGTTTTAAAAGAATTAATCTTTCACCGTTTGCCGAAAAAAGTAATGGCAGACTTATAGAAGGATCTTTAATGCCTGAAGAATATGCCGATTTTATGATTGATGTTTTCGATTACTGGATTGAAAAAGATGATCCCGAAATTAAAATCCAAAATCTGGAGAATTTCTTTCAGAAATTAATCGGCGGCAAAGCATTATTGTGTCACAGTACAAATCGTTGTAGTTCGTATTTATCGATAGATTCTAATGGAGATGTTTATTTATGCGGAAGGTTTTTAGGTTTATCGGATTTCAAGGTTGGTAATATTTTGGAGAATACGCTATCTGAAATAATGAAATCGCCGAAATATCTGAATATTGCTAAGCAAGTGAGTTCGATTGCTAATGAATGTAAGATGTGCCAATGGAAAAAAATTTGTTTCGGTGGGTGCTCATATTATCGCTATATGAACGGCGGATTGCTTAATTCTCCATATTATTTCTGTCTTTCAACAAAAAGAATATTGGAGCATATGGTAAAAGTTATTAAGGAGATTGATTCAAGCTCAATTAAGTTCTAAAATAGAGGGAAGAATCTTCCCTCTATTAAATTTTATGGAAAAGTATCTAAAAAATACAAAACAAATAGAAATAACTTCATATATTAAAGATGTTGTTAGAAATTTCAAACAAAAAGACTGGACTCTTGTTTTTGAGATTTTAAGTTGGATTTTTAATAATTTTGAAAATATTGAAAACGATGTGGAAGAAAAATCAAAGCTTTTCAGAAAAAGAACCGCCGATGAAATAATAAAAAGTGGGAAAGCAACCGGTTGCACTGACTACGCGATTGCTTTTATCGCTTTGGCTAGGGCAAAAAATATTCCGACAAAATATATTGAGGCAATTAGAAAAAGATGGCTTGATATTGGTGACGATAACCATATAGAAGGACATGTTTTTGCCGAATGTTATGTCGACAACAAATGGTATATTATAGATTCGCAAGAGGGAACCGTCAGAACCGACTACAGAAGATACGTTATTTACAAAAAAGGACTGGATTCTTGGGATATTGGCATTAAAAGTTTTGACGATTTAAAAAAGAAATTCCTTGATTTTAAGAAAAAGTATAAAACGCATTTAAATATCCACTAAATAAAAACTATCGATTCTTAGAATTGATAGTTTTTATTAATAATCTTCCCTTTTATATTTTTAACTTTCTCAAATCGGCGTTCTTAAAATCTATCCAGCATTTTATGGCTTCTTCAATATAATTTTCATCTATAAATTTTTTATTGTCAGAATAATATTTGGCGATTTTATACATTTTAAATATTCCAAAAAGCATTAAATCGTAATAGTTTTTTTCCAGTTTATTTTTCTTTACGTAGTCTCTTCTTTTTAGATTATTTATTACGTTTAAACCAAAAAATTTTTCCGCCAAATATCCCTCCGGAAGCAAAGAGACAAGAATTAATTCTTTAATTGGTCCCAAAATATTGCCGGTTTGTCTGTACACGTTTGATTTTAAAATAAACTTTCGGTATTTGTTCCCAAAATATTTTGAAGATATTAATTTATTAATTTTATTAATTAATCTTTCTTCAAAATATGCGTGTATAATTTCGTGCAGAATTACTCTGGTTATCATTTCATTTTTGTTATTGGTTTTGGTTATCCGGGAACATTCTATGCCAATCCCTTTCGTGCCGAATCCGCTACCGCCGCCGATTAAACGTTTCTTAATAGGATTAATAAACAAAAATATGTTTACTGATTTGAGCGGCTTTTTAAGCCCATATAGTTTTTTTATAAGCGTAATCAATTCATCTGAAATTGAAAGGCCTTTAAGCGCATTGTCTTTTATTTTTCTTAGATGTTTTTCCTCTTTCAACCATAACTCTTCAAATCTTTCAGAAAAAACATTCAGAGATTCCGCCAAGTTCGCGATTTGATTTTCGGACAGAATTTTTGAGATATTTTGCCAAAATTCATTTTCATTTAAACTTATCAATGAACGATTTACTAAATTGTATTTTTTCTGTTTTAGAATATCGCGTAATTTATTTAGCGCTTCTTTTTCTTCTTTTTTTAAGGGGTTATTTTTAAGCCATAACTCGTTATAGTTTTTTCTGCAATACGAACTCCATTCAGAAAGATTAGAGATAAAGAAAAATAAATTCCCGATTTTAGAATATTTTATATTGAATTTCATAGCCATAAATATAACAATTTTTTACGCGGGAAAACCCCGCAATGTTATAACATTGCGGGGTTTATTTATTTAAATGCTTTATTTACTTCTTCTTTAGTCAGATACAGATAAGATAATTGCGGATCGCAATAATGCCTGCCTTTTCTGATTTTTCCTTTTTTCATTTCCAATACAATTACTATCGGCGTCCTGTAGATCTTTTTTGTTTGCGGATCCGGATAACTTTCAACCATTTCTACCATTACTATATTTTTGCTCTCGGCAATATTTTTAATGTCATATTTTCTGCCTTTTATCGGGTACGCCTCCTTCAGTTCCTCTTCCAGTGATTTTTTAGTGCGTGGGAACAAAACACCCTTTTTGCTTTTATAAACCCAGGTCATTATGTATTCGGGATCTAATTTTTTAAGCGCAGATTTAATATTACCTCCGATTTCGTCCTTGAGGACGCCTAAGACAACTTTTACATTTCCGCTAATTTTTTTAGCCATTTTAAGTGATATAATTATAGTATAGCAAATTCTTGAAAAAAGGCATTATGTTTGTTATGGTTGTGTTGCTATAACAACGAATTTTGAACAAGAATAATTAATGTCGTTTTTATTTAGTAAAAATAAAAAACAATTAGAAGCCATATTTGATTGGCTAAGCGGCATCGTGGACCAAAACGATTTGATTCTGTTAGAGAGAAAAGGAAAACAGGAGGGTTATTATTTTAAATTTCCTTTAAAATTAGGCAGCAAACCCGAAAAAGCGGGGGAGTTTGACGGAAGCAAGGCTGGGTTTTTTATTCGTTTTTTTCCAGGTAAAAAAAACGCGCAGGGAGGCGAGTGGCAAAAAATCTTTTTGTCCCCGGAATTGGAAGTTTATGAAAACAAAGAAAGATTTAATAGCAAGCAATTTAGACCTTTGAACTGGGACTTGGACGAAGAAGAAAAAAAGACAGCTTTAAAAATCGCCCGGAAATCCATTGAAATATTCCTAGAAGAAAAAAGAATTCCGAAAATCACTGATTTTAGTTTTTTCTTATCAGGCGCGTTCCATCAAAAAACCGACTTAGATGTCGCTCTCTGGGTTAACGGCGCGTTAAGGGGTTCGGCGGTAGCGGAAAATACAATTTTAAGCGAGGGAATTATTAGGGCGTCAATTTATGCCTGCCGCGACACAAGATTTAAACCATTGGAATTTGACGAGCTGAAAGACACCAGAATAGAAATCACCTTGTTTTCCGATTTAAAAATTCCCCTTTCCAAAAGTTTGATTGATAAAAATGAAATTTTTTATGATAAGGGCTATTTGTTGAAAAAAGGCCTGCCTGCGCAGGCAGGCGAAAAGCATGGATGGTTTTTGCCCGAAGTTTTCAATATTTTGTCATTTAAAAATCTTAAAGAATTTCTTTTTCGTTTAGGTACGGAAAAAGCTTCTTTGCCGCCTGAAGAAATTTTTAACAAAGAGACGGAGATTTTTATTTTTGAGGTTGACGATTTTATTGAAGGCGAACATGGACAAGAAATTTTATCACTGGATGGACCCATGGCTAAATCTGAAAAATGTCATTTAAAGGAAAGCGCATGTTTGGCGGCGGACTGGCTTATAAAAATACAGGAGCCGGACGGCAATTTTATTCCCATTACAAACCCTTTAACCGGCAAAACTTCTCAACTTGATTGGCCGCGCTCAATCTTTACAGGATGGAGCTTAGTTGAATTTGGCAAGGCAGTGGGCAATCCGAGTTATATTGATGCCGGGCGGAAAAATTTTTCCTACGGCAAAAAATATATATTGGATGAACAAATTATTAAAAATTTAGATAGCGAAGGTTTGGTTTTAGCTTATCTTGGCCAGGAAGCTTTAAGTTTGGGATATCCGCAGGAAGCTTTGCAGTGCGGGAACAGAATTTTAGAAAAAGAGAGCCAACTGAAGTTTGAACCCATCTTGTTTTCGCAAATCGGCAGTTTTTTAGCGGAACTTTCCAGAATTGATAAAAATTTTATGGCGCCGGCCTTGAGATTCGGCGAAAAGACGCGAATTACGTTTGACAATAATTTGCGCCAGGAGCGGCCAATGCAACTGGCGGTTTGGGCGGAGTTGGCGAATTTATATTTGAAATTATTTGAAATCCAAAACGACGATTCCCATTTACAAACGGTTCGCAAAGTGATTGATTGGCTTTTAAGCCATCAATTAGACAATGGTTCATTCAGAGCGGCTAATAACAGCGATTCAAATTTTGCTTATACGCGAGGCACGGCAAAGATCGCCGAAGTTTTGGCGGGAATATTTATTTTGGAAAAACAAATTGACAGGTCGTTTGATCCGGCTTATTATAAAATTTGCCTTGAAAAGGCCTTTGAATGGTTAAAAATGATGCAGTACTCGTTTGAAAACAGTTATTTTATTCCTAAAAAAAATCTTAATTCAGCCATCGGCGGATTTCGTCACGATTATTTCAACCAAGAGGTTTGGATTGACAGCGCCGGGCATTTTCTTTTAGCTGGCGGCAGATTTCTCAAGCGTTTAAATTTATAAAATATATGGAAATAGAACAACCGATAAGCAGGTTTCGAAAAACGCCGCAAACAATAATCGCGCCGACTTCAAATATTGAAACAGCGGTTGATAATTCGTCTTTTTATTATAAATTTAAATCAAGCGATAAAGTCGCCGAACTTTCAAAGAAAGCTATTTCAAACAGTTATCGCCTTATTGATTCCATATCCGGTTACCCGAGCCATTTATTGTTAAACTTGGATGATTACCATTTTCAGCGACTTCACGAAATCCTGGGGCTTTTAAAAACCGAGAAAATTATTGAACGAAGCGCGTTTGGCAACACGCGTTATAACGACGCGCCATTTTTTTATCGGCTTGATATCGTTCCTAATTATGAAAAAGGCGTCACCGATGGAGTAAAAACGGAGAAGTCGTTCGGCCATGGTTTTGGGAAAAACGCGGAAGTGGTTTTTTCAAAGGCCATTGGTGAAATTTTAGAGCGATATTTTTTGACACTCTATCATAAAAAAAATCTTCTCCGGAGTTCGTTGAGCGCCTTAAAAAATAAAAAACTTTCAGCGCTTGATTTGAACTTGTTGGCCGGATTTTCTGAAGAACAGAAAAAAGATAATCCCCGGTTGCGATTCAACGATGAAAGTATTTTTTATTGGGAAAAAGCGAAAAGGGTTTTAACCGGCGAAACAACTTATCTGCCGGCGCAAACTGTTTATTGGATTTATCGCGACGAGTTTGAACCGTTTCTTGGCGAAGCCAATACGAACGGCGCGGGCGGTTTTTTTACCAAAGAAGGAGCGATTTTATCCGGTTTATACGAGTTAATCCAGCGGGATTCTTTTCTTATTTATTGGCTCAACGGGTTAACGCCCAAAGCCATTGACCCTAAAACTGTTCCCAACGACGATTTCCAGAATCTTTTAGAAGAATCAAAACGCTATGGATTTGAAATTCATTGTTTAAATATTACGGCTGATACCGGCGTGCCGGTTTTTGCCGTTATTGTTTCCGACCCTTCGGGCAAAAGTCCGCGTTTCTGCTTGGGCGCTGGCTGTCAGGCCGACCCCGCCAAAGCTCTTCACCGGGCTTTGGAAGAGGCCTGGAGCGCTTATTACTGGATGCGGCCGCGGCCGCCTTATCCTGTTTTGAGCAAGAATTATCAGCCGTTTCAAGAAAGAATCGGGCAAGATGAAAGATTAAGATTATGGAGTAATCCGGAAATGGCTGATTATTTTAAGTTTTTTATCTCGGGCCCAAAAGAACCATTTGACAGCATTGATTTTAATTATCCTAAAGAGTTTGCGTC
>Ga0315288_10008593_pt1 | contig 12879 bp, 13 predicted proteins | sample YL17G11_20_MG_FD_203454 | JGI IMG/M metagenome (GOLD analysis project Ga0315288, IMG submission 203454) | Sediment microbial communities from Yellowstone Lake, YNP, Wyoming, USA - YL17G11_20 | ecosystem: Environmental > Aquatic > Freshwater > Lake > Sediment | place: USA: Wyoming | collected...
TATTAGCAACTACACTATACATCCATCCAATCGCGGTTTCAAGTACCTTTTTTCGCAAAACCAGGGTGTTCGTAAAGTCCAGAAGTGTCATTGCGAGTGAGCGCACTACATCGTCCCGATGTCCTTCGGGATGCGAGCGTGGCAATCTCCTCGCTTGCCGGGGGATTGCTTCTTCGCTTCGCTCCTCGCAATGACATCTGAAACGCGACTCTACGAACGCCGTGACTACAAAACGATCAGCCGGCAGAGCGATTTCTCTTATGGAAGGGAGTTTGTTACCTGGCCTACGGGACAAGCCGCCACAAGCTGAGGCGGCCTCACTAACCGAGGCGGCTTCCAGCCGCCATCGGTTGCTTCGACGACATGAGTCGTCGAATGTGCCGCCATCAGCTGCTTAGGCGACATTGCGAAGCATCCCTGTGGGATGAGTCGCCAAAGACGGTTGCTTCGACGACATTGCGACACTTGCACCGCACTGCGTTCGGTGCAGTGCAGGTGAGCATCCCCGTGGGGCGGCTGCTTCGGCGACCCGAGTCGCCAAAGGTTCCTTCGCTTTTCTCTTGGACATCGCCGGCCAGGATGAAGCTTGCATGAACCTCGACCTCACCGCCCCCCTCTCCAATCCCGGCCGTGACAGCGTCAGCCTGACCATCCTCAGCATTGACCTGAGCTCACTGGAAATCCTGAAAGCTCCTACCTATCGCTTCGTTAACCGCCAGCAGTGGACCGGGCAAAACCATCTGGTGGTATTTGGCAAACTCAAAAGCCTGGTCGAAAGCTGGAAGCCTCAATACATCGTCATCGACGCCACCGGTGTGGGTGAGGGCCTCTGGGCGATGCTCGATAAAGCCTTCCCCACCCGCCTCATTCCCGTCAAATTCAGCCAGCAGGTGAAATCAGAAATTGGCTGGCGCTACCTTGCCATCATCGAGACTGGGCGTCTCCGTGACTGCTGCCTTACTGACCAGGTGCGCCTCCAGTACGACGCCTGTCAGGCCGAGATCCTCCCGGGTCCCGCCAAGTCGCTGCGCTGGGGCGTGCCCGAGGGCATCCGCGGTCCGGACGGCGAGCTGGTCCATGACGACTACCTTCTGGCTGACGCGCTGGTCGCTGTATTGGACCGGTTGGACTGGTCGGTCAATACCGAAGCTCAAACGGTTGAAGCCCCCGACCCGCTCCTCTCCATGGAAAGGAATTTCTGATCGGGACGAACGGGTATTCTTCGCCTCTTCGCGCTTCAAGTGCCTGAGCCGGGCGATCTGCGTATCTACTTTGGGAAAAACCGTGTTTCCCACTACCTTTTTTCACAATCCCGGACGAAAAAGCAGTATACTTATAACAGGTTCAAGATTTACCACGCTGCAAAATGAATACGAATCCAACCGGTGTTCGCTGCAAAAGTGACTAAGGAGGTAACCATGCCAGAGCGACGGAAAATAGCACGACATAGTATCTCTTACTATTTGCGGATCATAGACGTTGGCGCAAATCAAATGCTCGGGCACCTGGCAGATCTTTCCGTGACAGGATTAAGGTTGGATAGCCAGAAGCCGATCCCGGTAAAAAAAGAGTACCGGCTGCGCATTAATACGACCACAGATGTGGCAGATAAGGATTTCATAGAATTTGTGGCTTGCACAAGATGGTGTAAGATTGACCGGATACAACCGGGACTGTACAATGTTGGCTTTGAAATTATTAAACTTGATCCTGACGACGCCAAGATCATCCAGCGGATCGTGGAGAAATACAGCGCACGCGAAAATAGCTATTATTTCGAAAAAATGTGATCGACAGTTCCCTTCCCCTCGTTGAACTGCACCGCCATCTGGACGGCAATATCCGGCTCCAGACCATCCTTGAGTTGGGCCACCAACACAATATTCCCCTGCCTGCCTGGGAGGTGGAGAGCCTGCGCCCGCACGTCCAGGTGACGGACCCGCAGCCGGGGGTGATGGATTTCATCGCCAAGTTCCACTGGCCGATGAGGGTGCTGGTTGATGCGGATGCCTGCCGCCGGGTGGCACACGAAAACGTGGAGGACGCCAAACGCGACGGGCTGGATTACGTCGAACTACGCTTCAGCCCCTGGTTCATGGCCGAGGCAAATGGACTGGATCCGATCCTGGTAGCGGAGGCGGTCGTGGACGGCATTGTCGCGAGTATCCGCGACTTCGGGGTGAAGGTCAACCTGATCGGTATCCTCAGCCGGACCTATGGTCCGGATATCGCTGCGAAGGAATTGGAGGCGCTCCTGAGTCAACGTGAGCGCATCACCTCCCTCGACCTGGCCGGGGACGAGGCGCACTTCCCTGCTGAATGGTTCCGGAAGCACTTCCGCCGCGCCCGCGAAGCCGGCTGGCACATCACCACCCACGCCGGGGAAATCGCCGGTCCGGAATCCATCTGGCAGGCAATCCGTCACCTGGAGGCGGAGCGCATTGGCCACGCCATCCGCGCCCTCGAAGACCCGGCACTTATGGATTATCTATCCGGGCACCAAATCAGCATTGAGTCCTGCCTCACAGGCAACATGCAGACCAGTTGCGTGCCCGACTACGCCAGCCACCCATTGAAAACCTTCCTCGAGCACGGCATCCGCGCCACCATCAATACTGACGATCCGGGTATCAGCGGGATTGACCTACCATACGAATACGACGTTGCCGCCCCAAAGGCCGGGGTGACCGGAGCGCAGATCCGCCAGGTGCAGGTCAATGCACTGGAGGTGGCATTTTTGACGGGAGATGAGAAGCAGTCGTTGCTGGAAAGGCGAAAACGCCATGATGCAGATTGACAGTTGTATCTCATGAATCAGAAAAGCGATAAACATGGCGCTTGACAGGCGCGTCAAATACGATCCCCAAAAACATCAAAGAAGATCGCTCCGTCTGCTTTGAGAAGGAATATCAGGCCCATTTCCATGAGCACTGCCCGGCAGCGTTTTCTCGAACGATTGATCAATTTCTATCCACCCCTGCTTGGCGCGGGGATATGTTCGCTCACCATTGACGAACACACGATCCGCGTTGAACTCAAACTGACCGCATTCAATCGCAATATCGTCGGCACGCATTTTGGCGGTTCGCTGTATGCCATGTGTGACCCGTGGTTCATGCTGATCCTGATGCGTACCCTGGGCCCGGATTACGTCGTATGGGATAAAGCCGCCAGCATCCAGTTCTTGCAACCGGGTCGTGGTACTGTGACGGCCCTATTTCATATTCCCCAGGAACGTATTGCGGAAATCCGCCTGGAAGCAGATGGGGGTCAGAAAATCGAACCGACATTTGGCGTGGACGTGCTGGACGCGCAAGGCCAGGTCATTGCGCATGTTGAAAAAATACTCTATGTGCGCAGGAAAAAATAGAGTCTCACCTCTGGGAGATTAACCCCTTACCTTCCCGTCTCGCTTTTTCCGGTTTACCAACCAGACCCCTGCCAGAATCAACACACCACCCAGCAGCGTGGCAAGGTAAAGTCGCTCTCCCAGGATGAGCGCGGCGACAATAACCGTGACCACCGGTTCCAGGTACAGGAAAGCCCCGGTCTGCGCCACCGGCAGCGTCTGCAAGGCGTCGTACCAGAAGATATATGCCAGACCGGAGCAGAAAATCCCCAAAAAGGCAATCTCCGCCCACCCATCCCAGGGGATATGTCCGATCTGGCTCAGTCCTCCACTCATAAAGAACAGGATGGTAGAGAATAGCCAGCCAAAGGCCATCACGTAGAACATCATCAATGCAGCCGGGTATTTTTTCAATCCACGCCGTGAAAGGACGGAAAAGACCGCCCAATTCGGCGCACTGAGGAGGATGAGGAAATCCCCCACCGTCCCAAATTTACCCGAAGCGAGAAGGACCAGGTCACCGTGCGTGACCACCAGAAGGACACCGAATGCGGAGAGCAAAATCCCCGCCACCTGCAACCAGAGCAGTTTTTCTTTCAGCGCCAGCCAGCCCAGCAGCGCCATGAATACTGGAATGGTAGAGACAATCCAGCCGGTGGTCGTGGCCTGCGAAGTGACCAGCCCGGTGGATTGCAGCCACTGGTGGAAGGTGATGCCCAAAAAGCCCAGCAGGGCAAAATATGGCCAATCCCGTTTTTCGGGCAGGGTGAATTTCTGCCCGGCCAGCACGGCGACCCCCAGGATAACGACGCCCATTGCAAAGCGCAGCCAGACCACCACGTCCGGGCTGGTATAACGCAAGGCGACCTTGGTCGCCACAAACGAGGCTCCCCACACCACCACAGCGACGATCGCCTCGAGCATGGCACGCCGGTTGTTCATTCCCATGGTTGGAGAGTGTACCACAAGACAACTCTAACAAAACGTTTACGCCACATCGCTTCAGGACAAGTTAAAATAATTGCCATGGACCATCCACGCATCCTCGTTAACGTCGCCATGACCGCAGACGGCAAGATCGACAGCGCCGCCCGCAAAGGCGCAGACATTTCCTCCACGGCTGACAAAGCCAGCGAGGAAGCTGTCCTTGTCGGCGGGCGGACTTTGATAAACGAAGATCCGAAGTGGGTTAGGCTCCCGGACTGAAACTGGAATCGGTGGAAGAATTCGATGACGAGGGTGGTATCCTCGTCCATTATTCTGTCGAAAACAAGGAGTAAATTATGGGACTCACCCATATGCAAATCAAAGAACTGCTTGACGAGGGCCGCGCCCACGCCTGTGACGGCGTTGGCCCGGACCATGTGTGTGTCAAGATCGCCGCGATTGCCGAACTGCCCTCCCGTTTCGGCCAATTCCATATCGTTGCCTTCTACAATAACAAGGATGGCAAGGAACATGTCGCCATCGTACGTGGCGACGTGACCAATGGCGAGGATGTGCCGGTACGCGTCCATTCCGAATGCCTGACCGGTGATGTGCTCGGTTCGCTGCGCTGCGACTGCCGCGACCAGCTCGAGACAGCCTTGCGCATGATTGGCGGGATGGATAAAGGCATCCTGCTCTACATGCGCCAGGAGGGCCGCGGCATTGGGCTGGTCAACAAGATCCGCGCTTACGGCCTGCAAGAGTACGGCTACGACACGGTGGAGGCCAACATCGCCCTGGGTTTCCGCGACGATGAGCGCGAGTACAGCGTGGCCGCGCACATGCTCGAATCTCTGCATGTCAAATCCATTCAGCTCATCACCAACAATCCGAAAAAGATCGAAGACCTGACTAAGAACGGCATCAAGGTCACCGGGCGCATCCCGCACATCATGCAGCCCAACCAGTACAACCGCTTTTATCTGGAGACCAAGGCGCTGAAATCCGGACACCTGATGGACCTGCTGGGCAAGGAACACCTACCCGAACAGGCCGACATCCCGGTCATCGAGGGCATGAACGGCGAACAAATAAACCTGATCAGCAAAATCTACCAGACCTATTCCCGGAGCGTTCCACGCACCCGTTAAACACCTGGAGTAAACAGAGCTTTCATCAAGTCTACTGCAAATTACGCAGTACCCTGTGACAGCCTTGTAATCCCCACCCCCTGAGACATCTTGGGGTGTTGGGGACGGCAAATCCGTCCCCAACACCCCAATCCTGAGTTTATGAAAAACCCTTCGGAGGAGCCATGACTCTTGAAAATCGCGTTGCTGTTATCACCGGCGCTACCGGTGGTCTCGGTTCTGTCATTACCCGCGAACTAGCTGCGCGAGGTGTGAATCTAGCCCTATTGGATCACGATCCCGACAAACTGGCGATCCTGACCAGCAGCCTGTCCCTGCCCGAAAGCCGCATGCTTGCGCGGCCCGTGGACCTGCTCGATCCATCCGAAACGAAATCCGCTGCCGAAGCAGTTGCCTCCAAATTTGGCAGGGTTGACATCCTGCTGCACCTGGTCGGAGGCTGGACAGGCGGAAAAACCATCCTCGAAGTCCCCATTGACGATCTGACTTTAATGCTCAACCAGCATGTCTGGACGAGTTTCCATGTCACCCAGGCTTTCGTCCCGCACCTGGTCAGGAATGGCTGGGGACGCCTCGTCATGATCACATCCCCTTATGCAGCCAGCCCGAACGCCAAAGGCGGCCCATACGCCATCGGAAAATCCGGCCAGGAAGCGTTGATACTAACGCTCTCACAGGAGCTCAAAGGCACCGGGGTCACTGCCAATCTGCTCCAGGCCAAGACAATTGATGCCAGACATGAGAAAATCTCCGCTCCATCACCCGACAACGCCTCCTGGACCACGCCGGAGGAATTGGCTGCCGCCATCCTCTACCTGCTGTCTGACGAGGCGGGGACAGTCAACGGAGCGAAAATACCGCTGTTTGGGCCATCCTGATGAAGGATCCGGTCCTGTGGAGTGACTGGATCTTTTACTCCTGAATGGCATCGTGGATAGATTCCACTTTTAAGGTCATTTTGATTCAGGAACCCAATTTCCGTGAGACATAGATTCTTATTCTAAGGTTGGGGGAAAGTCCTTAGAAGCAATTTAAATTAGGGCAAGTCTCTCGTCAACTGAAAAGATTGATAATTAATCTTCAAGTCTCAATCCTGGCTCACCATTATGTTCGCAGAGGGAATCATCGTTTATACTTTGATTAATATTCCAAATACGGGAGAATCAATATGCGGATGAAATGGCTAAAGATAATAACAGCGATAGGCCTCTTTCTTCTTGGAACGACGATGCTGGTCATCTCATTTTTTGCTTATCAATTCCATATCGATAAAAATCAAATGTGGGGACCCAACCGGATCGCTGTTGCCAGACTTGGGACCAGTTTTCTATTGTTGGCAATTATTATTTGCTCATCAACTTTCTTTAGTCGCTTGTTGAAGTTGCCTTTTTTTCAAAAGACTAAACCTTTCTTTAATTGGATCAAAGTCCCTTACCACTGGATAATTGAATCCGGGCAAGAAACAATAGAGTCAAAACCATCTAATTGCAGAACGGGTTGGTTTGCCATTACCGGAGCCATAATTGCAATAATCGTTTCGCTCTGGTATATCACGAGCGGAAGAATAGTTACTTGGACTCCCTCGACAACGTATTTCGATCGTCAGGCAAAAGCATTCCTGGCTGGACAACTAGCCCTTCTTGAAAAACCACCCGCTGCGCTCGCCACTCTGGCGAATCCTTACCAATATCAAAACCGGGAAACAATCGGTGGATATATCTGGGATGCCTCCTATTACAAGGGTAATTATTACTACTATTGGGGGCCCGTTCCTGGTCTAATGGCGGCGGGTGTCAAGCTCATCAATCCTGATTGGCTTATCCAAGATCAGTACCTGATCATCTTTTCGATCCTGGGATTGGCGATCGTTTTTGCAGCCTTATTTTACCGGTTGCAAAAAAGTTATTTTCCGAAAATCCCGGGTTGGATGGTGATGGGGTTGACACTCCTGGGGGTACTTAATACACCTGTCTTTTGGCTGGTTAACCACCCGGATGTACATGAAGTCCCGATTGCAACCGGACAATTATTTCTGATCCTCGGATTATATACAGCCATTATAGGGATGGAGAGTAAAAAGCATAAGGTATTCTTTATGACCATGACAGGTTTTCTCTTGGGTGCCGCAATTGGCAGCCGGATTGACCTTGGTTTTGGCATTGCCTGGATGGTCATCATCATCTGTCTCTTCCTGCTTCTTAGATCAAGAAAATTGCATGTGTCTGCAGGAGCGATCATTGCATTAATCCTTCCCTTGGTTTTTTGGGGAGGAGGCCTGGCCTGGTATAACTACGCCCGCTTTGGGAATATTCTAGAAACCGGGCACCGTTACCAACTGACTGGAGGAGCCATGCCTGCAGATTATCGGAACATCCTGTCTTTATCCTATGCCCTGCCAAATTTATATAACCTGCTTGCGCGGCCGATGGAAGTACATTGGCGTGAATTTCCATTCTTCTTCACACCGTTTATTCGTGATACCATGTGGCCAAAGTATTTCTTCCATCCACAAGATCTGAACTATTATTATGATGAACCCATTACAGGGGTTTTTATTTCCATTCCTACTAACTGGTTCTTGTTGATCCCTTTGATAATTATCCCTCTTCGCAAGTTCTGGAATTGGCTAACAGAACGCCCATCTACAACCTTATCAATACAGGATCAACCTCTTACTACCTGGATCGGATGGATGGCGGCAGGGGCTTTTGTTCATAATTTGGGGATTCTATCGATCTTTATTTATAGCACAATGCGCTACGAAGCTGATCTGACTCTCCTCTTGACCATACTGATTGCATTATCCGTGGGCTGGGCATCGACAACATTCCATTCTCGCCCACGGTTATGGAAAACAATCTTGATCCTTGTTGGGATTTCGATCTTGATCTCGATATTGGTTGGTTTATTGACCAACTTTCAGAATGGCGATTGGATTTTCAAGAACAATAATCCCCATTTGTATCAGGCCATCGAGTATTTCTTTACAGGAAAATAGAGACCTGATCATTTTCATTTGCTGAGAAATCCCTCGACCACTCAAATCTCACCGGCTAGGCACACCCGGAAATCTATTTTTCTTATTTGGAGAAAAAAAGTGACACTTCAGTCCGAAATTTATGAACAACCCGAACGGCTGGCGCATCTGCTGCACAGTCAGCGGGCTACCGTGAAGAAAATCGCTGCAGCCATCCGCCAGCGCGACATCCGCTATGTTTTTCTGGCAGCGCGCGGCACATCGGATAATGCCGGGCGGTATGCCAATTACCTTTGGGGAGCACAAAACCAACTGCCCCTGGCGCTGGCGACACCATCACTTTTCACATACTACAACCTTCCTCCAAAATTGGACGGTGCGCTGGTGGTTGGCATATCCCAATCGGGGCAATCGCCGGATATCGTCAGCGTTATCGAGGAGGGACGCCGCCAGGGCTGCCTGACCCTTTCCATCACCAACGCGCCCGACTCGCCCCTGGCACGTGCCGCCGATCTCGTCCTGGATATCCAGGCGGGTGACGAAAAAGCCGTCGCCGCCACCAAGACCTATACAACCGAACTGATGGCGATCGCGATGCTCTCCGCCGCTCTCGTAGATGACGATACTCACTGGCGCGAATTGGGAAAAGTGTCTGGATGGGCTGAAAAGGTGCTCAAACAGGATGGACTGATTTCCCACCTGGCCGAACGCTATCGTTACATGCGCCAGTGCGTTGTGCTCGGGCGGGGCTTCAACTACTGCACGGCCTTCGAGTGGGCTTTGAAACTCAAGGAATTGACATACACCGTCGCGGAGCCGTATTCCTCCGCCGATTTCCAGCACGGACCGATTGCCATGGTGGAGGGTGGATTCCCGGTTCTGGCGGTCACTCCACGAGGAAAGGTCTTCGACTCGCTCCAAGAGATGTTGGGTCGCCTGCGCAGCGACCAACTTGCTGAACTGGTCATCATCTCAGACGATAAAGGCGCCCTCTCCCTGGCGCAGTCTCCGATCCTACTGCCGGATGGGATACCCGAATGGCTCACCCCCATCATCAGCATCATTCCTGCCCAACTTTTCACCTACCATCTGACGCGGGCAAAAGGTATCAACCCCGAAAAGCCGCGCACCCTTAGAAAAGTAACTGAGACACATTAAGAACAATCGCCGCAGGCTGACTTCCTGCGGCGATTTGCATCAGGGGTTAACAACACCATCTATTTCTTCCAGAACTGCGGCAAGTAACTTCTATGTGTCTCAAGCATATCCTCGAGTACTGCCGGGATCTTATCTGCTTTAGGCCCGAGCGGATGGGCGAGCAGGGCTTGATAGGCTGCATTGCGGTCGCCGTGAACCGCCGCTTCAACCGTCAACAACTCGTACGCTTTAACTTGTGCAATCAGGCCAAAGCATACGGACGGCAGAGGTTCAGCGGGAATCGGTTGCACGCCTTTGCGGCTGATCTTGGCCGGCATTTCCAGAACCCAATCCGCAGGCCACTCTTTCACGGCTCCATTATTGGGGGTATTAACGATGTGCGTCTCGCCTAAATCGTTGTAGTGGGCGTTGAGCAATTGGGTTGCGACCGTAGAATAGTACGCGCCGCCGCGTTTCATTAAGTCAGCCGGGGTTTCCTTCAGGTTGGGATTGGCATACTCACGCAGCAGGTCTTTCTCGATCTCAATTACTTCCTCCGCTCTTGACGGCGGCCATTCTTCCTGGGAGGCCAGTTTCTTATCGGTGTGATAGTAGTATTGCAGATAATAATTGGGGATCATGCGCAGGACTTTGATCGTGTGCGGATCCCATTCAGGGTCTTCTTCCGCTATAAGTGCGTTGATGTAACTTTCGATCACCTGCGGCCAGACATCCTCCCCGTCCACGCTGAAACCTCGGTGCCAGGAAAGATGATTCAGTCCCAACGTGTTAAGCTCGGTACGCTCAGGATTAATTTGTTTGCCGGTTGCCCGTTCCAGCTCATCAATAATCGTCATCCTGGTGGTAATCGGGGCATTACAGACACCGACCGCCGTCACATATGGAGCATATTTACTCAGGGCCTGTGTCACCAGACCGGAAGGATTGGTAAAATTCACCAAGATCGCATTGGGAGCAAGCTTACGCATATCTTCGGCAATTTTGAGGATGACCGGTATCGTACGCAGAGCTTTGGCCATACCACCCACACCGGTCGTTTCCTGCCCGATCAGGCCATGCCGCCTGCCCAGGTACTCATCCTTGCGGCGCGCTTCCATCTGGCCGACGCGTAACTGGGTGATCACATAGGAGGCACTCTTGACTGCCTCGCACTGCTTGGTGGTCAGTACTATCTTGAATGGCGACCCCTTGGCTTCCACCATACGCTGGGCAAATCCACCGACGATTTCAAGCCGGGCAGCATCAATATCCATCAACCAAAGTTCTTTTAGTGGAAATTGATCCATGCGGGTTAAGAAACCATTGACCAGTTCAGGGGTATATGTAGAACCGCCACCTATGACCGCAACTTTCATGGCAATTTCCTTTTAAATCAAAGAATATTGGTAACTTCAAAAAAAGTGGGGTATTACCCCATTTAATGAGAAGTTACGAGTATTGTATTCAACGGATATTATGTAAGCGCTTACATGCAATTCTAACATATTATTTCTCAGGCGAAAGAGCTGGGTTGACTGAAAAAGAAATTAGAGTTGGATCATAATCCCTTGCAATGCCCCTGCTCAGCGTTTATACTCAGCAGGAACAGCGTAAGAGCCAGTCAATGCTTATGGAGACTACATGGAAGACCTTTATCGCGAAATTATCATTGACCACTACAAAAACCCGCAGTACCGCGGCCACCTCGACCCGAATAATATCCAGTTCGAGGATGATAACCCGCTGTGCGGCGACCATATTGAAATCACATTGCGCGTGGACGGATCCAGCAAAGTGACCGATGGCCGTTTCGACGGCAAGGGCTGTGCCATCTCGCAGGCTTCCGCGGACCTGCTGATAGAGTCCATTTTAGGGAAATCTCTGGATGAAATTAAGAAACTGACCAAGCAGAACATCCTGGACTTGCTTGGAATCGAACTCGGTCCGGTGCGCCTGAAATGTGCACTGCTCTCCTTGAAGGTGCTCAAGGCGGGCGTTTACGGTTTGGGCGCAGCCAACGACGAATTGGTCGAATAGGTCATTGGGTGATAACAAATCAGACCTAATCCCCAATGACCCGATCACCCGATTACTATGTTCAATTACACCCAACTCGATCCAACCAAACTCGAATATATCGAAATCGCTCCAGCAGGCCAACTAACCGATGGCGAGCGCCTGTTCGTCGAAATGGGTGGAAAATCCATCGTACTCTTCAACCTGGCCGGAAAATTGTTCGCCATTGGCGATGTCTGTTCCCACGATAATGGCCCGGTTGGCGACGGGGAAATCGAAGGGAACGAGATTATCTGTCCGCGCCACGGGGCACGCTTTGACATTAGAACCGGCAGAGCCACCTCCTTACCGGCATTGGTGGACATCCCATCCTATCCGGTTCGGGTGGTGGAGGGGATGATTCAAATTGGGGTGCTGAAAGCATAAAAGTCAAAATAGAATAGGTGGAAGCCGTGTGGCTTCCACCTATTTTGTCACTTCAAGGTATTTTGGATTTCCCTCTCGATTATAACGGCTGCATTCTCCAGCGCCGCGCGGACCTGGGGACTGAGTCCCGCACCCAACCTGAAATCCTTCCCCACAATCCCGATCAGCGTGACCCGGCACTTTACTAGCGAAGGAACCAATGAACGGCCCAATTGCAGGGTCTCAGCCACGCCCCAACCATGGGCGGACCCGGCATCCGGGGTAAAACTGGCCACCTCGTCGGGACCGAGGCGGACGACCGTCCCTGCAGAAGCAGGCGCCTGGACCGCGTCCACGAGAATGGCGGCGTCGATGCCCTCCAGCAGGTCGAGCAAAGCCAGCCCTGGCAGTTCGCATAGTTCAACCCGGACGCCTCCTTCCGTTTCAGGGAATTTCTGCTGCCACAGGCGCACCGCTTCCAGCCCGGCAGCGTCGTCCCCGCGCAGGGATTGACCGAGGCCGAGAACGAGAATATTCATACCATGCCTTGGTAATAAAATACCCTGCAAAGGATTTCGCCTTCGCAGGGATGGGGGTTTGCGCGTCGTCAGTCTGCCAGCATTTTCTCAACGGCGGCTTTCAATTTTGGCAAGTCGCGCTCGATAATATTCCAGATCATCTCCAAATCTACACCAAGATAGTCATGAACCATTATATTGCGAAAACCACGAATCTTAAACCATTCCACAGCAGGGTGTGTTTCTTGCATATCATTACTAATCCGTATGGCAGATTCCGACAATATCTGTAGATTGCGAATGATGGCGTCCTGTACCAAACTCGATGCCATGAATGCAACCTTACCGCCATCACCGAGATATCTTTCAATGCGGTGGATACACTCGCTGATATGGATG
>Ga0315288_10008595_pt1 | contig 12876 bp, 9 predicted proteins | sample YL17G11_20_MG_FD_203454 | JGI IMG/M metagenome (GOLD analysis project Ga0315288, IMG submission 203454) | Sediment microbial communities from Yellowstone Lake, YNP, Wyoming, USA - YL17G11_20 | ecosystem: Environmental > Aquatic > Freshwater > Lake > Sediment | place: USA: Wyoming | collected...
AAAAAGCATACTCGGCCTACGCTGTGACCTTCGGGCCGCTGGGCGGCGTATCGCATCTCACAGGCTACGAGGGCGGCAGTCCCGCGGTCACCCGCAGCAGCGCCGACCTCAGGCCGGGCACCGCCGCCGCCTTCGCCATCCTGGCCGCGCTGAATTATCGCGAGGTGAGCGGCGAGGGCCAGTTCATCGACTTCTCCGCGCGTGAGGCCATAAGCTGCGGCATCGGCGAGGCCATCATGGATTACACGATGAACGGACGGGTAAGGACACGGCACGGCAACCGCGACGACATATTGGCACCGAATAACTGCTACCGCTGCAAGGGCGACGACAAGTGGATAAGCATTTCGATATCGAACGACAAGGAATGGAAAGCTTTAGTTCAAGCGATGGGCCACCCGGCGTGGGCTCAAGACGCGCGTTTCGCCGACCAGTTCCGAAGGTGGCACAACCAGAACGAGATCGACGTACACATCGCGGAGTGGGCGCTAAACTACAGCGACTACGAAATAATGGACATGCTCCAGAGAGCCGGCGTGGCCGCGGTGCCGGCATTCGACGGCAAAGAGCTGTTCACCGACCCGCACTGCCGGGAAAGAAACGCTTTCGTGCCCACGGAGCACGCGACGGAGGGGCGGTTGTACGCCGTGGCCCCGCCCTGGAAGTTCTCCGAGACGCCGGCGCAGGTGACCAAGGCTGCGCCCCAGCTGGGTGAGGATAATGGCTACGTCCTCCGCGAATTGCTCGGCCTGTCGCAAAAAGAGATCGACAAGCTGACTGCGGAAAAGGTCCTATATTAGAGGTATCACCTTCACCTAGCATTAGGGCAGACACAGAGGTCTGCCCCTACATCCGTTACCCTATTTTCAAAGAGGTGCAGGAGAGTTTTCTCCTGCTAGGGTATTAGGGGTGTCCCCTAAATCTTCTTACGTCCCCCAAAGTATGGGGGACTATCAGGGGGTTTGGATATTGTATCCCCCTTGAAAGGGGGACAGCAGAGGGTTGACTTCAGCTATAAAAATTGTCATTTTTACTCGGTGTGGTATTCTTCACCTCACATAAATCGGTGGGAATTGTCGAACCCGCCCTACCTTGTCTTATATGACTTGGCAGTAGAAGAGTCTTCGATGCGCCTTCCGCCGGGAGCAGTAACAAAGTGTATATACGGGCCGGGAATAGATGCAGAAGGTCTAGATGGTGGAATAGGAGCAACTTTAGGAATAGCATCGGGCTTTCCGCCGGGAGCGGTAACGAAGCGTATATGCGAGTCAGGAATGGCAGCAGGCTGTCTAGATGGGACAATAGAAGGAGCATTAGGAATAAATTCAGGCAAATCAACAGGTGCAACAGGCTTTCCACATATGATACAAGTCTCTGTTCCCTGAACGAGAAGACCTCTACATTTGACGCAGTGCTTCATCATAGAAATCCCTCATCAATTGTTTTAATGTATAATATATTATTTTATGTAATTATATACTGTTTTAGCTAATCTGTCAACCATTTTAAGCTTGATAAAAGGAGAGCCGCAAGGGAATCACTATGGCAAATGCAGGGTGGGTTTAAAACCCACCGCTACGGAACTCTGGCTTCCGTCCTTCGCCGGAATGACGGGGGGGCCCTCACCCTGACCCTCTCCCTCTGCGGAGGGCGCGGGAAATAAAGAAAGAGGTGTCCTTCCGCGGAAGGACCGGGGTTTTAGGGGTATCCCCTATTTTTTATTTTCCCCCATGACTGGGGGACCAAGGGGGTTAAATCCAATATAAAAGTTGTCATTCATCATCGTTTTCCGTTAAAATGGGGTACACCCATCTGAAAGAGAGGTATCTACATGAAATATCAGAACGTGCTTCTCAAGCTGGACGGCAGGATAGCGACGATTACCCTCAACCGGCCCGAGAAGCTGAACGCCATAAACGATGGCATGATGCGCGACCTGATAAAGGCGCTGGAGAAGGTGCGCAAGGACTACGAATCACTGGTGGTAGTGATAAAGGGCGCCGGCACTTCCTTCAGCGTCGGACAGGACCTGAGCGGCGTAGGGACCGATGAGGTCATGCCACCCAACCCCAGGGAAAAAACATACCTGTTTGACATGTACTCGCAGGGATTCAAGAACCAGAGCGTATGGCAGTACATCTTCGAATACCCCAAGATCACCGTAGCCCAGGTGCACGGCCACTGCCTGGGCATGGGCCTGGACCTGGCCATGTCCTGCCGCGCCATAATCTGCACCGACGACGCCGTGTTCGGCGACCCCTCCGTGAGGATGGGCCTCGCATCGGCGAACCCGCTGTGGACCTTCCGCGTCGGATTGAAGAAATCCAAGGAGCTGCTGCTCACCGGCAGGTATATCGATGGTAAAGAGGCACACAAGATCGGCCTGGTAATGAAGGCCGTGCCCGCCGGGGAGATGGAGGAGGTAATGGCCGTTGAGATCGACGCCTTCGCCCACTCAACCGGCATCGGCGGCTGGGACCAGGAGGGCGTCTTCTGGAGCTCGTGGATGTCCTTCATGCAGCTGGCCGGGCTGGCCGCGGCGCGCCAGATGACCACGAACCTCAACGTCATGAGCTCGATACAGCGGCCGCACCGCAGCCTGATCGACCGCGGCGGCTACGATTTCTATAAAGTGCGCGAGGAAAAAGGGTTGAAGGCCGCCATCGCGGAGAGGGACGCCCCCTTCCGCAAATACTTCCCCGAGCCCAAAGCGAAGAAGAGGAAATAAACGATGAGTACGATATTATTCGAAAAGATAGACGGGATCGGCTATATCACGCTCAACCGGCCGGAGGAGCTCAACGCCATGAACGACGAGATGCTCGCCGAGCTGGACGAGCTTCTGCCCAAGATCGAGATGGACCTCGATGTCAAGGTTGTAGTGTTCCGCGGCGCCGGCAAGGACTTCTGCGCCGGACAGGACCTCACCGGCGTCAAGACCTACGAAGTGCTGTCCGAGCCGGGCGAGCACCTGACCATCAAGAAGCGCATGGAGGCGGAGAGACGCCGCAACCGCAGGTGGGAGTATATATTCAATCTGGCTAAACCGACAATCGCACAGGTGCACGGCCACTGCCTGGGCACGGGATGCTACCTGTCGATGGTATGCGATATTACCATAGCCGCCGAGGATGCGCAGTTCGGCGACCCGCTGCTGCGCATGGGGCTGCTGCCGCACATGCCGCTGTGGCTGTACCTCGTCGGCATCAAGAGGACGCGCGAACTGCTCTTCACCGGATGCTACATCGACGGCATCGAGGCCGAGAAGATCGGCCTGATCAATAAGGCTGTCCCCCGCGACGACCTCGAGGACGAGGTAAATAATATGGCAAAGGGAATGGCGCTCATGAACTGCGACGCGCTGGCCCCGGCCAAGGACGCCGTCAACTCCGTGATGGAGGCGCGCGGCCTCGGTGCCTGCTGGCGTTTCACCAACGACATGCAGCTCGTGATGCAGCAGCGCACCATGCTGCCTGAGGAATTCAACTTCTTCAATGTAAGGGAGAAGAAGGGACTCAAGGCGGCCATCGACGGGCGCGATGCCCCCTTCAAGAAGTTCTGCGAGGAGAGATAAGATGCCAACCGGATTTGGATGGAATTTTAAAACGCAATATAAAGAGTGCTTCTACGAGCACAACGACTACCGCGAGTGGGATTTCCAGACCGCTCTTTACGAGAAGGTCAACGACCGCGTCGCGCGAATTACCCTCAACCGCCCGGACAAGAGGAACGCCTTCAACGACCGCATGTTCGAGGACCTGGCCACAGCCATGCACAAGGCCAACGCCGACCCGGACGTGAGAGTGGTCATAATCAGGGGCGCGGGCAACCACTTCGGCGCCGGACACGACCTGAGCTCCCCCGAGGGTGAGGAGTCTCCCCCGGTGCACCCCAGCGTGAACCCCACGCTGCAGGACTACTACGGCTTCGAGCGGCGCCGCTGCTACAAATACGACGACGTTACGGACTATCCCAAGATAACGATATCGCAGGTGCACGGCAAGTGCATCGGCGCCAGCCAGATATTCGCCGCCTCGTGCGACATCATCATCACTGCTGAGGACGCACAGTTCGGCATCAGGGGCTTCGGCAGCCAGCTTCACGGCCTGACGCAATACCCGCTGTGGCCCTTGTGGTCCAACAAGGCCTACGCCGGCCGCGCCATCACCGAGATGTCGGGCAAGGAGGCCGCCGAGCTCGGCTTCGCCACCAAGGCCGTGCCGCTGGACAGGCTGGAGGCCGAGACGCTGCGCTGGGCTCAGGTGTTGAGCAACCTCCCCAGCGAGGCCGTAGCCGTGACCAAGGAATGGATCGGCGGCATGCAGGATATTATGGGAATGGGAGGCACGCAGCGGGCGCACTATCACGGCCACACCGGCCTGCAGTACGTGCGCTTCCGCCCCGAGGAAGTGAACCTGTACAAGGAAAAACGCGATAAAGGGCTCAAGGGATTCCTCAAGGACCGGGCCGAGACGGCCACGCCCAAGGCCGCGCCGAAAGAGAAGAAATAAGGGGTGCCTGATGCAGAACTGGCAGGAAGAATATAAACGGAAACTAATCTCGGCCGAGGAGGCCGCAGCCAAGGTAAAATCGGGCGATAACGTGGCCTTCACCGCCGGGCGCGAGGCGCTCACGGTGGGCATGGCCATCGCCGCCCGACTGGGCGAATTAAAGGGAGTTAAAGTCTCCGTTCCGTCGCCGGGCTACGACTTCGGCTGGTACGATGAGGGCTGGAACGAGGCCTTCGAGATAACAATATCGTGGCCCACGGCCACGGTGCAGGACATGCTGGACCAGAGAAGGTGCGACGTGAACCTGCCTCTCATCATCCCGTTCTCCACCGAGGGCGAGCCCCCCGACGTGCTGCTCACCGAGGTGACCCCTCCCGACGAGCGCGGCTTCTGCAGCTTCGGCGCGTCGCTGTGGAGCAAGCGCCAGCAGATAAAGCACGCCAGGTTGACCATCGCCGAGGTCAACGACCGCCTCATCCGCACCCACGGCGACAACTATGTGCACGTATCCGAGATCGATTATTTCGTCATTCACGAATCGCGCTCCGGCACGCCGGGAACCGGCAGCCTGGGCGGCCGCGTGGTCAAGGAGCCGCCGGCCTATCAGAAGGACATCGTCAAGAACGTGGCCTCCCTGATAAAGGACGGAGATACCATACAGATAGGCGTGGGCCGCACCACCGAGCCGCTGGTAAAGATGGGTCTCTTCAACGGCAGGAACGATATCGGCATACATTCCGAGGCCACACCGCCGGGAATCATCTCGCTCGTCAGAAGCGGCGTCATCAACGGCAAGCGCAAGACACTTTTGCCCGAGCGCGTCGTGGTAACATCGATAGGAGGCGGATCGAAAGAGGAGATGGAATGGTGCAACGACAACCCCATGTTCTATCTCGTCGATCTGTTGTGGCTGGAGGACATCCGCATCATCGCGCAGAACGATAACATGGTGGCCATAAACAACGCCCTGGCCGTGGACATGACGGGACAGATAACCGCCGAGAGCATCGGCCCCAAGCTCATGTCCGTCGCCGGCGGACAGATACCCTTCGCCTTCGGCGCCCTGCTATCCAAGGGCGGCAGATCGATAACAGTACTTCCTTCGACCGCGCAGGATGGGAAAGTATCCCGCATCATGGCGCACCTTCCCGAGGGCACGGCCATAACGCTGCAGCGCAACATCGCCGACCTCATCGTGACCGAATACGGCATCGCCAACATGCGGCACAAGACGCTGCGGCAGCGCTGCGAGCAGCTTATCAACGTCGCGCACCCCAATTTCCGCGAAGAGCTGTGGAAAGAAGCGAAGAAGCTCTACTGGCCGTAGATATTCCAACGCCCCCTGCGGCTTTCCGCCGCTTCCCCCTCTTTAAAAGAGGGGGTTTTTATTTAGGGGTTCCCACCATGTGTCGAAATGTAGGGGCACGTCGCGACGTGCCCTCCCTGGATTCCGGCCTCCGCCGGAATGACGGGGTTTTTTGGGTATCCCGTAAGGGCGATTGGCCAATCGCCCCTACACAATTACCAACGTATGGGGGACAACAGGTGGTTGATGCCCAATGTCATCCTGAGGCGCAAAGCTGCCAAAGGATCTCGTCGAGATTCTTCATCATTCCGAAGGAGGATTCAGAATGACAGATGCGAGGTGTCTTACTCCTCTTTATAAGAGGTGCAGGAGATATCTCTCCTGCCGGTCCTTCCGCGGAAGGATTAGGGGTGTCCCCTATACTTTAAAAAATATCCCCCAAGACTGGGGGATTAAGGGGGTTCATTCCTCCTTATCTTATTGACTCCCAAAGCCAGAACATGTTATCCTTGTTCGTGCTTTTTGGTGGCGTAGCTCAGCGGTAGAGCAATCGGCTCATAATCGATCGATCATTGGTTCGAATCCAATCGCCACCATTTTTTATTTTGCACAACCCCCTTTGATTTTCAATATAACTTTGTAACTATCGCCAGCAGTGATATAATGGCACAATGTACTTGAATAACTGAGATTATTCGCTTAGATTTTGGAGGCGTAATGAGCACGGGTGATTCGGAACTTTCCCAGAGCATAGAGAATCTGGAGGAGATGATAGAAAGCTTCTCTAAAGCGCAGACGGACGCCATGCTGATGGCGCTGGGCGCCAATGTCTTGTGTTTCATCGAAACGCTGCAGCGGAAACCCAAGCAGGCCCGCGAGATGAAGACCAATCATATCAACTACCTGCGGCAGCTGGGCGTCAGCGAGAATTGGCTGGAGACCACCGAGAAGCTCTTCGACACGATTGTCGAAAGGTATGAAAAGCTTGAGGATCAGCTCAACAAGACGGCCAAGAAGCTGTCTGCCAAGGGCATGAGCGAGGAAGATATCAAAGAAGAGCTCAAGAACCAAGCCGCCAAATTCGTGCTGGAACATTAACAATAGCATTAGTGAGTAGGGGCACGTCGCGACGTGCCCTCTCTGGATTCCGGCTTTCGCCGGAATGACGGGGTAGAAACCCTCACCCTAGATGTAGGGTGGGTTTTGAACCCACCGCTGCGAAATAAACGGCGGGTTACACTTCGTTAAACCCGCCCTACCGATTGAATCGGAAAAGAGGTACAGGAGATTTCTCTCCTGTCGGGGGAATTGGGGGTGTCCCCTATTTTAAATCCTCCTAAATCCCCCTTTCACAAAGGGGGACTGAGGGGGATTAGGATCAAGGGGGTTGATTAACGGAGGTATTATATGTTTAACGATCAAAAGGCCGTGCAGGACATATTCAAAGGCATGGGCATGACAGCGTTCATGCACCTGTGCGTGGCCATCATACTGACGACTATGGCGCTGGTGTTTTGGGACAACTGGCAGCAGGCATTGTTCTGGATACCCGCCGGCGTATTCTATGTAACAGCAGTATTGATCAAGTTCTTCGGCGAGGCAATGCCCTTCAACATCTCAAGCACAATAGTCAATCTGTCCATCCATCAAATCATCTTCTTCCTCACCATCGTCGGAACAGGCCTCGCGGTCATCGTGAGGAGCAGTGATCTGGCAGGCGATCTCGTCATCGGCTTTTCATACCTGTTCCTGCTTTTCTGCATCTACAAATCCTCTCGATTGTCGGCCTACTAGCTCAACGGTTGCATAACCCCCAAGTGTAGGGGCACGTCGTGACGTGCCCTCTCTGGATTCCGGCCTCCGCCGGAATGACGGATGTAGGGTGGGTTTTAAACCCACCGCTACGAAATAAATGGCGGGTTACACTTCGTTAAACCCGCCCTACGGATCGATACGGAAAAGAGGTGTCCTTCCGCGGAAGGACCGGGGTAACAGGGGTGTCCCCCAAACCCCAAAACCCTCCCCCATGAATGGGGGATCGAGGGGGTTGATTAGCTGGATTGCCAGATAAAATTCCTAATCATCTTTAAGCTAAAATATAAGCGGCTGCTTATCGCAGCCGCTTTGTTCTACTCATACCTAATGGGACTACACTACATCTCGACGGGCATGAGGTAGCCGGCCTGGGTGAAGGCCTCTATCTCAGGGATGACCTCCTTTGGAGAGATCTTGGTATCGGTAGCAATCATGGCAATAGTGGCAGCGCCCTTTTTATACAGATACTCTATGATCTTGTAGTAAGTGCCGGTGGTTATGCCGATCTCCCTCCACTCCTCAAACTTCTTCCGGCCCTCCGGCGATAAGACGTAATAGTTCATGTGTATGCTCATACCATTCCCTCCCTGAAACCGCTGCCCGCTCCATTACTAACAATCCAAACCCCTAAAGCAACCCCGTTTTTATTTTCGATAGCCGTCGGGATAATTGAGCCTCCAGCGCCACGCGCTCTCGATTATGTCCTCGATTTTGGTGTACATGGGCTCCCAGCCGAGTTCTTTTTTGGCCAGGTCGCAACTCGCCAGCAGGATCGCGGGGTCCCCGGTGCGGCGGGGGTGGAATTGAACGGGGATATCCGCGCCCGTTATCTTGCGCGCCGCCTTTACCACCTGCAGCACCGAATAGCCGCTTCCGCTGCCAAGGTTATATACTTTCCCGCTCAATGTTTTCAATCTTTTCAAGGCCAGTATGTGCGCCTGCGCGATGTCCACGACATGGACGTAATCACGCACGCAGCTCCCATCCTTGGTGGGATAATCGTCGCCGAACACAGCCATAGAGGACATCTTTCCGATGGCCGTCGAAAGCACATTGGGCACCAGATGCGTTTCAGGGCGATGGTCTTCCCCGAAGCGCTCGCTGGCGCCGACGGCATTGAAATAGCGCAGGGAGATATGCTTTAATCCGTATGCCATTCCGTACCAGACCAGCATGCGCTCGAACATGAGCTTGGACTCTCCATACGTATTGATCGGCGCCGTCGGATGGCTTTCGTCAATGGGGATGCTCCTGGGCTCGCCGTACACGGCCGCGCTCGAGGAGAACACAAAGTTCGTAACCTTGTATTTCAGCATCTGTTTCAAGAGCGCCATCCCGCCGATAACGTTGTTCTCCATGCATCCCTTCGGATCGGTCATGGATAACCCGATGACGCTGTCCGCAGCCAGGTGAACCACGGCATCGATCTTTGCGCTTTTGAAAACATCTTCGAGCACCATCTCGTCGCGGATGTCACCTATGACCAGCTCCGCCCCTTTGACAACGGCATCGCGGTGCCCCTGCCGCAGGTCATCTACCACCACGACCTTCTTGCCGCTGGCAATCAGCTCCTCCGCGACGACGCTACCGATGTAGCCCGCGCCGCCGGTCACAAGTATCTTTGTCTCCTGTATTTTCTTCGTCATCTAAACAGCCTTTATAGGTAAAAACCTGTTGCCCAAAGATTTATCTAGCATATTGTTAAACCAGCTTATTGTCAATCCAAACGGACGGCAGCCCGAACCGTTTCCGTCCGATACCCTCTACGGAAGAAAAGAGGTGTCCTTCCTGGATTCCGGCCTCCGCCGGAATGACGGTAGGTGGTAAAGAGGTGTCCTTCCGCGGAATCCTTCCAAATAGTTTTATCATGGAAGGACCAACGTATGGGGGACAGCAGGGGGTTCGGATGATGTTTCCCCCAGAGACGAGATTCTTCACTTAGGCTATACTGAGCTCAGCGAAGGTGTTCAGAATGCCAGACGAGGTAAAGAGGTGCAGGAGATTTCTCTCCTACTGGGGTGATAGGGGTGTCCCCTAACTTTTTTCTATTTCCCCCATGATTGGGGGATACAGGGGGTTGAGTAACATACGAATTCCTGTCTTTACAAATATAACTGTGATGGATAAAATAGATGTGCTCTCAGGGGCGGTTAGCTCAGCTGGTTAGAGCGCTTGCTTCACACGCAAGAGGTCACTGGTTCAAGTCCAGTATCGCCCATTTTGTGTGCAGATAGTAAATCGCCGAAGTGGCGGAATGGTAGACGCGCTACGTTCAGGGCGTAGTGTCCAATACGGGCATGTGGGTTCGAGTCCCTCCTTCGGCACTTTAAAATACGCGCTTGTAGCTCAGTTGGATAGAGCGCAGCCCTGCGGAGGCTGAGGTCGTGGGTTCGAACCCCCCCAAGCGCGCCATGGGCGGTTAGCTCAGTTGGCTAGAGCGTCTGCTTTACACGCAGAAGGTCATAGGTTCAAGTCCTATACCGCCCACCATTTTTGTTAGGGAACCTTTGAAGTAGAGGTGTCCTTCTGCGGAAGGACCGGGTTCTTGCCAACACCCTGTCATCCTGAGGAAGAAATGCGACCGAAGGATCTCGCCGAGATTCTTCACTCCGTTCAGAATGACAGGTTTAAAAAGAGGTGCAGGATTCTTCCTGACGGGGTCTTAGGGGTGTCCCCTATTCTTTTAAAAAATCCCCCATGATTGGGGGATACAGGGGGTTGATCAAGCCAACCCATAGGTTCCTAGATTACGGGGCTGTAGCTCAACTGGGAGAGCGCCTGATTTGCATTCAGGAGGTCAGGGGTTCGAATCCCCTCAGCTCCACCACTGATTTTTAGCTTCGATTCAGCCTTTGAACTTTTCCTTCGCCTTCCCATTTCTGACTCCACCTTTCCTGCCGATTTTTCACAAATTGCTTAACAGTTTGAACACCCTCAGTGAGGATTATAAAAAGAGGTGCAGGAGACTTTTCTCCTGCCGGGGGAACTGGGGGTGTCCCCCAGCTTTCAATAACAAAGTCCCCCAAGTATGGGGGATTTAGGGGGTTGGATAAAATATCATCATACCGCTCGACCGAATGATTCCAGCGAGGGCATATGCAATATGCCCCTACGTGGATTGCCTGATCAAGTCAGGCAATGACAGGCGTGAGAAACAATCCCCGATTCTCCATCCTTATACACCCTCACCTAGCCTCTCCCTATAGGAGAGAGGTATCTTAAATAGAGGTGTCCTTCCGCGGAAGGACCGGGGTTCTGGGAGTGTCCTCTATATTTTCCCTAAAACAGCCGCCATTCAGAATCGGGAAGTCCAGAGGGATCACCCTCTGGCGGGGTCTTAGGGGTGTCCCCTAAATCTTCTTACGTCCCCCTGTAGGGGCGAGTTTGTATACTCGCCCTATCTAGAAGTTCATGGGGGACTAACAGGGGGTTTGGATCATCAGTTTACCCTCTACCGAAATCCCTATCACCTTGTCAATCCACTTAGAATAATCCATAATTGTCGAGATTATTGAAGTAAGCATGCTATGGATAGTACAGTTGTAACCTCAACTCAAATGCCGGTGTGGGCCTGGCTGGCCTTCGGAGCCATCATACTGATATTGCTGGTTCTAGATATCAAGGTTTTCCACCGCAAGTCCAGTGTAATCACCATCAAGCAATCGCTGCTGTGGACCGCCTTCTGGATCGCCTTGGCCCTTCTCTTCAACCTGGGGCTATGGCTGTGGCGCGGCGGCACCCCGGCGCTGGATTACCTCACCTGTTATCTTATCGAGAAATCGCTCAGCGTCGACAACCTGTTCGTCTTCCTCATGGTGTTCTCCTTCTTCGCCGTGCCCTCAGCCTACCAGCACAAGGTCCTTTTCTGGGGGATCATCGGCGCAATAGTGCTGCGACTGGCCTTCATCGAGGTAGGCGCGACATTGCTTGAGAATTTCGACTGGGTGTTTTATATCTTTGGAGCGTTCCTGGTCATCGCCGCCCTCAGGATGGCTTTCCAGAAGGAAAAGGAGCTGCACCCGGAGAAAAATCCGATCCTGAAAATCCTGCGCAAATTCGTTGGTGTCACCGACAACTACGAGGGCGACAGGTTTTTTATCAAGCGGTTCGGCAAGTATGTGGCCACGCCGCTCCTTATCGTAGTTGTGGTCATCGAAACGACAGACCTGGTCTTTGCCCTGGACTCGATCCCAGCAGCCTTCTCCATCACCACTGATAAATTCATCGTATACACATCGAATATCTTCGCCATCCTCGGCTTGCGGTCGCTGTACTTCGCGCTGGCCGGCATCATGCCGCTCTTCCACTACCTCAAATACGGCCTCGTCGTCGTCCTGATGTTCGTGGGCGTCAAGATGCTGATCGAACATGTTTACAAGATGCCGACGGCGATCGCGCTGGGTGTAGTTGTCGTCGTGCTGATCATTGCCGTGATCGCATCCGTCATCCGGAACCGCAGGAACAAAACCGCCGATGGAACTGCTGAATGACAAGATTACAGGAAGGATAAGAAGCGACATCATAGACCGCATATTGCAGGGCGACTATGATTCGTCGATTACCAATATATCCCGCGTCCTCGGCCAGCTGTACGACAACATCCCGGACAATAAACGCATATCATACGGCATAGTCCACACCATAAAAATATTGAGCGAGCACCTGTACAATCGCCTCACCGACGCAGACGCCCCGGTATTGCGCATCGCATCCAAAATATTCGACGAGAGTGATGATCCGAACGTAAAAGGCGTTGCCATAGGTATGCTGTCATACTGCGGGCTGAGCGATTACAAAGCAGTGCTCCCCTATTTCGAATCCGCCGCCGCCTCGCCGGACTGGGGCCTGCGCGAGCACACCCAGATGTTCTTCCGCAAACTGATAAAGAAATATCCCGACGAAATGAGCGCGTACCTGTTGCGCCTGGCCAAATCGAAGGACGCCAATCTGCGCCGCTTCGTCGCCGAGACGCTGCGGCCGGTGCAGGAGAACAGATGGTTCTACAAGAGCCCGGACTATCCGCTGGTCATCCTGAGAGAGCTGTTCAAGGAAAACGCGGAATACCCGCGCACAGCCGTTGGCAACAACCTCAGCGACCTAGCCAGACAACTGCCCGGCCTCGTTTACGATCTGGTCGCAGAGCTGGTCGAAAGCGGGGATAAGAATTCCTACTGGATTGCCTACCGCGTCTGCCGCAACCTGGTGAAGACGGAGCCCGTGAAGGTGCTCGACCTGCTGAAAACG
>Ga0315288_10008597_pt1 | contig 12875 bp, 10 predicted proteins | sample YL17G11_20_MG_FD_203454 | JGI IMG/M metagenome (GOLD analysis project Ga0315288, IMG submission 203454) | Sediment microbial communities from Yellowstone Lake, YNP, Wyoming, USA - YL17G11_20 | ecosystem: Environmental > Aquatic > Freshwater > Lake > Sediment | place: USA: Wyoming | collected...
CCTCCCTCCATAGCCACGGACCAGATCTGTAGCTCGCCGGATTTTGGCGATAGAAAAAAGAGCTGCCGGCCATCGGGAGACCACGAAGGAGCTTGATCGGCTGGTCCTTTTGTAACTTGCCGAACAGAGCCTCCGTCGGAAGCCATGACGGTAACGCCACCCCGCCAGATACAAGCGATCCATCTCCCGTCGGGTGACCATGCGGGAGACTGAGCTTCTTCTGCTTCTGACTTGATCTTCTGCGGGCTTCCTCCTTGGGCAGGGACCGTCCACAGGCCTCCGCGGCCCGCCCCCCAAAAAACTATGGTGCGACCGTCTGGAGACCAATTCGGCTGGAAGTCAAATTCGTGGAAAGTGAGCTGCCGCGGCTTGCTTCCGGAGATGGGTACGACGAAAAGCCCCCCATCTGATCGAAGAGAAGAAAAGACTATGGATGCCCCATCGGGTGACCAGCGTGGGGACATATGTTCATCGGGATGTGTGATGGCATCCGTGAGCAGGCTCGCGTTTCCATTGCTCGTCTCCAGAATCCAAATCTGTGACCATAGTTGAAGCGCCAGATAGCGTCCGTCCGGCGAGGGCGACGCTTCCATATCCGTACCTTCGTGAAACTCAAGTTCCAGGGTAGTGCGGCGTCCGCTGCAGCTTTGGGCGAAAAGAAGCGGCAGTAAGAACAAGGCAACAGTTCCCAAAGCAGAATGATCGTGTTTCCTAAGGGTTTGCATGGATCCTCCTGCTAAAAACACGAGATCTTTTTTCGGCTGGGGCGGGCCGCGAAGCTGCCTTGTACACTTTTTTCTTTCCCCTTTTGTGGGGTAAGTATAGATCGAGAATCAATAAGGTGTCAACGCTTCTACCAGCTACTTGGCCACTTTCGACGCCGGCAGGAAGTTTTCCAGCACCCATAGCTCGCTCCTGGACCCCTCATCGACGCTGAACGCAAAGCGGCGGTTGTCCGGGTGAAGCGAGAAGGAGTCCATGTTGGGAACGGAGAGGTCCAGCTTCAGCGGCGTCCCGCCCTGCGCCGGAACCCGCCAGATTTCACTGCTCGCGGTACCGACTGCCTGGACGATGATGTAACGGCCATCCCTCGTCCACTCCAGCCCGTAATACTGCGCCGAACCGCGAAACAGCTCCCGCGGCTCCCCTCCGTTGAGGGATACGGTCTTTACAGCGTCGTCCACCTGGAACACCAATTCCCGGCCGTCCGGCGAAAGGTCGTAGTGCATGTTCCCTTCCTTGGCAACTTCCGACTCCTCACCGGTGTCGAGGTTGCGTTTCATGATGATTGGCCCCACCCTCCCGAATACCAGGGTCTTCCCATCCGGGCAGAGCTTGGGGAGCATGCCTTCACCTGGCAACTTATTGATCCCGCTTGTTTCAGTGTCAATTCGGAACATTCCGGTTTCCGTCTCCGTCCACCCTTCCGCGAGGACGGAACGGCCGTCCGGCGCCCAGGAGATCTGCTCAACGTGACGAAGACGCGGCGACAGAAGGCGCTCTTCCCCGGTCGCGGCGGACCGGATCGTGAGGATGTTGTTTCCGAGACCGATGGAACCTGGACGTGAAAGGTAGAGCAAGTTCCTGCCATCGGGTGACCATGTTGGCATCGACGGTAGGCCGGTATACCGCGTCGTGACCGGCGCTGGTGGCACGAGTACCTTACCGGTTTCAAGGTCGACCTCACCGTTATAGAGGCCACCTAAACAGGTGACAGTCTTGTAATAAAGGGAGCCACCGGGTGCAATGCCAAGAACCCCCCACACATCAGAGCCGAAGTCCTTTTTCAGTAGTTCTGGTTCTCCTTGCTGCTTTCCCCCGGCGATGTGTACGGTCCAGATGTCCCACGTCCCCGAGCGGTCGCTGAGGAAGACAAGGCTTCTCCCGTCCGGCGTCCATCGAAGCAGTTCATCCTGCGCGGGATGCCCGGCAACAACGACCTCATTCCGGCCATCTGCGGTCTTCAGGAAGACGTCGGCATGGGGTGGGCTGCCCTCACCCAAGGAAGTGAACGCGATAAATCGCCCATCGGGCGAGAAACTGGCCCTTTGAAACGAGAACCAGCTTGAAGGAATACTCCTCAGGACGCGCATCGAGCCGTCCGCTGTCGAGATCAGCGTTAGTTCATACCCCTTGTTACGATAGCGAAGTGCGAGGATGGACCCTGCGTCAGGCGACCAGTCCAAGGGTCCGACGTAAGACTCTTTCTCACTGTAAATTGTGCGAAGGCCCGAACCATCCAGGTTTCTAATCCGCAGTTGATAGAACCGGTCCTTCGTAGCCCAGTTGTAGGCGATTCGTTCTCCGTCGCGTGAGAACGCTTGTTTATCGATGGCCCTCTCAGGCCACTTGCTCCAGGGCCCCTTATTGGTGATTCGGCTCGTCTGTCCGCTGGCAACTTCGAACTGGACCACGTCACCCGTGTCACGGTCTATCTTGCTGATGTACTTGCCATCCGCGGTCAAGATCTCACCGATGCCGGAGGCGTCTGTGAGAACCCGGCGTGCGACGAGTCCCCCGGTGCCACCGGGAACGCCCAGCGCCGCCAGCCTCACCCGCGCCTGCGCCACAATCCCGGCCTGGTCGCCGAACTCGCGCACGACGCGCTCGTAGGCTGTGCGGGCCTCTGCATTGCCCAGCTTTTCGTGGCACTGGCCCATCCGCAGCAGGGCGGTCGCGATCGTGGCCCGTCCGGCGCCGGGCAGGGCGGCGATCTTTTTGTACTGCTCGATGGCGCTCTTCAGGTCTCCATCTACGGTTTCTGTTTTGATGGCGGCCTTGAGGGCTAACTCAGCCTGGTCGTTCTTCTGGCCCGCGGCAAGAAAAGCTGCCAGGAAGACCGTTAGCAGTGCCGCTCCAATCAAGCCGACGTGACGCGTTTTCATGGTTTTTTCCTCCTGCCGGCAGAGTACGGCCTCCCTGTCCTCAGCTAATCACGAAACTGTCACGGTTGTGTCAGACCTTAGCCGTCAAATCGATACCCCACGCCGCGCACGTTGAGCAGATAGCGCGGCTTCGATGGCTTAGGTTCGATCTTCTTGCGCAGGTTGGCGATCTGGTTATCCACCACGCGGTCGGTGACGAAGACCCCCTGACCCCAGGCGAGGTCGAGGAGCTGGTCTCGCGTTAGCGCCCGGCCCCTCTGGCGGATAAAGGCGGCGAGCAGCTTGAATTCCGTCGGTGTCAGCTCGAGAGGCCTGCCGTTGCGCCGGACCTCGTAACGCCCGAAATCCACCTCGACATCGCCGAATCGGAAGACTTCCGGAAGTTCATCCGCGGCCCGTCGCAAGAGAGCCTTGATGCGCGCGCGCAGCTCCCGCGGGCTGTACGGCTTGGTGACGTAGTCGTCGGCCCCCAACTCGAGGCCCAGGATTTTTTCCGCTTCCTGCGTCTTGGCCGTGAGCATTAGGATCGGTGTCCGGACGTGAGCGCGCCTGAGGTCGCGGCAGACATCGAATCCATCCTTGAGGGGCAGCATGACGTCCAACAGGATCAGGTCGAAAGCCGTCTCCAAGGCACGGACGCATGCGCGGGCGCCGTCGCCCACGATCTCCACGTCATAGCCTTCTTTTTTGAGGTCGTCCTCGAGGGCGAGGGCGATGTTGGCTTCGTCTTCCACGACTAGGATACGGGCCAGCGTTTTCATCCCTCCCATGGCAACAAGATTGTGAAGGTGCTTCCTTCCCCAGGACGGCTTTCGACCCGGACTTCGCCGCCATGGGCCCGAACCGTATGCCTGACCATGGCCAAGCCTACCCCGGTTCCTTTGACGCTCGAGGCCCGGGCCGCGGAGCCGCGCACGAACTTATTAAAGATTTCCTTTTGTTCCTCAACGGGGATGCCCGGGCCTTGATCGCGGACGCGGAGAGCGACGGCGGCCGGGGCCCCGGGCTTTACCCGGGGGTCCACTTCCGCCGTACTCGCTCGTGGATAAAGGCCACGGGCGAGTGGCGAGCCGAAGGCTCGTCCCTTGATACGCTTTCCTTCGCGCGCCAGATCGACCCAAATCGCCGGCCGGCCGGGCGAATATTTCACCGCGTTGTCCAAAAGGTTCCACAGCGCCCGGCTGAGAGCCTCGCGGTCGACTCGAAGAGGGGGGAGGCCGTGATCCGCGCGAAACTCGAAGCGATGGCCGCTCGCGGCGAACTCTTTCTGAAACTCGGCCACGACATCTCCGGCCAGGACGGCGAGGTCGACCGGCTCGAATCGGTACTCAAACGCCCCGGCTTCCATGCGCCCGAAATTCAAGAGGCTCTCGACCAGGCGGTGAAGCCGCGTGGTCTCGTGCGTCAAGGCGGAATAATATTGCCGGCGGCGGTCCTCGTCCGTCACGATGCCTCGGTCAAGCGAATCGGTCAGATGGAGCATCGAGGTCAGAGGCGTCCGAAACTCATGCGAAACGGCCGAGACAAAATCGGACTGCAGCCGGGAGACGGCCAGCTCGCGCGACACGGCGCGCGTCGTGAAATACCCGCCCACAAGCACCATGACGCCCATCATGGCCAACCCCGCCAACAGGAGGCGCCGGCGCCCGGCCCGCTGGATCCGATCGGCAGCCGGATCGGCGCTGGCAATCCGCAGAGTCCACGGCAATCGCGTGTCGGATGACGGGCGCAGGGCTTGCTGGGAACTGTTCGGAGGGAAGGGCTGAAGCACATTGTGGGAATCGGAATCCAGCAACGCAACATTGACCCCGAGATTCCGCCAGGTCTGGCCCCAACGGGATTCCAGATATCGCGGACCGGCCGCCAGGGCTGTGAGCTTTTCCGGAGTGCCTTCCCAGAGCAAGAGGACCGACTGGTCCTGCACCCAAAGGCTTCGACGGCCGCGCGCGCTCCCTTCCCCGCGCCTGAGTCCCTGCCATTGCTCCCAGAGGGATTCCACTGCGGCGGCAAGGGCGAGAGCGGCTTGGCGTTCGGCCAGGGAATCGGGCTCGAAGGTTAACCAGCGTTGGACTTCTTGCGAATGGAATTGATAGGAAACGCGGTCCAGTCGCCAGCGGCCCCGCTGAAGGTCGGTGTCCAAAGATCCGGCCGCGCGCTCCAATTCTGTAGGTTGATTAAGCTCCTTCAGAAGTGCGCAGCGGGCCTGTCGGGCGAGAAGTTCGGCCGGATCTCCGCCCACGGGAATCGATCCGAGCCGGGCCAGTTCTTCGTAGACCTCAAGGGCTTCCTGGACCTGGTTGTTCTTGCGCAGATTTCGCCCAAGACGCACCAGCGCCCCTGCACGGATCAGAGGCTCCTTCGAGAGCGCCAGCGCGCGGAACGCGGCGATCGCCCCGACGTAACCCTGCTGCCGGAACTCGAGAGTCTCGCCCTCTTCAAACACGGTCACAGGGGATTCCCGAACCGGTGGAATAAAGGGATAATAGAGCAAACGCCCGCCGGGATGGGTTTCGACCCCACCTGGGCCGAAAGCGACGGACAGAGCATGATCACCGGGATCGGATAGGATCGGAAGACGATTCTCGATTTCCGAAAGACCCAGATCAAGGGACGTGACGATCAGATCGGCCGCGCGTTCGAGCCGTTCCTGAACACGCTGGTTCTCCAACGCCCGGTCCTGCCTCAGCAGACGCCAACTCAGCCAAACCAAGGCAGACACCGAAACGGCCGCGACCGCCATAAACAGCACCAGAACATGGCGCGGCGGCCTCGATTTAGAGCGGGACATTCCTCTTTTCCGGAACTAAAGCGGTTCAATTATATCCGCGAGCGCCGCAATTGTCATCGACCACCTCAATCTGACGTCCATGGCCGAGAAGCCGCCGCGGGCGTATGTAACCAAGCCCTTCAGCTCGCACGAGATGCGTACGCGCATCAAGACAAGCTCTGCCCGCGGAATACTGTTTCGATGGCTGAATCAACCCATTCGACTCCCCGGACTGAAACCCGGGGTATACCCCGGAAATACCCGGGACTTGCCCGCCAAGGCCGGGGCCGGGCTTCCCAGTCCCGGTCCTGGCAAGGCCGGGGCCGGGGCATGTTCAGGGTTAATACGGAGCGGCGCTTTTTACCCAGATTTAAGAATCGGGATTTTGCGCCGCGAACGTATAAAACACAATCCTGACAATAGCGCGGATACAAACCTGACAATGGAGCCGTAATATGATGGGCAGAAGGAAATCCAAAGGACACAAGGAGAAAAGAAAATGACCAAACACCGCACTTTGAAAGCCGTTGGGTTTTTCGTCGTTTTGGCCGCTGCTCTGGCATTTTTGGCCCTGCCGAATAGCCAGGCCGGCGCTGCAAGACCCGTCAGGTGGAAGGCAACTTTCATAAACGACGTGACCGCGAATTTAATGTGGACCGCAGTATTCGTTGGTGGCCAGGATCAGGTGAATATCAACAATGGAGTGGGGATACATGACGGAAAAAATTTCTCTTACCTTGAGCTGCAGGTCTTCAATCCGAGTTTGCAGTTCAATATGGGTGGCTTTTCATCTTGGGGTAATCCTGCTCCTGCTCCTTACGGATTTCCATATACCTCAACCGCCTGGCCGTATTGCATCGCAGATTTCTTAAACAATTATCTTCAGCCAACCGCAGACTATCCACATATCCACTTGAGATTCACGACATGTGGTTACCCTTTCGCGGATTTAATGGCCATGGGTGAAGGCCAAATTCTCCCGGTCCACATGAACCTCATGATCTTTTCTCATATCTGGGGTTGCCCGGCAAACTCTTCATATACCCAAGAAACGTTTCTCAATCTCTATATGGGTGCTCATGGGTGTGTGACGCCTAGGGTCACCGGGCCTTTTGATGTCTACCTCAAGAGAGTTGGCAACGAATGGACTGCCTATGTGGATACAATCTTCGATAACCCGGATTACCAGAAATTGACTCCTGAATACACTTCAGCCGACTTCCCCATGACAATTAGTGATAATATCCTTGGACAATATGCCACATGCTCGAGTCAAGTAGGGAAGAAGGGCAAAACGACCTGGACCACCACATATCATTACCCCTGGGCAAAAGCACCGTTGAATTTCCAGATCGCATTTACGAAATATTGACGCGAAGCGCACGGATCGAGTCCGGAGGCGGGGGGCCTCCGGACTCGGATTGTTTGGATCCTCGCATTGGCCAAAATCTTGCGCACCTCTGACATCTTTTCGCGCGGCCTCGAGAAGATCTAAAAAGACGAGAGGATGAAGGCGTAGAAGTCCGAGACGCTGAGAATCCTTATGGGAATCTAGGAATGGCGAATGAGGAGGGTAGGCCGTCCGGCCCTATCGGGGCTAGCCGGGGCCGATCCGGGCTCCATGAGAAAATGCAGCCCCGCCCGTTGTCGCTTCGCTCCGACACCTGGCCGGCTTCCCTCGGAACAGGTGGCCGAAATCATCGGAATACGCAGCTTATGTGGCGGATAAACTTACGGATGTCACGAAGTTGCGGTTAACAGCGCATAGGCATAGTCCATTTCGAAAAGGCAGCCTTTGCTGGTGGGCATGAAGTTGGTGGCCTGGCGACCGACGATGCGCGAGCGTTTCGGTTCCGTCAGCGTGCGGGCGCGCGGCCAGGTCTCCTTCACCGTCGCGGCGAGACGGGCAGTCATATCTTGTTCCGTCATACCAATGGCACCTAGTCGGACAACCAGACGGGCACCGTCCGCCAGGAGCGGCGCGAGACCTCGCCAGGACTCCGCAAGAAACCGCCAGTAACGCTCGACGCCTTCGTGACGGTCGTCGTGGGACACGTGCCCGTAAGTCGGACGGGGTTCGCCGCCGAGGAACCAGAGGCGCAGCCATTGATCCTCTTCGTAACGGGTCACGTTCAGATACGGCGGCGAGGTGACCACGAGGTTAATTCGGCCTTGGAGGCGGGCGAAGACCGAGCCCGTCTGCCGGGCATCGGACTCCCTCACTATGCCGGTGCCGCAGTCTCCGGACAAGCCCCTAAGCCGGAGTTCGGCCTTCTGTCGCAACATCTCGAAGATGCGGCGGCGCTTGGGAAAGAGGCCGTGAGTGCGCCAGTAACGCAGCGAGTAGTCGGGTTTGAGACAAATCGTGCGGGGCATCTGGTTGCTGAAATAGGCGCTGGAGCGGTTCATTTCGCCGTGCAATGAGCCGACGGCCAAGGCCGCGATGAAGCCGTCCGTTACCTTATTGCGCCAGTTCAGTTCCTCCCGGAGGAATAGCAGCTCACGGAGCGTCGCATGATGGAATGCCCGGCGAAAAAACGGCGGCAAGGCTTGGCGCTCGGCCTCCAGGGCGCGCGACCTTCGGCGGCCGAATCCGTCCTCCAGGACCCCGATCCGTTCGGTTACGGCAGCCAGGGTCGGCCGCTGGGCTTTGGCTCGCGAAACGCAAACGGCGACCGGGTTAATATCCGATCCCGCCGCTTTCCTACCGCAAAGTAGCGACTCCAGTATCGTAGTGCCACGCCCGCAGAACGGGTCGAAAACCCAATCCCCCGGCGCGGAGTGTGTCTCCACCTGTTCCCGGACGAAGCTTTCCGGAAACATAGCGAAGTACGGGCAGATGGCATGGAGGGACAGTCTCATGCGGCAGATAATTCCTGAAGAATACGTTTGTTCCATTCCGCCACCCTAGTGGAGAGGTCAGTGTCAAGGGTACGACAGCAGTACGCGATTCGGCAACGGTCAAAGACAAGATCGCCGAAATAACAGGCCTTGCCCCAGTGTTTATCGTCAACGGCATGAGGAACCAGAAAAACGCGAAGAGGCAGGACCGCAGGACCCTCGTTCATGTAGTAGCGACACCATCTATCGGTGTCCGGCAATTCGAGCAGTTTCCCTTGCCAGTTTCTGCCCGTGGCGCATTGACCAAAAAGGATGTGCTTGCCTACTCGACCGTCGGGGAAGCATCGCCATACCGCGACATCCAGGGCTGCATCTTTCTGATCATTGGTGTCCGGCCTGTTCTTATGACCCCCGCCCTCGCCCAGTTTTGAACAGAGCGCGTCAAGGGCAGCCGCGAAACTGTCTTTCGTCTGCCGTCTGGGAAAGCCGAAGACCCTGGTCTGAACAAGGGCCTCATCTCCGTCTCGCCACCGTAGATATTCACGAAGAGCCGCCGCAGACACCTCTTCGAACAACTTCGTTCCGTCCTCGTGTTCATCGGTTGTCTTGGCGCCAAGAAGGCTTAACAAGAGCATGAACACGTAGACCGACGCTTGCGTGTCATCTCTTCGCTGGATTGACTCAATTTGCACGTCGAACGGATAGCCGGTGCCACAGGCGACGGAACGTGCGTAGATCTCATCGAACGTCTCGTTTGCAGCCGCCTCGCACTGTACCGACTCCTCAACTGCACCCTCTTGCGACAGAACCGCATCCAAAACGTCGCCGTCCGGTTCTCGCTGATCGGAAAGAGCGTCGATTGAATCTTCCCTGTCCAACAGGCTCCTCAACTCCACTGCTGAGACATTGCGGTCCGGTGATGAGAGTGTAGCCCATTCGACCCAATCGGCGCGGGTACTGCGAGTGTCCGACAGGGTCGGCGGCACGATGTCCTGCGTAGGCTTCTGTCGGGACTTCCCGGTCTTGCGCCTCATTTCCTGGACCTCGCCGTTCGCCACGCTTCCATGCGACTGACGATGTCGTTTGCCATTTGCGCGATCTTCCGGGCCAATAAAAGCGTGTCTTTCTCGCCGGCGTACCCTGTAGCCACGTATGCCGACGCCTCACGAAGTCCAGACTCCACGTTTACCAGAGATTCGCGAAGCATTTCGGTGTCGCCACGACTTTGTCGAACGCAGACATCCAGCGGTAGCCCGCGCCTTAGCGCCGCGATACCGTTTTCCGTTCCCATCACACCCGCAAGATCACGCAAGTCGGGATTCTGAGTCTTTACCAGCGGTTTGATGTCCCGCTCTTTGTTACCATACAGCCAAGTGAAGAACAGCCCCAAGTCCTCGATCTTTCGCTTGGGCACCGGATTCGCCTTGGCCATGGTTTCAGGTTTCAGGCCCAGGAACCGCCTGACACTCGAATAGCCTAGAGCGGTCCAAAGATGGGAATATGCAAACTTCCTGGACGGATAACGGTCTTCTTCGCGGAACACGCCTTCGTTTCTTGCCTGATCCAGAAGGCGCAGTCCGTGAAACAACCGCTTCACGGTTTCGTGCTGATCCCCGATCGTATCGGCAATGGTATCCAAATCAACGTGAAATTCGTCGTACACCCGCTTGACGTACTGAGCCTTCGCAATCGAGTCCCACTCCTGCGGGCCATTCAAATGCTTGAAGCTCATGTACTGCCAGAGCGCTTGCCGCGAACACACAATGACGGGCAGAGTTTCAAGAGTCTTCGCGACATTGGGCGGCAGAGGGTGGGGCACGCCCGTGATGTCAAGCGACTTGCATTTCTCTGGCGAGCGGAGCAACAACACGGCGGCGAGGCGGCGGTTCCCCTCGACTACCACGTGTCGTCCATCCTTCGCGATGGCGAAAAGAAGTTCTTGCGGCCAATAGCCATTACTAGCGATGGAATGAAAAAGTTCGGATACTTCCTTCTCCCGCCAGAGATACTTCAGGATTTTATCCTGTTCGTCCAGTTTTAGCCCAAGACCCATCAGCCTCGGGTTCTCGTTGTCGAGGAGAAGGTTCTCAGGAGTAATATCCTGCTTGTTCTCCAATAGGATAGGACTCGGTACTGCATAACGTTTCTTCATAAGGTCCTCGTTTCACCCCGGCACAAACCCATATCAGAAATGCATGCATCAAGGTATAGGAGTTTGCTTTTTCGCGTTGCGCGGCTTTCCCTCCTATCAAGATCGGAATCAGCACTGTCCTTCATGAGAAAAGGATATACCCGTGTGCTGATCGATGTCAACGGCGCAAAAGCGAACGCGAAGGAGGCCGGCCGCCGGATCATCGTTCCGGACAACCGAGAAATTCCCCGAAAGACGATAGACGTCCCGCCCCTCCCGAAATCGTCTGTCATGAAAAAGGATCTTCGACGTTTCAAGTGGGTGATAAACCCAAATGCCCAGCGAGCAGATAGATGATCAGCTTGAAGTTTTCCAGAGATCGAAGAACTATTTTTCATTTCGTTCCCTCTTCAACGATTTTAATCTCGTCATCGGTCAAGCCATAAAGTTGGTAGACCAATCGATCGATTTCCGCGTCGGTCGCGTTAATCTGGCGTTGATATAGTTCGCGGTTGGCGTCTGACTTGGCGATACGTTGCTGCTTGTGCAAGGCCAGCATCGAATCGACCAGTTGCACTATACGGTCGTGCTCAGCTTTTTCCTCCAGCTTGACAAAATCAATACGGCGAATTGGAAGTTGCCCGATGTACTGCGTGAAGTATCGGAAAAATCCGCCGCGCATGGTCGTGCTGATGCGTTTCAAGTAGAAGTCAAGGAGGGAACTATTCAGTAAAGCCAAAACGTATTTCGGGGACTCCTTGACGTCCGGACGCAACGTGATGCCGTATCCGCTCGTGAAAGCATACTCGCCGCCCTCGTCAAGGGCAAAAGAGGCGCGGTCGGCAATGTCCGGAACAAGGATTTTAGGATTCTGCATAACGTCAATGTTCTTGGGATAGATGTAAGCATACCAATTCGGGCCGTTCATTCGGCCCTTCTCGCGGGCGGACAGATAATTTTTGTTCTCATTCAAGTAGGCATGTAGCAACGGAAACTGATCCTCTATCCCCGCTTTGGGGATCAAGACCGCGCGTCCGTTCTGGATGGTGTAGGGCACGATGACAACTTTGCCGGATGGCAAAACACAATAGGGTTTTATTTCTCGACCTTGCAGGAAGAGCGAAACGGCCTTCCGTTCAAGTTTCACGTCCCGGCTGAGGATCTTAGAATGGGCAGTAATCATGTTGGCGGTTTCATGGACAATATCGAGAACATAGACTTCGTTGGCGCTGGTGCGGATGCCCTGTGCCATTCGCTCGGCGATGTTGGCGAGCTTCACCGGCCACTTATTGAATTTGTCCAGAAGATCTGCATTTGCGCCTACGCTGAAATTCCACTCGGACGCGGTGAGCTGCTTGGCCTTGACAACTCCTTCCGCTGCCGTGCCGCTCGCCCGCCAAGTTGACAGGTCATCGACTTTGACAAACTGGCTCTCACTTGTTGGCGATTTGTTCAGGAATAATAGGCATGTATAGGTTGTCGCTCCGTCGAAGACCTGCTGGTCGCCAAAATGAATAACACGAGAAAGATGTTGCCCGTCTGCTACAATTGATCGAAGGGCCTCGCCATACTTTGCGTTGAAGAACTTGTGGGGGCAGATGAAGCCTAGCTGACCGTTGGCGCTAAGCAACTTCAGGCCTTGTTCTATAAAAACAACATAGATGTCGTGATTACCCATCCGACCGGCGCGGAAAATATCCCTGTATATATCAACTTCGAGCGGCGCCCATTCCTTCATAGTTTGAATGCGAATATATGGCGGATTTCCTATGACGCAGTCGAACCCGCCGGCTTTCATGGCCTCGGGGAAGGCTTGATTCCAATCGAAGGGATTCACCCGCTTTAATTCCTCCGGGTCGGGGATCATTTTGCCCGTGAAGTAATCCGGGCCAATCAGCGAATTCCCGCATTTGAGGTTGTCGTAGAGGTTCGGAAGCGCGCGATCTTGATAGAGCTGCATTTGACGACCGAAGGACTGGTCGGTTTCGCCCTCCAGGACTTTGAGGAGGAGCGACAACTTAGAGACTTCCACGGCTTGAGGGTCGATATCCACGCCGAAAATATGGGTGATCAATATTCTCTTTTTTTCTTCGATCGTCAGCCGACATTCCCCGTTGCGAGGGTCTTTCCAAGCGGCTTTATTGTAGGATTCGGGCTTATTCTCGGTGTACCACCTCAGACAGTGATCCAATAGGCATCGATAAGCGCCTAAGAGAAACGATCCGCTGCCGCAGGCCATGTCGAGGGCGCG
>Ga0315288_10008600_pt1 | contig 12874 bp, 11 predicted proteins | sample YL17G11_20_MG_FD_203454 | JGI IMG/M metagenome (GOLD analysis project Ga0315288, IMG submission 203454) | Sediment microbial communities from Yellowstone Lake, YNP, Wyoming, USA - YL17G11_20 | ecosystem: Environmental > Aquatic > Freshwater > Lake > Sediment | place: USA: Wyoming | collected...
CGTCGAACAGGCGAGCTTCCACTCCATCAGGGTGCTCTATGGCGCGCGCACCCCCAGCGACCTGGTCTACCGGGACGATCTGGAACGCTGGCGCGGCCGGGACGACATGCAGCTTCTTGTCACCGTCGATGTGGCCGGCGAAGGCTGGACTGGCAATGTCGGTGTGGTCAGCACCCTATTCTCCAAGATCCGAATCGACGCGCCCGCGACCATTGCCTTCGTCTGCGGGCCGCCAGTGATGATCCGTTTCGTGACGCGGGATCTGCTCAACCTGGGGCTGGCGGAGGAGTCGATCATCACGACCCTCGAGAGGCACATGCGCTGCGGGGTCGGCAAGTGCAACCATTGCCTCATCGGGGACAAGTACGTCTGCACCGACGGCCCCGTCTTCACCTATCGCCAGATCAAATCCATGATGGAGCCCGCCTAGGCAACGTCCCATGGGTGCTGCCGCTCACATGCTCGAGAGGTGCTTGGCCGGCGAGACCGTGGTCATCGGCATCGGCAATCGCTGGCGGGGTGACGACGCCGCCGGGCCAGCGCTCATCGACCGTCTCGTCGGCCGCGTGACCGCTCGCTGCCTCGACGCAGGTGACGCGCCCGAGCGGCACCTCGGAGCAGCGATGGCCGGCGCGCCCGACACCATTCTCCTCGCCGACGCAGTTGACTTCGGCGGCGCGCCCGGCCAGGTCGCCGTCTTCTCCGGGCCTGATCTACCCGACAGATTCGGCACGACCCATGATGTGCCGCTCGGAGTGCTGATGCGCTACCTGGAGGCGCTCAGCGGGGCCGCTGTGCTGCTGCTCGGCATTCAGCCCGCTCACACGACCTTCGGCGCACCCATGTCGGCCGAGGTGCTGGCCAGCGTTGATCTTGTCGGGCAGATGCTGTCGGCACGCCTGCGGGCAGGGGCGGCCGCAGAAGGCGGTGCCAGACCGGAGACTCCAGGCCAGCCCACCTGTGAAGGGGGAGGGAGCCAGTGACAGAGACGACACTGTGGTTGATGCTGGCCTTGCTCGCGGCGCCGGTTGCGGGAGCCCTTGTCGCCGGCCTCAGTCCCGGCCGCTCGGCCCGCACGGTTGCGGCGATTGCCGCGCTGCTCACCGCGCTGATCGGCATCAGGCTTGTGATCGCGGCCTACCCAGGCGGGGCATCCTTCCTGCTGGGCGGACTCCCCTGGCTCCCCGGCGCAATGGCAACGAGCGTCTTCGGCCTGGCCATCGATCCACTGAGCTCCATCATGGTCCTGGTCATCACGGTCATTGGCTTCCTCGTGGTCCTTTACTCGACCGAGTACCTGAGCCCGCGCCATGCCGAGCACCCCGCGCACGACGGCTATCAGCGCTACTACTTCTGGCTCTTGCTCTTCGTCGGCGCGATGGTCGGCCTGGTCCTCTCTCCCAACCTGCTCCAGCTTTTCATCTTCTGGGAGATCACCACCCTTTGCTCCTGGGCCCTCATCTCCCATACCCAGGAGCCGGCGGCCACCCGCGCCGGCTTCAAGGCCCTTGTCATGACGCACATCGGCGGCTTCGCCTTCCTGATCGCGCTGCTTCTCGTGTTCGTCACCACCAGGTCGTTCGAGTTCTCCGCCCTGGGCCGGTTGCCCGGCGGGCTCAAGTCGGCCGCCTCTGTGCTCCTGCTGCTGGCAGCGTGGGCGAAGTCGGCTCAGATTCCCTTCCATACCTGGCTGCCCGATGCGATGGAGGCGCCGACCCCGGTTAGCGCCTACCTGCACGCCGCGGCGATGGTGAAAGCGGGGGTCTACCTGATCGCCCGACTGGCCGGATCGGGCTGGGAGGCGCCGCCCCATATCTCAGTGCTCATCGCCGCCATGGCGATGCTGACGATGTTCATGGCGGTCCTCTTCTACCTACACCAGGATGACCTCAAGCGGCTGCTCGCCTACTCCACGATCTCACACCTTGCCTACATCTTCATCGGCATTTCGCTCGGCCTCGCCGGCTCGACCCTGGGCTACCAGGGCGCCGCGCTGCATATCCTGTGTCACGGCGCCGCAAAGGCGACGCTCTTCCTCTGCGTGGGCGCAGTCGCCTATGGCACGGGCACACGCCGGATCAGCCAGCTTTCCGGCCTGGGCGCCCGCATGCCCCTGGAGGCAGCCGCCTTCTTCATCGGGGCGTTGGCGGTCACCGGCGTGCCGCCCTTCTCCTGCTTTTGGTCGAAGCTTTTCATCTTCATGGGCGCGCTGGACACACCAGCCGGCGTCATCCTGTTGGCGCTGCTGGCCACGGAGAGTGTTATCTCCTTCGGCTGGCTCATGTGGGTCGGGCAGAAGGTCTTCCTTGGGCAGCCGTCAGCCGTCGCCGCGGCCGCAGCCGACCCGCCCTGGCCCATGAGCGTCGCGCTGGTCGCCGGCATCGTGCTCTGCGTCGCCGCCCCATACGTCGGCTTGCCTCTGGTCAAGCTGCTCACACCGGGCGGAGGCTTCTGAGAGAACGGGGGAGATGCGATGGGTCCAAACCAGGCAGTCTGCTACGCGGTCGTAGTGTTGTTCATCGGCTCCGCCGCCGCTGCGCTCACCTCGCGCAGCCGCTTCGCCTGCGCCTGGCTGGCGGTGGTCGCGGTGATAGTGGCCGGATTGCTCGCCTCCTGGGCCGCGGTCGTGACCTTCCTGGCGCCTGGCGCCGAGGTCCCCCAGCTCTCACTCGCCACCATCGGCGGTCTCGGCGCCACCCTGGTAGTTGGGGTCGACAAGTTCAGCGCGCTCTTCCTGCTGATCATCTCGGTCATGGCCTTCCTTGCCACCCTCTACTCGACCGCCTACATGCGCATCTATGAACGACAGGCGCTGCTGCGCTACTACCCGATCCTGCTGCTGTTCTTCGCAGGGGTCATCGGCATGGTCGCCGTTCGCGACTGGTTCTTCTTCCTCATCTGCTGGGAGTTCATGACCCTCTGCGCTTACTTCCTGGTCATCTTCGACAAGGAAAACGCGGTCAACCTCCGTGCCGGCATCAAGTACCTCATCATCACCCACGCGGCGACCATCCTCATGATCATCGCCGCAATCGCGCTCTGGCATACCGCGACACCGCATTCATTCAGCTTCGCGGCGAGCGAGCGGGCGATTGCTGTGCTGGCTGGCGAGCGTCCGGCCCTGCTTCACCTACTCCTCGCCCTCTGGCTGATCGGGTTTGCCACCAAGGCGGGGATCCTACCCTTCGGCGATTGGCTCCCCGACGCCTATCCCGCCGCCCCCAGCGGCGCCACCGCCGCCTTCGCCGGCACCATGACCAAGCTTGGCATCTACGGCCTGCTCCGGATCTTCGTGGATCTGCTCCCCGCCTCCGACTTCTCCACCACCTGGGGGGTCGTGATCGCGCTCCTCGGCACCGGCTCCATCTTCGTCGGCACGCTCACCGCGCTCTCTCAGGATGACGCCAAGCGCATGATGTCATTTCACGTCACTGGGCAGATGGGCTACATCTTCCTGGGCATCGGCATGGGCATATTCTTCCTGTCATCCAGCCCCACCCTCGCCGTTGTCGGCCTCCTCGCCGGGCTATTCCATCTGGTCAACAACGTGATCTACAAGTCAATGCTGTTCTTCACCGCCGGGTCCGTCGAGTACCGGGCGGGCACTCGGAACCTGAACCACATGGGCGCGCTCTCGGCCGTCCTCCCCGGCACCGCCCTCATGGCCGGCATCGGCTCCCTCTCCATCGCCGGTATGCCGCCCTTCAACGGCTTCGCCAGCAAGTGGCTGATCTACCAGGTAGCAATCATCGGCGGCATCCGCTTCCCCCTCTTCCTGCTGTTCGGCCTGACCGCCATCTTCATCTCGCTGGTGACGCTCGCCTCCTTCCTCAAGTACCTCGGCGCGGCCTTCTTCGGCCTGCCTTCGCGGGAGACGGCACACCTGGAGCGCAAGAGGAACGAAGTGCCGGCGGCGATGCTGCTTCCGCAGGCCCTGCTCGGCCTCTGCTGCATAGCCTTCGGCCTCTTCCCGCTGCTGCCCCTTGGGTTGATCGCGAGGGCCGTCGGCCCGCTCACCGACTCGCTCTCTGGGGTGAGCTTGGCTAGCGCCCTCGGCAGTTCGCCGCTCGGGCTGAGCGTCGCTCCCGCAGGCCACATGGTGGGCGTCTGGATGCCGATCGCAGCGACCGCCGCCTTCGTTCTCTGTACTGCCTTGGCCTATGGCCTCTCGCGCCTTGCCCACGCGCCCTCTCGAGTCGTGCCGATCTGGCACTGCGGGGCCGAGGTGCCGGATGCCGTCGGGCACTTCCATGCCCATGGCCTCTATGAGCCTTTCCGCCGCGCATTCGAGCGCGTCTATCTGGCCACCGGGCTCCCGAGGTGCGGCTACCCAACCTCCCTCGGGAGAGCCTTCGACCTAGACGCGTGGCTCTATGGGCCGATCGTGCGACTCGGCAGCCGCGTGGTGGAGCGCTTCTCGCGCTCGCACGTGGGGATTCCGCAGTACTACTTGCTGTGGCAGGTCATCGGTATGGTGATCGTGCTAGTGGCGCTGTTCTCACTGATCAGGTAGGCGGTGCAGGGGAGAGGAGATGCCTATGACCTCACATCAGGTGATCAACGAGATGCGGGCGCGGTTGGGCGAACGGCTCAGGGCCGTCGACGAACCCGTCCCCGGTACACTCTACCTCACGGTGGACAGGGATCTCGTCCTGCCCGCCTCCCAGTACCTCCAGGATGACCTCGGGGGCCGCTTCATAATCTCCGTCGGCCTCGATCGCAGGAACAGCGACGGCTGCTTCAGCGTCACCCACATCTTCTCGCGGGACAAGCAGAAGCAGTTCATCTGTCTGCGGGCGGATGTGCCGGAAACCGAGCCGGAGATCGCGGCGATCACCCCAGTTGTCTCTGCCGCCAACTGGTCCGAGCGCGAGTTCCAGGACATGATCGGCGTCAAAGCAGAAGGCCATCCGGACCCCCGTCGGCTCGTGCTCGCGGACGACTGGCCCAACGGGGTCTACCCGCTGCGCAAGGACTTCCCCTACGACGCCAAGCCCGAGCCCGTGCAGGGCGCGGCCCCGGAGTTCAAGGAAGCCCCCGAGGGCGCCTCCACCCTGGTCATCGGCCCGTTCTACCCTGTGCTCGAAGAGCCAGCCCAACTGCGGCTCTTCGTGGATGGCGAGCGTGTTGTCGGCTGCGACTACCGCGGCTTCTACAACCACCGCGGCATCGAGAAGCTCGGCGACAGCGTGCTCACCTACAACCAGATTCCGTTCATCGCCGAGCGCATCTGCGGCATCTGTGGCTTCATCCACTCCGTCTGCTACTGCGAGGCGGCGGAGCAGGCCGCCGGCATCGAGGTCCCTCGACGAGCGCGGTACATCCGTTCGATCATGCTCGAGGTCGAGCGAGTCCACTCGCACCTGCTGTGGCTTGGCATTGCCGGCCATATCCTCGGCTTCGACACCGTGCTCATGCAGGCGTGGCGCATCCGCGAGCCTATCATGTGGCTCTGCGAGAAGATCACCGGCAACCGCAAGACCTACGGCATGAACCTGGTGGGAGGGGTCAGGCGGGACATCCCGGCCGACCTGCGTCCTGAGATTCTCGAGGTCCTCGCGAAGATCGAGTCCGAGTCACTGGCTGTCGCCGATGCCATCCAGGGAGACACCACCCTCATCGTCCGCCTCCAGGGGGTCGGTGTGCTGTCGCCGGAGCAGGCCAAGCGCCTTTGCGTCGTCGGGCCCACCGCGCGCGGCTCAGGAGTCGACATCGATGCCCGGGTGGATCATCCATACTCGGCCTACGACGAGCTTGTTCCTCAGGTGATCACCTACCCCGGCTGTGACAACCTCGCCCGCGTGCTTGTGCGACTCGGCGAGCTGTTCGAGTCCATTCGCCTCATCCGCCAGGGGCTGCAAGACATGCCCGACGGTCCCATCATGGCGGCGCTGACCGAGGAGATCCCCGCCGGCCGCCAGGGCCTCCGCACCATCGAGGCGCCTCGCGGGGAGGCCATCCACTACCTGCTCACCGGCGAGGACAACCGCCCCGACCGCTGGCGCGTCCGCGCCCCCACCTACCAGAACTTGCAGGCCTTGCCCGTGATGATCCAGGGGGAGACCATCGCCGACGTGCCCATCACGCTTGGCAGCATGGATCCCTGCTTCTCCTGCACCGAGCGAGTGGAGACCGTGGACGTGCGCACCGGGCAGCAGGCCGTGCTCACGAAGGAAGATCTGTTCCGGCTCTCACGGGCGCGGTCCGGCCGGGACTAGCTTGTTGGACCGAGAAGGGATGAACGCCATGTCCGAGACACTTGGGCTTGCCCTGCTGAACCTCGCGCTCGTCGTCGGCCTGGCGCCTCTGGCAGAGGGCGTGATGCGGCGCGTCCGCGCCATCGTCCACTCCCGCAAAGGTCCCCCGCTCATCCAGCCCTACCTCGATCTGCTCAAGCTGCTCGTCAAGGAGGATCTCCGCCCTACCACCGGCCTGCTCTGGCAGATCGCGCCTGCCCTCTGCCTCGGCGCCACCCTCACCGCCGCGCTGCTCGCCCCGCTGGGCCCGCCCCCGCCGCTCGCCTTCTCGGGAGATGTGATCGTCTTCCTCTACTTCACCGCGCTGGCGGGCGCAGCGGTCATACTCAACGCCTTTGCCTGCGCCAACCCCTATGCCTACGTAGGCGCCTCCCGCGAGATGATGATGATCTTCAGCGTCGAGCCCGTGATAGCCATCGCCCTGGTCACGGCGGCGCTCAAGGCCGGATCGCTGACGTTCCCCGACATGGTAGCCCATCACGCCCAGAGCGGCGCCAGCGTATCCATGGTGGTGGCCGGTGTCGCAGTTCTGCTCGCCCTTCAGGCCCACTCCGGCAAGCTCCCCTTCGACATCGCGGAAGCGGACCAGGAGATCATGGAGGGGCCCTTCATCGAACGCTCCGGCCCGGGCCTGGCGCTCTTCCGCCTCGCCTGCTGGGCGAAGTTCCTCATCTTCGCCTCGGTCCTCGTCCAGGTCTTCGTCCCCTGGCCGCGGTCCGGCCTCTGGCCGGTCAACCTGGCCGTGAACCTTGCCTCCGTCTCGGTGCTCGTCCTTCTTGTCGGGCTGGTGAATGCGGTCAACCCGCGTCTGCGGATAGACCAGTCCATGGCTTACTTCGCCCGCATCGTTGTGTTCGTCGCGCTGGCGGGCCTCGTCTTCGCCTCCATAGGGGTCTAGCACATGAGGAGACATCCATGATCGCCAGCAAGATAAAAGAAGCGATTATCTGCTTGCGGGCAGGGCGCGTGACACTGCCCTACCCATTCGCGCCGGCTCCGCCGCCGCCCGGGTTCCGCGGCACGGTCTCCGTCGACGCGGAGAAGTGCACCGGCTGTGGCGGCTGTGCCAATGTCTGCACACCGCGCGCCATCGTCGTCAGCGACCCCTCGCAAGACCTCCGGGTGCTCGATTTCCATCTCGAACGGTGCACCTACTGCGCCCGCTGCGCCGAGGTCTGCCCCGAACAGGCAATCACTGTGACGGACCGGTTCGAAACGGCCACCAACGACATAGACGATCTCCGCATTCGGGTCGAGGTGTACATGGGGTCTTGCCAGCGATGCGGTCGCTGCTTCGAGACCTCGACCCCCCTCGACAAGCTCATGGTCACCGGCTTCCGCCGCCCCTCGACTGCGCTCGGGGTGGCTCCGCTTGAGGCGACCCTGAGCTTGCCGAAGGGCCGCCCGGAGACAGAGGGGTAAGCGGCCGCACGTGGCCGGCGAAAGGAAATGGCTATGCCCTACAACGAGCGACTGATCGAGACTCTCAGCATGGTCATGATTATCACCTCGATTGCCGCGGTCGAGTCTCAGGACCTAAGGCGAGCTGCCGTCGCCTACTGCCTCCAGGCGCTCCTCATCTGCGGCCTCATCCTCGCCTTCGCCGTGGGCAATCCGGCGCTCTACCTATGGGCGGCGGTCGCCCTGACCACGAAAGCAGTCCTCACGCCCTGGTTCCTGCTCCGCTGCATCGCAAAGACAGGTGCGCGGGAGGTCCAGGCAATCCTCGGGTTTGGCCCATCCGTCGTCATCGCTTCGGTGCTGCTCTTCTCGTTTTACCGGCTGACGCACACCTACGTGCACGCGCTCGCACCAACGCCGGGGGCGGTCGCCGGCGTCTTCCGGACGAACCTGGCCGTGGCTCTCACGGTGTTCGTGCTCGGTCTCTACGCCATCCTCTCGCGGCGCGACGCGATCAAGACCGTCATCGGGCTCTGCCTGCTGGAGAACGCCGTCCACCTGAGCCTGGTCAGCCTGGCTCCAGGCCTCAAGGAGACCGCCCTCATCGGGATCGCTACCGAGGTGGTGGTCACCGTCTACCTGCTGCTGTACATCATCGCCGGCATCAGAGAGAAGCTGGGCACGACCGACACCTTTGCGCTGTCGGAACTCCACTGGTAACGCACGAGCACCCTTGGGAGAAAGCGCGACATGGAACACTCTATCCCCTCCAACCTGACCTACCTCGTCTTCCTTGCCCCCGCCGTGGCGGGCCTGCTCGCCTGGCTGTCGGGCCGCGTTCGGCGGGCCTTCGCCGAGGTCTTCGCCGTGCTTGGCGCAAGCGCGGCCTTCGCCGCCTCCCTGGCCATTGTCGGCCAGGCGCTCCAGGGCCGGGTCCTCACCGGCTGGGGCCTCGAGCTGCGCGTCGATTCCCTCTCCGCGCTCATGGTGCTCCTCATCTCCGGGGTCGGCCTCCCTGCCACCCTCTTCGCCATTCGCTACCTGCGTCACCGGCGGCTCTACGATTCCCAGGGCCGGGACATCACCGACGCTCGCCTGCCCTCGTTCTACGGCCTCTTCCTTCTCTTCCTCGCCACCATGCTCTGGGGGTGCGTGACCAACAACATCATCATGCTCTACGTCTCGGTCGAGGCGACCACCATCGCCTCCGGCCTGCTGGTCGCGTTCTACTGGGACCGGCGTGCGCTCGAAGCGGCTTACAAGTACCTGATGCTCCTGACCGTCGGCATCACCTTCGCCCTGTTCGCCGCGGTGTTGCTCTACGCGTCGGCGACGCCGTATCTGCCCGGCGTCAGCGCCCTGCTGATCTCCGAGCTGCGCGGCGTCGCCGGCCTGATCCCTCGCTCGGTCGCGCTCTTCGTCATCGCCTTCTTCATCGTCGGCTTCGGGACCAAGGCCGGCATCGCCCCATTCCACCCGTGGCTGCCCGACGCCCACGCCGAGGCCCCCTCGCCGGTCTCGGCCCTGCTCTCCGGCGTGATGATCAAGATGGCAGCCTACGCGCTGGCCCGCACCATCACCATGTTCTTCCCAGTCTATGCGCCACTGACGACGTTCATCGTGATCGTCGGCGGGTTCACTATGCTGCTCGGCGGCGTCATGTCCCTCGCCCAGGATGACCTGAAGCGACTCCTTGCCTACTCGTCCGTCTCGCAGATGGGCTATGTCATCATGGGTCTGGGGTTTGGCACCTACCTGGGCATCTACGGCGGGCTCTTTCATCTGCTCACCCATGCGCTCGCCAAGGCGCTGCTCTTCCTCTCGGTGGGAGCAGTGATCTACGCGACCTCCGGCCGCGCCATGTCGCAGTTGGGTGGCCTGGGCAAGCAGATGCCGATCACAGCCGCCTGTTTCTTCGTGGGCGCGTTCTCCATCTCCGGCCTGCCCCCATTCGCCGGGTTCATGAGCAAGCTGACCATCGTCCTGGCTGGCGCCGATGCAGGAATGTGGGGGGCGGTAGGTGTGGCGATCTTCTCCAGCCTGCTCACCCTGGTAGTCGTTGTTCGCGCCGGCCAGGCCGTGTTCTGGGGAATGCCCAAGTTCGGGGTCGTGGCCGCCCAGAGCCCGCGCGAGGTGCCCGCTTCACTCTGGGTGCCCATGGCCGCGCTGGCACTGCTTTCTGTGCTGCTGGGTGTCTACCCCCAGCTCGCCTATCCCCTGCTGAACCAGGCCGCCGCGAACATCGCCGGCTTCATCTCCCATTAGGGCCGGCAAGGAGACAACCACCGTGCTCGACAAGCTCTGTCGGAAGGCCTTCACCCGGGCGCTCTGGGTCTACCACGTGAACACGGGCGGATGCAACGGCTGCGACATCGAGGTCATTAACGTCCTCACCCCCTACTACGACGCCGAGCGGTTCGGCATCAAGCTTGTCGGCTCGCCCCGGCACGCCGATGTGCTGCTCGTCTCCGGCCCCGTCACCCGTCAGGTCGCCCCGGCTGTCCGCCGCCTCTGGGAGGCCGTTCCCGCACCCAAGCTGGTCTTCGCAATAGGCTCCTGCGCGGCCGGCGGCGGCATCTGGTTTGACACCTACAACGTCATTGGCGGCGCCGAGAAGGTGTTGCCCGTCGACTTCTACGTCCCTGGGTGTCCCCCCCGACCCGAGGCCATCCTCTACGGGGTCGCCGTCGCCCTCGGCCTGGCCCCGAAGCAGGTCGCTCCCGTCTACTCCCGCCAGGAATTCCTCTCCTTTCTTGAGTCGGGCAGTCCGCCCGAGGAGTTTCTGACCGCAGGCGAGCCCAACGCTCCGCCGTCCGCTCCTGGCGCGTAGTGGCACGAGCACGCGTCAGCGGACAACGGAGAAGGATTCACCCGAGTCCCCAGGGAATCGGCCACGTTGTCGCGAGCGCACGGACACCACCGACGCCGGGGAATGATAGCGGGCCCGGGGATATCGCCAAGGAGAAGTCGCGATGGGCGACCTGACTGGCACGAAGGTGTTGGTGGTAGAGGACGATCCCGATGCGGCCGAGACGCTCGAGATCGTACTGAAGGATGAGGGATGCGCGGTGATTCGCGCCGCCGACGCTCAGGACGGCCTTAGCAAGCCCAGGTCTGAGAAACCCGATGTCGTTCTTCTCGACATTATGATGCCGTCGGGCACCGAGGGGTTCCACTTGGTCTGGAATCTTCGCAAGGACCCCGACGAGCAGGTGCGGGACATCCCGATCATCGTTCTCATCGCCATCCACGGCACCACCCGGCTCCGATTCTACCCGGACCAGAGCGACACGGTCTACGGACCCGGCGAGTTCTTGCCGGTCCAGGGGTTCCTCGATAAGCCGGCGTCGTCAGAGCAGCTCAAGGCGAAGATCGAGGAAGTGCTTTCACAAGCGAAGACTTCCTCGCCATAGGGTCAGTCGCGCCCAACGGGCGGGCGCGTCCCGCCCTGCTGCCCCCATCTGAGGAGAGCGACACCTGGCCGCCATGGCTACGGAACCTGCCGCCGCTAACGATGTGGAGCTGGAGGAGCTGCGAGACCGCATCTCGTGGCTCGTGCGCCTCCGTTGGATCGCCGTCCTGGGTGTGTTTGCGACTGTCGCCGCGGCGCCGCGCCTTCTCGGTGTGCAGCTCGACGAGCGCCCTCTTCACCTCGTCACCGCCCTTCTCGCCGGGTACAACCTCGTCGCCTGGATCGTCAGCCGATTCGTCCCCGCCGCCGCACAGGGGGCGGCGGTCAGCTACTTCGCCAACGCCCAGATCGCGCTGGACCTGGGCTTCCTCACTGCGCTGGTTCACTACTCCGGCGGAGCCGAGAACCCGTTCGCCTTCTACTACGTCTTCCATGTCGTCATCGGAAGCATCCTGCTCTCCCGCATCGCCACCTATCTGCAGGTCAGCCTGGCCATCGTGCTCTTCAGTGGGATGGCGCTTCTCGAAGCCACCGGCGTCATCTCCCACCATCACGTCGAGGGCCTGTTCGCAGAGGAGCTGTATCGGCAACCCGTATACCTGACTGCCGTCCTGTTCTGTGTCGCCACAACCCTCTGTCTCTGCGCATTCCTGGCCACCTCGATCACCTCCCGACTCCGCCGGCGTGAGGCCGAGATCGTTCAGCTCTCGACCTCGCTCAAGGAGCACGCCGACGAGCTTGCCGCTGCCTATGACGAGCTCCGCCAGCTTGGTGTTCAGCAGACCGAGTACCTGCATCGAGCCGCGCATCACCTTCGATCCCCGCTGGCGAGCCTGGAGCGAATGCTCGCCGTCGTCTGTGAGGGACGAACTGGGCCGGTCTCAGAGAAGTCGCAGGAGATGATCGAGCGTGCGCGCCTCCGTGTCCGCCAGATGCTCGACCTGGCCCGCGATCTTCTGGTCCTGTCCAGGGCGCGCGTCTCTTCGGCTGTGTCTCGGAGGGATCGAGTCGACCTGGCTGCGCTCCTGCACGATATGGCCGCCGAGTTCGAACAGCAAGCAGCAAGCGCCTCCGTGTCGTTGTCGGTATCGTGTCCAAGCATGCCGGTCGAAGTGCAGGCCGATCCCGAAGCGATCGCCGAGCTCATCGACAATCTCGTCTCCAATGCTGTCAAGTACACGACGCCCGGAGGCCGCGTTGCCGTGGTGCTGGAGCGCCGCCCTGGCCTGGCTGAAATCCGCGTCTCGGACACCGGGATTGGGATACCAGCAGAAGAGCGAGACCGCATATTCGAGGAGTTCTACCGCGCACCCAATGCCCAGGACAGCGGCAAGGACGGAACCGGCCTTGGTCTCTCAATCGTCAAAGCAATCGTGGAAGCCCACGGGGGCGCCATCGGAATCGACGGCCGCGAAGGCGAGGGGACCGCAGTGTCTGTCACCTTGCCAGCGGCATCGCGTGTGGCGCCGTCTGTCCCTGTCAACCGCCCGTGAAGCCGGCCTGAGGGCACACTAGAAACCCGGCCGGGAACCTCCTGATATGAGAGGTTCGATAGTTGTTGGTAGCGGCTGCTGTATGTGTCCCTATAAGACGGCGCGTCAATAGTCCCCCTGCGCGGTTTGCCGACGACCATTCTGTGATCTCTAATGAGACATGTTGTAGCGGTCAACCGACGTTGAAACCCGTGCTGTCCAATAACTCATCGGCGTGTCCTGGAAGGCAGAAGTGCCGGCTCGATGATGGGGTGATGGATCACGGAGGGGAGCGATTCGACCTTGGTACGAGGGACCAGGGTGACGATCAG
>Ga0315288_10008601_pt1 | contig 12874 bp, 14 predicted proteins | sample YL17G11_20_MG_FD_203454 | JGI IMG/M metagenome (GOLD analysis project Ga0315288, IMG submission 203454) | Sediment microbial communities from Yellowstone Lake, YNP, Wyoming, USA - YL17G11_20 | ecosystem: Environmental > Aquatic > Freshwater > Lake > Sediment | place: USA: Wyoming | collected...
GTTTTTCGCGGACGGCAGACTAAAAAAAATATCTGCATTTGAAGAAGAAGAAGTGTAAGAAGTAGCATTATCTGGAAAAACACTTATTCTACGTGATTTTCCTGGTTGAATTCCTTTATATTCGGTTAAATCGATTTCTCTCGATATGAGGGGGATGTAACTTTGACTCATTTGTTTATAACATAGAGTTAGAAAATTATTTCGTTCGTGTTCCTTCTAATTGAATTTTATCACATGTAAAATTACTAAAATCAACTTTATAATTTTTTAAAGTTAGAATTAAATTAATTAAATTCTCTAATTGAATTATACGATTTTCTAAGTTGTTTAAGCGTTCGATTTCTTCTTCAGTCATTTATATAATTTAATGATAAATTTTTTCTGACTTTAAATACGTATTTTTTCTATATGTATTTAATATAATTTTTAAAAGATAAGTTTAGAATATTTATTAAGCATTTTTTGTTGGGTCATATTCAATTATTTCAAAGACTACTAAAAGTTCAATGGTTCCAGTAGCAAAAGTCGGTGACGCTGTATGTCTATATGCAATAGTAAAAGGATTTAGAGGAATATCATTAAGCATTAGGTCAGTTGCAAGAATAGCAGTACTTGTGCCTACGTTTGTTGGTGCAGTGGCCTCCGCACCGTTTGTGCTTGTTGTTCCAAGAAAATAATCATTACTTAAATAAGCTTCACTTGTAGTTCCTTGATATGTGCATAATCCATCTCCTAAAAATCCAGTAGCATAATATGAATGGGGATTTACTGCTAATGAACCAGCACGATAATCAGTAAGATTAACACACCTTATTATGAATTTATGATGGGGAGCTTGTTTATAGTAACGTTGGAATTGGAACTGAAAGGATGAAGCGGGTGTAGTGCCAGCAAATGATGCTTGATAATGTTTTATTTGTATCATATTGTATATATATATTATATAAAATAATTTGGTTCTTTTATATTAAATAAAAAATTTCCTATATCTGACTTAACCAAGTAAAGGAGTTGTTCCATTAGAACCTCCACTTACTTTAATAATGCTTGGTGCTTGAACGGCGGGAGGTGCTTCAATTCCTGAATTCATTGATGCAGGGGAGTAGGTATTAGGATTACTTCCTAACATCGGTTTTACAAATGGTATAGATGCAGATGCAGGCGTTTTAACTTTCATAAATTTAGAAAGGTCTAAAGGTGGTGCTAATCCCATTGCATATTTTGGTGGCGTAGGTGCACCCATAACTGCTAATTTAGGTGCAGGTGCGGGTGCAGGTGCAGTCATGGGTTTATTTCCTGATGCTATTGCTGTTGCACCTGCTAAATCCAATGGCGGTAGTCCTTGTGATTTTCGAATAGCCATACCAAAGGGACTTTGAGCAAATTGTGCTATTTCTTGTGCATTTGCTACTCTTCCTGCTTTTGCGTTGCTTCCTATATAATCAGCAAATTTTCCAACAACGTCACCAACTTTTCCAGCTACTTGACCTGCTTCTCCTGCTATTGCTCCTGCTTCCGCACCTCCTACACCTTCTATTAATGGTGTTGCTTTATTTAAAAGTCCTGATATAGCACTTGCACCACTTGCTATACCAGGTATAGCCTTCTGTTGCAAAAATGTTGCTCCTTTACCTATAATATTTCCTGCTCCAGATACAAAAGAATCGAAGCCTCGTTTTATTCCACGTCCTAAATCTCGAAACCATGTTTTGATTCCCATTTATTATATATATTACTGATATTTATTTTTATAAATTTTGATTAGAATCAATTATGTTTTTTTCTAATGTTTTACGTTGAACAGTTATAAGTGACTCAGTTTCAGGAGGAATATTTTTTTCTGTAAAATCAACTCTTACAACAATGAACCAATCAGGATTACCAACTAAATCTAAAGGTGTGTAATCGTCATTTAATAATCGGACTCTCATATAAGTTAATTCTCGGTTGCTTATTTGCGTAAAAAACGGGCTTGGATTAAAATATTGTAATATCTTTTGTGGTGCACATGTAATTGGTATTCTTGCAAGTGTCGCTCCATTTGAACCTGAATTATCTCGATTAGAAGTTTGTACATTTTCTATTTGTATAATTATTCCTAAGGTACTTGTTAAATTAACTACTTTTGGACTTACATAAGGACTGATAAATGTACCTGCACTAATACCTAAATTCTTGGTCATAGTAGAAGAATTAACAGTAAAACCACCAGATACTGATGTTATGGTTACTTTATTTGTATTAGCATTATAAGTAAAGGTTATATTAAATGTTACAAAATAAGCATTCAATAATGTTATGACTTCTGTTATGGTATAATTACCTGCAGGAATACTATATGTATGTGCATCAATAGAAATAGTATTGTTGGTACTATTTATCGAGTTCCAACTCACTGGTATGCTACATTGTTCCAGACCAACAATAAAGTGAGATTTATCTCCATTGCTTAATAATAATGGATTAAAATAAAAAGAAATATCAGTGTTTAAGGTAGTAGAATTTATTACTAAATTGCTCCCTTGACTTGATAAGAATATTTTAGCTGAAGAATGAGTTAAAGGATTCATTTATATAAAAGACATATATATTTATTATACTCTACGAATATAAATTCGTTTTTGTTGAACAGGTGGTGGCATAGGAATAGGTTCAGGAATAGGAATTGGGTCAGGAGTTGTTTTTTTCTTATTCTTATTTTTAATGATTATAACAGGTTGGTCATCATCTTCACTTTCTTCGTCGGTGTCATTTTGAATTTGTATAATAGTAGGCTTGGGTTTTTTAGCCTTCTTCTCTTTTTTAGGAACTTCAGGTACAATTACTTTAGGTGTTGGATTAAGTTTTTCTTCTTCTTCCTTTTCATGTTTTAATTTCGTTGCTCTAATATCTCGTGCTTTTTTTAATGCTTGAAGTTGTCTTTCGCTTGCTACTCGTTTCGGCTTTTCAATTGTATCTACTTTGTTGGTTATTTCTAATAAAGTTTCTTCATCATCATATTCATCCATTTATATATATACATTAGATATTTTATTTTTGTTTTATCCTAAATTTTCTAAGATATTGCTAATATACTATTTAAATCAGGTTTTAAATCGTCTATATATGACTGTTCGCATAGACGTCTTTCTATATTATCATCGGTATGAAATCTATATAATTCAATAATAGCCCAGTCTTTAAAGCCTCCATTTTCTAATATATGTTTATATACTTTTCGTTTTGGACATTCATGGCTTTTATTTTTATGCTTACTTAATCGTTGCTTCAATTCTTTTGTAGTACTACCTATATAAAAGCTATTCGAATTAGGACTAAATAATTTGTAAATGATAATCATTTTTTTCTATATACTTACATTAGATATTTTATTTTTCTTTTATCCATATATTGCTATTTTATCCAGCGGGTGCCTCGGGCTCATCGGGCTCGTCCCTTACAAATAAATGTAATTCATCAAGAAGGTCGATGACTTCGTCGCGTTGGTATTGATTTATATTTTCATAATGAAAGATATGGTCACAGATAAAGACTTTATCATTATCAGGAATTGCTGGCGTGTTTTTAATGATTAACATGAAACACTTCTTTAAATCATCGGGCATTTCCAATTCTAAGAATTTACGATTTAGTTTAACAAATTTTTCGGGCATTTATATATATATGTTAGATGTTTATTTTAGATTTTCCTTAATCGTTTTATATTTATTTTATACTGACCCAGACCACTGACCAATACATTCCTTTTGCTAAGTGGTCTTCGTACGGTATTTCTCGAAGGATTTGCATCAATCCATTAAATTCATATTCATCTATCATATCCTGACAGAATGAAATGGCGTCACCATCGTTATTAAAAGATTTGTTTAAAATGTTCTGACCAAATTCAATAATGTATTTTTCCATAATATAAGTATATATATAAAATAGATTTTAAAATAAAAAAAAAAAATTAATTAATCAAAATAATAGCTCTATACATACATATTTCTATATTTCTATATTTCTATGTTTTATAAACTCTCTCATGAGGTTAGGGGGGGGCTATAGGATTTTATAAAAAGTAGAAATTATAGAAATGTAGAAATGTGTGTGTATAGATTATTAAAAAAACTGCATATACTCTACCTTTTAACTTATTAATAAATATAAATAATATTTATTAACATGGCTATAAATTACAAGAAAAAAACTATTAATTTTCCTAAAATAATGAACTCTATACTTACAGATTTCTACATTTCTAGATTTCTATGTTTTATAAAGTCTCTCATGAGGTTGGGGGGGGGCTATAGGATTTTATAAAAAGTAGAAATTATAGAAATGTAGAAATATGTAAGTATAGATTATAAAATTACTTTAAAACCTGTCCATTTACCTTTTCCACCAGCAAAACCTTTTTGACTATCATATTTATAATTAACTTTTAAACTACTTAAAGCGTCCTTAAAATCAGCCATCTTTATTTCCTTCTTAAATGATGTTATAACTTCATCAACTTCTTTTTTCCCTGCTTCTAAGTTTAAACCAAATTCCAAATTATCTTTTAAGTATTGATGTAATTCATTATTATCATTAACTACATCATTACTATCTTCCTGCCATTCTTTAGGATAAGGTTTTAATTTATAATTATCATTAACAAATATTTTAGAATAGGAATATAATAAATCCATTAATGCAAATTTATATTTGGTACATAAATCCTTAATAAAATTATCCTTCTTTTCAAATTCACATGTCTCATAATTATCTTCAATACCATCGATAAACTGGCTATTAAATTGCATCATCTTTAAACGTCGTGCTATACCTGCATCAGCATTAATGTTTAATGTATTATTCGAAACAATAAATAATTTAAGTGTAATAGGCATCGTATCCATCTCTCCATAATTAACTTTAAAACGTAAAGCAGTACCATCACTTAAATTTTTAATTTCATTTTCATCTTGTTTTTTTCTTGATAATTCATTTATCCAAGCAATTCTTACACCTTTCCATGTTGCTACTTCTTTATGTCTTGACCCATAATTTAATTCCATTATATTAGATTCTAATTTAAGGACATAATTCGGTAGTATTTTTGTTAATGCTTCAAAAATAACACTTTTCCCATTGGATGCAGATTGTCCGCGTATAGCATAAAATTGTTGTAATCTTGATGCATCACCAGTTAATGCATAACCTAAAGATGATAAATAATAATCCAGATGGCCAGAATTCATATTACAAATTTTTAATAATTCTTTTTTAACTTCTTCTTGTTCTTCCTTGGTAGATTCTTTATAATCATATTGTATTGTTCTTGTTAAATAATCAGTTGATAGAATCCCATCTCTAAAAATTGATGTTTTTAAATCCATGATTCCATTTTTATAAGCCATTTTATACGGTATTGTGTCGAGTTTATTTTCAAAAATACTATCATGTAAATACTCCTGTAATAATTTACTTATTTGACTTGAATAAGAACCACATGTTAATTTTTTATAATGGTCTTTAAATTTCTTATCAATATCATCATACTTTTTTTTATCATCATCATTTAATTTTTCTTCAAGCGTTTTTAATCTACTCTTATCTATTTTCATCTGTATATGTGATATGATTGTTGCATAAGGTATTTTAATAACACTCCATAAGTTCGTTTTAATATCTAAACAAAACCATTTATTATTACAATAAATTAAAGTCTTTTTTAATTCATCTTTGATATTTTTAGCCACATCATTCTCACCTTTATCTAAAATTTCAAGAGATATATAATTGTCATCAGTCTGAATTTGTTTTTTTGAAAAATGTTTTAAATATTCTTTTTCATTATTTAATTTCGCATAGTGGTGTAATGTACCAATAGCTACACGATTGCTACTTGTTTTAGATGTATATTTAATATATTGTTGATAATGATTATAAGCTTCTTTTTTTTTATTATCACATCCATATGTTTCAGTCCAATTTAAAAATAAATCTAAACCATCATCTTTAAGTTCATTTTTAATTGCTTGTGCTACACGAGTCCAATCCTGATTATCCCCGCTTGAACACTTTGATGAACCTATAATAGATAATAATTTACTGATATTATTATTCATATTTGTTAAATCTTCATTGCTAAATTCTTCATCTATATCATCTTCATCTTCATCTTCATCATCATCATCATTTTTAATAAATTGATTAATATCTTTTTTTTTGTTATTTTCTGTTCCATATCTTTCATTAAATAAATTTAAAATAAAATCATTAATTGGTGAGTCATCAGTTAAAACATAAAATACTTTATCATTTTTAAATTCACGGGCTCTTATATAGTCATTATTAATTTTACATAAAGTATTACTTGGTGGAATAACTTGATATGCACCATTACCTACAAGTAATTCAAATGATTTAATTGAAAATTTACTCTTGACTTTTTTAGCCTGTTCCCTAATACTTGCTACATTAGTATAATCAATTAACACGTTGGCATTAGTAATAGTTGAACTTAAATAATGTCCATCTTCTTTATCAACGATACTAAGAAATTCTTCATATTTTTTTTTGGTATATTCGCATCCTAATCTTTTACCAGTAATTTTATCTGCTTTTCCACATATATCAAAATCTAATGACATAATGTAACGCCCATTACCTTGAATACCTGTTCTAATGCCCCATAACATAGAATTCATATTATGGTGTGCTTTACTTTGTTCATATGTTAGTTTTTGCCACTGACCTACACCATTACCATACAGGTTTTCAGGTAGTTTTGTTTCCTTGCCAGCATTATATAAAACATATCCTTGTTCAATTAAATTTTTTATGACTTCCATCTCTATTATATAGTATGTATAGATATTTTTTTAAATAGATTTAACTTAATTCATTTTTTATTTTTTAATTAATAAATTCAATTTTATTAAAAAAAGATTTTCCTATATATTTTTTTTCTAATATAGAATTTTCCTATATTAAAAAAGATTTTAAAAAAAATAAATTACCATAATAGATAATATGACAGCCAGGCAGGTGTAAATCTCGGTGCGTCTTCCCATTTTGCGTTTCGTGCTCTAAATTGTCGTCTGCGTTCCTTATCTTTATGTTTTGTGTAGTCTTCCATTCCCATCTGACCAAAATGTACCATAGAACCAAGAGGAGCCTGAACCATATATTTTTTATCTTTACGTGTTGATGGTAGTACTTTACCAATTTTAAACTTAGTAGCCAGCCTTTGAACTTCCTTTATACTACTGTAATCGCTTAAACTCATTATACTATTATCTAATATATTTATTCATCATCACTTTCATTACTACTACTATCATATTCATCATAATCTATTGTTTTAATACATCCCCTACAAATTGGACATGTAATATTTTTTTTCATATTAGATATACATCTACCACATACAACATGATTACATTTTTTAAAATGTGTTTTGGTAGGTTCATAGCATATAACACATTCATCTAAATTTTTAGGTTTAACAACTCCAACAGATAAAAAACTTGTTAATAACTTTATTGGAATATCAGCTATATTTGTTGTTGAAGTAAAATAACCACCAAGATTATGAAAATGTAATTTTGATAAGTATTTATTAAGCTCACGTAAAGCATATTTTAATCCTTCTAATGTAAAACATTCATAAAGACATCCTACATTCTCTTTTGAATGTGTCGCTCTATGTTCTATTAATTTCTCATTTTGAGCCTTAAAATATTTAATATCATCTTCATATAAATTACTTTCAATTACGTAATATAATTCCATTCTACTCGTTTCAATTCTTAATGTCATCTGTTGTATTTTAACACCATCTATTTTATCAATAGGTAGTGAGATAAATAAAGCTGTATCAGGATTTTTAACATAATCTATATACTTAATATGCATCCATTCAGCTAATTTATTAATTGTCTCTTCATTCATTTCAGTATTCATTCTATATAGTAAGTATAGATATTATTTTTTTAAATATATTTTAAATCAATTTTTATTTTTTTCTTAATAAATACTTTTTTATAAAATAGAATTTCCTATATTAGAAGAATTCCTAAATAGACTTTTTGGATTTTCTTCCAAGCATCATATTTGCGTTTTGAAATTTTCGTAATCTCTCTATTTCTGTCCTTGTTCTTTAATCTCCAATTCATAATAAATTTTTTATTCTGTGCGTATGTTGGTGAGCCCATTATATACTATATACTGATATTTATTTTTTAAATTAAAATCTATATTACTTTTTTTAATCAGTTTTTTTTAATTCATTAATAATTAGAAATAAATCATTAATCATTTTTTGTTGGTCATCTATACGCTTATTTTGTTCTTCTATCTTAGCATTGAGTTCTTGAATGGCTTTTAAATAAAGATTTGTAAATTCAGCACCAATAGTTTGCGGTTGAATTAAATTATCATCAGTCATAGCATCTTTTTCACCTTGTACTATGTTATTAAGTTCTCCAAACAATTCCTGAACTTGATGTGCTATAAATCCATGATGTCTTCCATTCTTTTTAAAAATACTAATATCTTTTAATTCGTATTCAATCATTTCAATTTTGCATAATCGTTCTAATACAGGTCTTGCTGGTACAATAAATTCCTTCACACGGTAGTCACTGATAGTAAAATTACCTATGCGTGTTGTGTCTATCCAACAACTTAAACCTACTGTTGGATTATTCCAACTTGTATTGAGATTGTTATTTATATATGCACCCGTAGCTCCAAGCTTACATTGCCATCCCCTGAGCATTCGAAACGTATCTTGCCTCATTTCATAAAATAAATCAGTGTTATTGATATAAAACATATGTGAGTAAGCACCAACACTTTTATATTGAATTTGTGATGTTGCTGTGTCGTGTTTAATTTCTATTTGGCTTGACGCTCCAAGTCGTAGTGCAGTGTTGTTTTGAAATGAGTAAAATCCTTCGGCTCGTATCTGTGCTATGCCTACACCACCCACCTGAAAATTATGAACCCATCCTGTTGGTACTAGGTATTGTCCCGCAGTTCCACCGTTGTCGTGTTGTAGTATAAATTGGTTCGTTGTTCCCATTGCTATGGCGCACCCATTTGTAGGCATGCTTAATGCAAATTGATTTAAAAATGCTATATCAACACTATTACGTTTAAAATTATGTGTTCCATTACCTCCATTGTTAGAACAATTATATACCATATTAGTCCCGTCACCAACAATCCAATTAGTTTTATTATAATCACCATATATTTTTGGGTATGTAGTAGGAAGCGTTGATACACCCATTTGTAGGCCATCAATATCAATACTACATACTTCATTAGCACCAACAAAAAAAAGATGATTACCAACTCCTGATTTTGCTCTATAATTCATATTACCTGATGCGTTGCATTGTATGCCATCATTAAAAGCATCCAGATACAACCAATTATTATTTAATATGAAAACATTGTTCTCACTACGTAAGCCGTATGCGCTGTCGCCTATATTTAAAACTGTCGTTCCATTGACGCTAAACTTATGCTTATAACCAGTCGCTACTTCATAATCTAATGTGCTATTTGTTGTATCTTTTCGTAAATAAGCCTCATTAACAAAACCTTCATCCCATATTACTTTTTTACCATTCCGTAAGCTGATTTTTTCATACATAGTCACACCACCTGTTGAAACTTCCATTATATTAGTACTTGCCACTTGATAAATCAACGCATACGAAGCAGGTAGTTGATAAAGAAACCAATTAAAGCTTGTATATTCTCGCATGATAGTCCCACTTTGAAAAGTCATTAATGTACCATTTACATCACTGCTTATTTTTACTACTTCTGTATTGTTAATTTTGAATGAGTGATTAAATGTAGTAGGCACATTATACACATACGCCAGCCCTGCACTATCTTCTTGTTGAAATGAGCCACCAGTCCAATTAATATATTTTTGTGTAGTTAGGTTTAAATTATCAGTAACATAACATCCAAAAGTGGGATGTATTTTAAACTTATCAATACTATTAATTTTAAAATTGTATTGGTAACCAGTTGGTATATTCATATCAAACGCATTACCTCCACTGTTCTCATAAATATAAGAACCAGCGTAAAAATAGATTTTTTTACCAGTTCTAATAATTAAACCAGAACTATCAATATCAACACTCGGCAGACCCGCCACGAAAAAATTATGATATCCACCACCAACCACATCATAATAAAGGTTCGGCGTTGTATAAGTAATAACTCCTCCAGCTGTTGGATATGTAGTTCCAAAAATCAAAAGTCTTGTATTATTTAATCTTAAATTAGCATTTATCGTTTTTGCACCGATAATCGTTTGCGTTGTTCCAAGAGTTACAAAGGAACCATCGACATATGTCTTATTAACAAGTTGTGTGCCTGTTGTTGGTACTACTGATGATGTTGGTAGTGCTGTAAAATTTTTAATACCACTTATTGTTTGGACACTTGTTAAATCAACGTAATTTGTTAAATCTTCGATAGTTGCAAAATCACTGTTGCCTGTCATACTTAAAATATTTGTTTGTTGAAATTCCATTATTATTATATATATATATAATATAATAAGATGGATGAACCTAATATAGATTCATTAAATAATGAAGATAATCCCACACCAAGTTTAAATGACTTGGCCAGTGCATCAGCAGGAGCTTATAATGATGTGCCACCAATGAATTACACGCGGTTAGATGCCTATAGTAATCCTGAAATTTCTACTTTTAAACATAAAGAAAATTATATCATCGCCCATAAAGGAACAGATTTATCTAATATAAATTCTGCTAAGAAGGATGTACGAAGTGATTTAAATATTGCTCTTGGTAACAAGGAAGCGGACGCATTACATAAGCGCAGAACCAAAAATACAGAAAGAATAATTAAAGGTATTAAAAAGGAATCCAAGGATGCTAATATTTATTTAACAGGTTCATCACTTGGCGGATCAACATCAAGCCATGCTATGGCATCAAGCAAGTATGTACGTGATAATGTTAAACAACATGATACATTTAATTCAGGTTCAAGTGCATTACAAAAAGCACCTGATGTATCACCAGAAGTTAAAGAAGAATTAATGAAGAAATCTACGCATCATAGAATTAAAGGGGATGCTATTAGTGACCACGTTAAAGATAATTTAATTGGAAGAGTAAAAGAATATCAGACTACTAAGAAACCAACTATTGCAGACCACATTCTTAAATTAGCTACACCATTACTAAAACGCACATTTGTCGGTCGGGCTCTTGGTTATGGAGCTAAGAAAGTCTTAGATACATTACGGGCACACAGCTTAACAAACTTTATACGAAAATAAATTAATTCATTTGTAATTCATAATTACTTATTAATAATTCTTTTCTATCCTTTCCTTTCCTTCCATTTCGAAATTTATTTATCGCCATAATTTTCATAATATTAAAATCTTTAAATAAGTTTTCTATAAATGGACTGTCGTTAATTGTCATTAAAAACTTACCATTTATTTTTTTAACTTCATCAAGCAATCTTGTAAAACTAAAATCCTTATCTTGTGCATATTTAAAACTCTTATCTGTATTTTCATATGGCGGGTCTAAAAAAAAAAAAGTATCAATAGAATCATATTTTTTAATTATATCCGCATAGTCTTCTTCTTCTAAAATTACATCTTGTAAATTATCCTGCCATTTTAATAAATATTTTTTAAGTTTAATTAATGGTTTTCTTTCCCTATAAATAGCACTTTCTTTTATAACAGGTTTGCTTCCAAAACCATAACCAAATTTTATTATTTCATGTACTAACTTATATTCAACAGTTAAAGGTATTTCATTCCAATATTTTTTTATTTTTAAAAGCGTATCTAATTCAGGATATTTAGTCCAATCATTTGATACAACCTTAAGCATTCTAAAATATTCAATAATGGATTTATCTAAATCATTTAAAATATTTGATTCAGCTTTTTTTTTATTAAAAAAAATACTTCCTGAACCTACGAATAATTCAACATAACATTTATGATTTGGAATATAAGGAATGATGTGATGACGGTCATAATATTTATTTCCTATTCTACATAATGGTGATATCAAAGAAGGTTTTCTTAATTCATTCATAATATAATATATAAGTATATATATATTTAATTTTATACTAATATAATATAAAATTAAATAAAACAAACATATGTTTAATAGGATAAAAGATATAAATATAGTAAAATATCAATATAAAACTAAATTTATCAATGAAATATCTACTTAAAGGTACAAAATTTAAATTTTGTACCAATATTCATATATTATATTGATATATGGATAAAATTAATAGAAAATGACGATTATCTTGGTCTTTTATGCCTCTTTTTTATTAGTTTTCTTTTTAATAATGTTTTCTTTTTCATTCATGATATAACTATTTTGCATTCCAGTGCCATGAGCCATAAATTCCGCATCTTCTTTTTGTTCATTAATTATATCACCGTATTTATTTGTTAAGTAAATATGTCTTAACATAGATGCACCTATTTTTTTATTAAAGATACTATTTAATGATTTGGTTATTCTATTAGAATTAGTTCGAGTATCGTCATCAGGATACAGTAAATAATCCCCATCGTTTAAGTTCATTAATTTAACATACCATTTAATTATATCTATTATTTTTTCAGGTATATCAATAACTTCTTTTCCTGATTTCGCTGTTTTAAAATTATTAAAATAATATTTATCATCATTTAAATCTACATAATTAATTTTCTCGTCATCTCCTTGTCCTACTTTCATAAAGTAGTAATCACTGTTTCTTCTCGGAGGCTGTTGAGTATATAAACATAATAAAAAATAATTCTCTATAAGTTTTTTATCAGCATTTGTTAATC
>Ga0315288_10008602_pt1 | contig 12873 bp, 6 predicted proteins | sample YL17G11_20_MG_FD_203454 | JGI IMG/M metagenome (GOLD analysis project Ga0315288, IMG submission 203454) | Sediment microbial communities from Yellowstone Lake, YNP, Wyoming, USA - YL17G11_20 | ecosystem: Environmental > Aquatic > Freshwater > Lake > Sediment | place: USA: Wyoming | collected...
TTAAATGAGAATATTTTTATTCTCGTGACAAATGGAAAGGATGTTTTGTCGAGCCACGAAGAATGGGAGAGCATCATTTCAAGAATTAAATTTTTATCTGTATTAAAAGTAAAAATGAAGGAGTATCCTAGTGTAAACAACAAGCTGATATTCAAGAACATGGACATTCTCGAAGAGTTGTAAAGGGAAGGGGGACATACGTCCCCCCTCTGACCCCCTCCACCCCTCCAAGATGAGTAAAGGGTCAGTAAGGCAACGGGGGCAGCAAGGCAAGGGGTTAGAGGGGACAGCATGTCCCCTCAAATTAATGATTTGAATCGCATATTTTCGATAAATTTTTGTTTTTTCATAGACCCTGTTACAAATGATGACAATGTGTTGAATGTTGCAATTTTTTCAGTTATGATGCAACCATTTTCATCTGAATACATTATATTTTTCAATCCAACTGTCTGTAATTTTTTTATGCAATCGCTGCACGGCGTGCTGTTGGCATAACAAATTTGTCCGTTTATTATAATACTTCTAACAACGCAAATTGAAAACTTATTTAATTTGCGTTTTATTTTATTTGAATTTCGAGTTGCGTGGATTTTGATATAACTATTCAAGAATTTTGTCACAGTTCCCATTTCGGCGTGAATGCTGCAGCATATATTTCGGCGGTAGGACGTTCTAGTGTCAATATTGTGACCTGCGCAAATTTTCTTGCCGCTTTTACACAAAATTGCGCCATGTTTGAATTGTTGAATGGATAACCGGCTTTCATCTGCGGCAAATCCGGCTAGTCGTGCAACTTTGTTTGAATGATGTGGTTGTGGTTGTGTCTGTGCCATTTCTGTTAAAGGGGGAACTTTTTCTTATTTATCTTTATTAATACTATCTTTTACTTGTATATCATTTTAATAATCAATTTTGTTTATTAATGATTATTAAAGATAACAATGCTAAACAATAAAAAGTAATTTTTTGCAAATGTCATAATAATAATAAAGTAATATAAATATAAATATAAATGAATACAATAAATTAATACATTGTACCAAATAAAATATCAAAAATGACAATAACCATTTCAGACATAGGGGGATATTACATAAATTTAAATTCTCGTGTTGACAGAAAACTGCATGTGGAACACCAGCTCGACCTTGTTGGCATTCGCAACAATGTAAAACGCTTCAATGCAATACATAATGTAAATGGCAGAATTGGATGCAGTTTGAGTCATTTGAAATGCATTCAAATGGCAAAGGAGCAAAATATGGAATGCGTTTTAATATTGGAAGATGATGTGTCTTTTTTACTCCCGAATGATTTTGTTATAAATGTAAATAAATTCTTGTCAAATCTGGAAAATAAATGGGATGTTCTTTTGCTTGCAGGAAATAACCTGCCCCCATTTACCATGAACGATGAAGTCAGCATTAGGGTATCTCATTGTCAGACGACAACCGGTTATATTGTGAGACAACATTATTATGATACTTTAATTGCCAATATCAAAGAGGGTGTTGCAAAACTTATGAAAAATCCGGAACATCATTATTTTTTTTCAATTGATAAATACTGGATAAATCTTCAAAAACAACACAGGTGGATGCTTTTAATTCCGTTGATTGTTGTTCAGCGACCTGATTACAGTGATATTGAAAAAAGATATACCGATTATCAGCGTTTAATGACGAGCATTGACAAGTCAAATTTCAATATGCGCGCAAAGAATTAATCAAATCCAACAATTGTCATTCTCATCGTTTTAAGCAACACGCGATTTGTTGAAGCTTTTTTATAGTCTCTCACTACTTTTTGTTCTGTTTCAACAATTTCTTTCAACAAGTTTGATTTTTTATAACACGATTTTATTAATTTTACAAATTCAGGTTGGGTTGTTTTAACTTTAAAAATATTTAATCCTGTTCCGTTGTGGTTTGTGCACCATAGTAAGAAATCGCTATGATTGTTTAATAAAATGGATGTTAAAACATAATAAGCAAATACGTTTGTATTCTCTCTGTAGAATGATGCAATCATTTGTTTTGAGTTGTCCGTATTGTCGGTCAAGGTCGCATAGTTTATTCCCATATAATCTAATATTTTTATGCACTGATAGAGAGAAAATATGCTTTCCAAATGCAAATAAAAATCAATATTTTTTTTAAATTTGTACAAGTTTCGTGATTCAAGAGAAGGTGGTGATTTAAAATATGTTTGAAATGCAACATTCATAACACGTGCCCATATTTCAGAATACGTTTCTGTAAATTTAATTTTTACATCATCGGGGAGAGAAAATAATTTTTTTAAATACTCTTCTGCTTCTGGGCCAGAATTATCATCAAAATCAATCCCAAATGCATGCATTGTTTCGTGCATGAGAACCTTGAACCATTCTTCTTGTCTGTATAATACAATTTCGTTTTTTTTTTCGCAGCGAAATGTGTATCCTGTATTTGCATTTTCAGGACCAATTGACTCTCCTTTGGAAGCGGGCATTTTTTTTTCAAACGGAGTAAGATATACATATATACTCAATACGTCGACGCATTTAGATTTATCTGAAATCATTGACAGCCACATGTAGACACGATGTGCTAAAACTTTATAATATGAAATCGAATTATTATTATTATTAAATAGAATAAAGTGCAAATGAATAAGTCGCGCTTTAATTTTACACTCAAATGTGAGAATTTTTTTTGATTCATTTGTTATATACTGTGATATTTCTGGTGTGATGTATGTGGTCGAAAATGATTTAGGACGCGGAATTTGAGAATCAATGTCAACATCTATTTCTTGACATTCAAAACAACCAGAATTTTTTTGCATATTTACATATGCATTAGCGGCATTCAATTGATCAAACAACATGGAATATACTTCTATAATTTTACGTTTTTCTTGTTTTTCTTGTTTTTTTTGTTTTTCACATTCACTTGTATTTGATGGCTCTCTCTTTTCCGGTGAGATTTCTCGTTGTTTTTGTTTTTCTTCCTCCAATGGTGTTTCCAACGATGACAATGTTGCATTTACGTTATTTTTAAAAAGAGACTGTATAACTTTTTGCACAAGAAACAAATCCAAATTCATAATTTACAAATCAATAAATAAATGAATATATATATTATATTAAATATCTTTTATTATTATATTATTTATAGTTTATTATTTATTATATAACAAATATATAATAAACTAACAGTCGTCGTAACAAAATAAACTATTATAAATAAGGGAAGATAAATGAAAATAAATTATTTAGGAGTCGTACTAGTAGTGTTGATGATATGTTTTGGAATTAAAATGTACAAGGATTCTGATTCGTTTAATTTGAGGTGTGTTATTTCAAAAGTTGATGGAAACACGTATTGTGTGAGAGAGCGGAGTAAATTAGAGTTGGCCGCAGATTTGTTGGCAGAAGCAACAAACAACATGAAAAAACTTGTAAAGTATGTTGGCGCAAATAATGCATCCAATCCCGCTGTAAAACGTTTGGTTGAGAATTTCAACCCGGATAAGATTAGCGAAACGCTTCCAACGAGCGAACACACTGCATACAGCGAGAACAAGGGCGAAAAAATGGCTTTTTGTTTGAATGAAGATAAACAGGGGACCAGGCTAATCGATTTGAGCACGCTTACATTTGTGGCAATTCACGAGCTTGCGCACCTTATGACTGAAAGCATTGGACACAAGGACGAATTCTGGGATAATTTTAAATTTTTATTAAAGAATGCAAAAGAATCGGGAGTATATGAACCTGTTGACTATTCAAAATCTCCGGTGCAATATTGCGGGACGCGCATTGATGAAAATCCGTTTTATAAATAGTATAATTTTTTCAAAGTGATTTCAAGAGTATTGTATTCATAATTTGCATGGTTGTCTTTATGACTATTGTGAATGCATGTTAAATAATGACATCTCTCTTCACTATTATATTCTTCCTTTTCAACACAATAATCTGCAGCGGAAAATTGAATAAACGTGTCACATTCATAATCGTCACAAACATATGTTATGTATACACGATTTATCTTATCACAATAAGTATTCAAAAACTCATCATACATTCGACTTCCGCCGATTATCCATAGTTCGTCGTACTTTGCAGATTCACAAAATGACATTGCATCATTTATTGAAGAAAACACGTGCGGGTTTCCATCCAAAGACAAAGATGATAATGATGAGCTAGAAATGACAATGTTTGTTCTATTTTTTAAAGGACGACGACATTCTGGAATGCTAAGCCATGTATTTTTTCCCATGATTACAGCGTTATTACCCGAACCGATTGTTCGTTTTGAAAAAAGCCGCATGTCTTCTTTCAAATGAGACCATGGCAGGTTATTTTTAAAACCGATTCCATAATTTTTAGAAAATGCAACTGCAACATTTATTTTCATTCTTGTAAAATATAATATATAATATGATTTTGTATATTTTATATGTTATTTATGATTAAATAATATTTAATATATATATCTATATTAACTATTATTAACTAATAAACAAGTAACTATGAGTTTTACCAATCCAATTGAAGAAATATATAAATGCAGCATATTGAACGAGGGTGACAGCAGTAGCAATAGCAATGGTGGTATTCCAAAGTGTATATATGTTTTTTATGGCTCTGTTAAAGGAATTAAAAATGCACCCACATCCAAACAATTAACCCACTTATATGAACAATACGTTGACAATGGTTCAAATATGGAAGTATTTGAAAATGTTTTTAGCAAATTGGAATTAAAAAATATATTAAAATACAAAATTAAGATACTTTTTGTAAATTTTAAAATATATTCTGACGACACGATTGATGTTGTAAAGCGCAAGATTATGTTGGCAATCCAAGAAATTGATGATGAGTCGGATTCAGCGTATACATATGATGAAATGTATTTGTTTTCAAAAACTCCGGTAATATTTGATTCCAATCAAGTTTATCAAGAATTATCTGATTTTGGAAATAGTAAAACAGAGGAGCAACCGGGGTTTAAAGCATCTTATTTAAAAGATTATTTAATGGGATATAATTCTTCATCTGGAGAGACAATCAACGTTAAAGATGTTTTTACTACACTAAAAACTTTGAATGCGCAGAAGTTATTCAAAGATGTTCCAATTGGACAAACCATACCTTCTAGCGTATATGTAAATCCATTTTTCATTGCTGCAAGTGATGTTTCAGAAAAATCAAAACATAAACCAAGCGGTTCTCAGCAACAGTTGCTTTTATTAAACATAAGAAATATAATTCATAATACACTTTTTGCATGCTTTGCGAGTGATGTGTTGAAAATAAAAAAAAGAAAGTTACAAGGTGTTCGTGAGAGTGATGATCATGATGCACTCGCCATTATTGAAACGTATTATCCTCTTTTATATTCAAAAGGAATAAAAAATATGAATGACTTGGAAGCTTCTGGGTCGGTATTGAGAGATGAAACACAAAAACGAATAACATCTCCAGAATTTCAATTGAATATGAAACAAATAAATTTATTTTATGACATTTTTGAAGAATCAAAAAAACCAAAATTAAAAACAGAAGATTCTGGAATAACCTCTATTGATATTAAATTATTGCCAGACCAAAAATTTAACTTTCCGTTGGAACTTTTATTCAAGTTATTTCACGCAACAAATCAGTGTCAGTTGATTAAATATAATCCGCCGCATCAAGATTCCATTCTCAGAATGTATACACAAGATTCTACGAAAGATGGTTCCAAAATACCATACTTGTTTATGCAATACCAGTCTGAGTCAAATAAAATATTCGACATTCAACAAATAACGAAAAAAATGACTCTATTTTCAAATGCAACAAATGTCGCTAAAAAAAAAAAACTAAAGATGTCGACAACGCGTGTTAGCTTGTACATTATATACGACAAGCCAGAAAGGCAATACGGTGTACGACGCAGTGAACAAATTCCATTTATTTGCGAATTTGATGAAGCGGGACAAATATACATTCATTGCACCTTTAAAAATACGTATACAGAAGATGCAATTGACGAAATGATACGTTCAGCTGTTTCTCCACATTTGAAGGTAATTGTTGATTTTTTGGATAAAAATGGATACAGGATGCGCGATTTTTATTCAATTTATGATGACAATGTTGTTATACAAAATATTGAATACTTATCAATTTCTAAAGTTAACAATGTAGAACCAATCATTTGGAGTAATTATTATGGGTGCATTTCAAGTATTATGAAAGTTACTGAAAATAATTGGAATTCTGAAGACAAGGGCGTTGTCATGCAATATATTCGTGTTCCTAATTTTGATGACAGTGTGCTTCGTGTTGCGTATATTGAAATGCTATATAATTTGGGATTTCGTACTAGAAAAGCGGCGGTAGACTTGATAGTGAAAAATTTACTGGTTTCAAAACAAGTGGCGGAACAAAGTTACAGTGAATTTAAAACAAGTTTTGATGGAAAGTATGCAAAAATAATACAACAACAAAAAATGCCTAAAAAAATATATGCTCGTAAAATGCCTGGATTTAAAACTCACATTATAAAAAGTCTCGGTGATTCAAAAAATACAATTACGATTAAAATATCAGGAATTAATAATATTTATATTTTAAATCCCATTCGTATATACATTGACTCGCTATTCCACATTTTTGGAAATGATGAAAAATATATTCCAGTGCGCTTGGTTAAACAACTTTGCGATATTACACGCATGACCGTTGGTGATGTTGCCGCCGTTGCTTCCGCCGCGGTTGTTCCTGCTGTTACTCTTAAACCGGCGGCGGTAAAAGAAATAAAAAAGAAGGAAGAAGAGAAAGAAGATGAAGAAGAGGAGGAAGAAGAAGAAGAAGAAGAAGAAGAAGAAGAGGAGGAAGAAGAGGAAGAAGAGGAAGAAGAGGAAGAAGAGGAGGAGGAAAAGGAAGAAGATAAATCAGCAAAAAAAGTTGTAACAACGGCAGAAGAAGAAGAAGAAGAAGAAGAAGAAGAAGAAGAAGAAGATAAACCGGCAACATTAGCAAAAAAAGTTGTAACTCCGGAAGAAGAAGAGGAGGAAGATGTTGGAGATTTTGACGACCTACTGGGTGGAGATGGAAATGATGAGGATAATGAGGATGATGATCAGGATGATGAGGATGATGATGATGATGAATTAACAGGTGGTGCATTTGAATCAAACCCGGTATATAAACGTCTAAAAAAGATGGAACCGTTTCTTTTTAAAAATACGCCAGGGTATGCAACCAAGTGCGGTTGGAGTGCACGGCGCCAACCAATTATATTAACGAAGGAAGAACTGGAGAGAATAGATTCCACTGATGCAAAAACTGGACAGCCGTCATATTATGGAACACCTTTGGAATACGCTAGTGATAACAACGGTGGTGAAAGCGATGATGAAGGAGAAAATGGTAATAAACATTATTACATTTGTCCTCGCTACTGGAATGTTATCGAAGAAAGGTCAGTCTCTCAAAAGGAAATCGACGATAATAATCTACAAAAAAATATTGTAACCAAAGAAGAATCTTATGATCCGGAAAATAAAAATAAATTTATTTTAGATTTAACATCTCCGCTAGAGCATTTTAAAACGGGTTCATATAACCCATATTTGCCAGGATTTTTGAAAACATTGAAAACAAAATCAGGACAGTGTTTGCCATGTTGTTTTACGGGGATAAAAGGAAAAGGAAAGGACGGCGACAATTTCAAAAACTATCAACTATTTAAAAAAGAACAAGAAGTAATTGAAAAGTGCAAACAAAATAAAAAAGATGTTGAACCTTCTGTTTCAAAGGGACGTGCTGTCACTTTAAATCCCTTGCAGGAGGAGGTGTCGGTGGTGAATCCAGGTTCCCCTAAACAACCTAAAAAGAAAAAATCAAAATCAAATTTATATGTGTCAAAGGCGGATGCTGCATTTCCTCTTCAACAAAACAATCTTGGATTTTTACCTCCTTCTCTCCAACTATTTTTGTTTGAAAATGAAAATTATAGCAAAGAGTGCAAGTCGTCAAAGGGCGACATACTTGTAGATGACAAATTGTGCGTTTTAAGAATGGGGACAGTGGAGGAAGAAAAGGATGCTGCAAATGTTTCCAAAAATCAATATTTTATTTCATCTATTGCAAATATTTATAATTCATTAACAGACCAGACACTTTCGTCAAAAGATTTTAAACACAAGGTTTTGATACCCAGATTAACTTTCGATAATTTCATCACGTATCAAAACGGAACCCTTGTTGAAACATTTAAAAAGTTTGAATACGTTGACACAGACAAGTTGCTCACGTATAAAGAAACAGAATTATTCAAAAAAATATTTACAGGTGCCGATAACCCCCACGACGATGAAGACAATAAAGTGGTATTTTTTAAATCATTAATAATGTCGTATGAAAATTTTATAGACTATTTAAAGAATGACAATGTTGCAATTGACTATACGTATTTATGGGACTATATAACAGACTCGTTTTTGTGGAGAGAATACAAAAAGAATGAAGTTGAAGAAAAGCGCACTCCACCGATTCAGCAACACGGATTGAATTTAATTATTTTAGAATTGACGGAAAATAAAGATGAAGTTAATGTTATATGTCCCACGAATCATTACTCAAATTCAACGTTTGACCCCAATAAAGTTTCCATTATTATTGTAAAGTATGAAATGTACTATGAACCGCTCTACACTTATTTAAATACGTCAAAGCGCAACATAGTTAGCACCGTGTTATTCTCATCATTAAATTCATTAAAAGATAAAGATAAAGAAATAAAAGAATTTAAAATGGCACTTACTAAAATTAAATCTTTTTTTGAAACAGCGTGTAAACCTGCACAGATGATGAAATCAATTACTCAAAATAAATCATTTGATGAGATTGTTGATATTTTAAAAGAAATCAACACGCCAATAAAACAAACTTTTCGAGATGAAGATATTAAACAAATCATTGACTATTCTGGAAAAGCGGTTGGATTATCCACCGCAATGCATTTATCATACGGCGGGAAAACGCGCCAGATAAATGGAAACATATTATGTAATCCATCGGCGATAAATCACAAATACGAACTTGTTTTTATAAATCGCGCGCCAACAATTTGGAAATCATACGAACACACTAAAGAATTTGCATCATTTATATCTAAAAAATCAAAAGGACAAATTCCGTGCGCACCAAAATGTAAAGTCGTAGATGACGGACACATTATTGGAATAATGATTGAAACCAACCAATTTACTCCGCTTGGAAAACCGGTTCCAGTTAGCAGCGTAAAAGATGATGGATTAAAGGTGGTGGAGCTTGGAAACAGCATGAATGTAGACATTTCAATACTTCCTCAATTGAAACGCATGGGATTTGTATTCAAAAGAGATGCAGAAAGAACAGACGATGTTGAGAAAATACGCCTGGAAACAAACTTTTACAACGCGTTTCGAAACATTGTTCGAATTCAACTCAACAGTTTCGAGTTTATGGAGTTGCGCAATTCCATTGAGTCGCTTATTTATAAAACGGTAAAGTCATCGGCAAAATCATCAGCAAAAAGTAAAATGGCGGACAATATAAAACAAAAATACGCGCTATACGTGAAGAAGCTGAATGAAATAAAGGTGCTATTAATGCGCTTGGCTAAAAATCATGTCCAGTTTAGCGAAATTAACCCATCTGTATTGAAAGACATCTACGAACAAAATTCTGCTTTAAGCTGCATCAGGGAGAACAGCTCCTCATGCAAAAAACTTGCATATTGTTTTTCTGTTGAAAACGGAAATGAATGCGGACTTTATATTCCCAAACGTAACCTGGTGGATGACACGGACAACGAAGATAAATACTACATTCGTCTGGCAGATGAACTTTTGCGATACAGGCGCATTCGCGCATTCATGTTGCATCCAAATAAGTATTTGACATTTGATGATATTCAGTATAATTTAAAAGACAGTGAAATGTTATTATTTGAACCGGATTTGGCGAAATATCTTAGTGAAAATAAACGTGCGGTTGCGATGAATGATTACATAAAATACAAGAGTTATTATACGACCGAGGGCGAAGAATTTATTGATGACAGTGGCGATGATGAGGATGAAAGCGGTAGCGGCAGTGATGAAGACTAAATTTTAGAGATAAGAGAGTATAAAAACTTTAAATAAAAAAATGTAAATAATAAATATTAAATGAATGATTTAATATATATCAAATTTTTTACTATTTTTTTCCTTTAAAATACTTATGTTAGAATCCCATATCATAATCCGGGTCAACGGAACCAAGATTTGATCCCTGAATCTTATCCAGCGTGCTCTGTATCGTCAACTTATTTTTGCTGCACGGATTGAGCGGGTCTTCAGCTGCAATCTTGTCCATAAATCCTTGTATAACAGCTTCTTTTTCTTCTTCGACCGTCTTGTCCGCTGTGGCAACTTGTCCCATCTTCATAATCTGGGTTATGTCCAGCATGACCTTGAACGCGTTTGTTCCGTAAAATCCTTCTTGACCGCACATTACATTCGCTGAAATACCGCGCACGTGGTCAAGCTCCGCATGCCGCGCCGCTTTCAAAAACATCTCCGGCGTTTCCTCAAATGACGCTTTTGCAATTGGACCAATATCGTCATTATTGATTCCGTGCCGAAATATAGAAATCAAATTTGAACTGGATGTCATACGATCACACAGCAGACTAATGTGGTGATGATTAATGTACGTGGTATCAAACGCTTCATACAGCTCATTAAACAGCGCCTGTCTCGCAGCTTCAATACCAAGCACTCGGTTAATCTCTTGAATGTCATTGCTGATTGTCCGGCGCGAGTCAATATTTTTCAACGAAAGTATCTCCATGAAATTAGATCCAGTCGCGTCTAGAACCCACGTTTCCTTCTTTCGAAACGTGTTGTTTTCTTTGGCAACCATGTCCACAACCTTGCGAGCCTGCACATTCCTGATCCCCTTAATCCCCCTCAAAATAATATTCTTCATCAGCGCGTCCTGAAACGTTTTCAGCTGGTAGATTTTATCCGTCTGGTCCAGCGTCTTCGGCTCCTTGTCCTTTTTCTGAAAATCCAACCTGATTCGAAACACCAAATTGTCGCTGTTGTAATCCGAATAAATGCACGACACTTCACTCTTGTCATTCTTCGAATAAACCGCTTTAATCGCAAAATGCACATCGTCCATCGTAACCCGCTTCTCATACATGGACTCACGGTCCATCTCCATTCGCAAAATCCACTTGGACCGCTCCCGCTCGCATTCCGTCTCGTCTTCACCCCCGACATCCTTCAACATTTTTTGAAACTCCGCGTATTGCGCCAAAAACCCACTGTCTGCTGCAATCTTCGTCTCGCTCGGCGAATCGCTCGGGTCAAAACATATCTCTACACTCTTCACGATATCCTCCAGTCGCGTCAGCTCTATCGTGGGTATCAAATCGGCGGCCGCATCCTTGTTTGACTCATCACTCGGCTTCAAATAAATGGTGGTTGAAGGGTTCTTCGTATTCTCCGACAACGACAGCAGCTCCTCAATTCGCGGAAGACCACGAGTCACTTGTGACTTGGAAGAATGTCCAGCTAAATGAAAAGTATTTAGGGTGAGCTGTGTCGTCGGTTCACCAATACTCTGAGCAGCAATCATGCCAACCATTTCACCCGGCGCGACAATTGCGCGCTTGTACATGAGAACCATCATTTCTGCCAAAGCCACAACTGCTTTTCGGTTGAATCGTTTCACCATGAGCAAATCACGCGGTGTGAGCGAGTAATAGTACATGATTTTGAAGAGCTCGGTGGGCGGCGCATATTGCAGCAGTTCAAAACGTGCGTACGTTTCTTCGAGCAGAATAAATGTTTCCAGAGGTGTAATGTCAACTTCGGAATTCTTATTGATTTTCTGCATGCCTCCAATATTTGCAACAATGTGTGAAAACGAAAGCGGCAAATACGCATCCGTCGTATTTTTATTCTTGAATACTTTTACGACAATGTCTTCGCGAACATTCATCAAATAATCGGTGTATTTTTTGGATTTTTCGTCGCACAGTTTCTGCTGCTTCTTCATGCGACTAAATGCAGTTTTTGAAAACACGGCTTTCAGCTCGCTCGTTGTTTCAGAGTCTCCGCCGACCGGTACGTAAAAGTGGGCATAGATTTCATCTGGCGTCATTCCGATAAAGTTCATATTGGAGTGTTCAATTTTCACGGTGTCAATGCCGTCTTCGCCATAACTAAATTGAACAATTCGGTTCTTGCTGTTTCGAACCGTCATGTCATATTCAACCTTGATGTCCTCCATACCTTTAATCAAGCGGCGCTGAATGTAACCTGTTTGCGACGTTTTAACGGCGGTGTCAATCAGTCCAACACGACCACCCATGGCGTGAAAGAACACCTCCGACGGAGTGAGCCCGGCAATAAATGAGTTTTCAACAAATCCACGTGCGGCAGGACCGTCATCGTATTTGGAATAATGGGGCAGCGTGCGGCTGTCAAATCCGTAAGGCACACGCTTACCGTCAATGGTTTGCTGACCGACCAAACAAATCATCTGGGCAATATTGACTTTGCTACCCTTTGACCCGGCATTCACCATGGTAATGAATCGGTTCGTCTTGCTCAAACTTTTGAGACCAATGTCGCCTGCTTCACCGTTTGCCTTGTTCAAGATATTGGTAACGAGCAGCTCGAATTCTTCCTCATTGGTTCGTCCGGATTTGTTTTCAAAGGTGCCGATGTGAATATTGTCAATAATGGTCTTCACCTCGAGTTTCTTGGTTTTAATGGAGTCGATGATTTTCTCGGTTGTTTTCTTATCGGATATTAAATCGCTGATTCCCACACTGT
>Ga0315288_10008603_pt1 | contig 12873 bp, 8 predicted proteins | sample YL17G11_20_MG_FD_203454 | JGI IMG/M metagenome (GOLD analysis project Ga0315288, IMG submission 203454) | Sediment microbial communities from Yellowstone Lake, YNP, Wyoming, USA - YL17G11_20 | ecosystem: Environmental > Aquatic > Freshwater > Lake > Sediment | place: USA: Wyoming | collected...
TTCCGATGCGTACATAATACGGCTTGAGCAGTTCTTGAAACATTTTAGGAGACATAAAAAGCTGTTTCTGGTGTCCCAGATCATCGCTCGTCCAATAGCCGTCTGGATGCAACTCTCTTACGGCGCGGCGCAGGTAGCTCATATAGAGACCGCAGAGGGCTTCGTGCAGGCGGTGCACCTCGTTCGGATGCAGACAATAATCCATGAGCAGGGTCCGCATGCCGCGTATCTCCCAGGGGCGTTCGAAGAAGAGCCGCCAGCAGGCATACAGGACATAGCGGCCTTCCCGGTGGGCCTGTTCGGCCTGTTTTTTCAGGTCCTCAAAACGAGAATCTTTCTCAGGGTCAGGCAGATGGGCAATGAATTCATCCAACCTGTCCCAACTCTCCAGCACACACCGGGCATCGTGAGCTCCGTCATCCTTAATCCCCCAGGGCAAATTCCAAGTGGAATAATTTGACAGGTCCATCCACAAAAAGGCCGCATCCTCGGGGTAGCGCTCGAGTTCTCGCAACCTTTTTCCAAACTGTTCTTCCAACCCTTCGCCCCACCAGCTTGCCTGCACCAAGGGAACCCGGGCCGGCCGGCGGCGATCGATGGCTTTGATTACTTCTTCACGGGGCAGAGGTAGAAAGAGGTCTTTGAGATAGGACATCGGATTAATTCAATTCCTTTGAGCGGGCGGGCATTTAATTATCCGCCGACAGCTTGCGACCGGGTTCTTAGATGCTTTTATGCCGTTCGCGCACCAAATCGAAGACTCGGTTCCAACTATTGATAAAAATGCTGCGGAAGAGGTTTACTGGACCAAAATCTTCGAATTGCTCGACCTCGAGGCCATCCTCCAGATAGCCGCGCTTGAAATCGGGCAGTTTCTCGATCAGTTCATCGATAACCTGCTGTGGGACGGGGTTGAACAAGCGGTATACCACCGGCGGATCCTGCTCAATGAGCTTGTCTGCAGTTCCTTCCCAGTTGATCGTGCAGCACACCTTGCCGCCCACCATTTCTGTGAAGTGGTGCAGCCCGCGGGCACCACCTGCGACAAAAATACCCGGATATTGCCGCTCTTCCATGATCTGGTAAAGTTTGCGCGCCACGGCCAAGCCCGCTTGCCAGAGCACATCAGGGGAGATATCGACTGCCTCTTTCTTCACCACATTTTGTAGATAATCATCGTAGATCCCGGCAATGTGTGAAATGTAAAGCTGGGGGGATTTCCCATATTTGCGGCTGGCCTGTTGGTAGGTTTCGCACAACACCACTGCCTGGTGAATTCCGAAGATTTCAGTGGCATTCAAGGGGATATCCTGGCTGATAAGGTATTCCATGGCGTTTAATCCCGCCTGTGTCGTCGGAACTTTGCAGCAGATGTTAGGCGATACTTTCCTGTTTTCCAAAGCTTCCCGGATGATGACGTCAGGATCCTCCTCATGGATAGGGTCGCCCTGGATGGAGACAAAGCCTTTGCGACCGGCGTTCTTTTGAAAAATTGGCAGGAATCTTTCAGCAATCGGCTTGACCAAGCGGCGTTGAAACTCCGCCACCGCTTGCCAGTCATCTTTCACTTCCTGGATCGTCTCATCCAATATTTTCAGAGCGTAGGCGCCCTCGGTTGGATGATCGATCATCTTCTGGGTGTACGAGGGGTTATTGGTACACCCAGAAGATGCCAGTGAGATGGCCAGATCTGCCTGGGCCCGCGTAGGATTGTTGATCCAGAACTCGGTCGGTGTCTGGTGGGCGACCCGCATGAAATAACTTTCGGGTTTCATTTCTAGTTCCTCCAGGAGGTTTTTTGTGTAAATGGTTCGAGGCCCTAAGCTTTACCATCTATTCCGAAGGAAATTGCAGCAACGCAAAGCGGAGGCAAGTGAATGATGGCTTTTTGACCGGTCAATTTAATATTGCTTAACTTTTGGCTGTGAATCGTTTCTGGCTGATCGAAGGTGTTGCAAGCAGCCGCAGAAGGTCCGGTGACCAGTTCTGCCGTCTGCACAGATTTCAACTGTATGCCGGCAGGGGTTATTTCGACGGTGGCAGGGTCTGTAATACTGCGGTTGATCAGGAAAACGTGCAGGTTATCTTTACCAAGGATAGCGCTGGCATCGATGGTATGTACGGAACCATAATTCTTACTCTCGTAACTGGGCCCATGTACTATGGCTTGTAAGGCGACGCCTTCACGGCGATGTGCATAAAGCATAAGCGGATAATAGATCGACTGAAGCAAAAGCTGGTTGCCGCGAGTAAGGATGGGGGCGATAACATTCACGATCTGGGCCAGGTTGGCGATCCTGACGATATCCGCGTGACGAATGAAGCTGTTCAGGAACCCCGCCACAACCAAGGCGTCTTCCAGGTTATATTCTTCTTCAACCAGGTGTTGGGCAAATTTCCCATGCCCGTTGACGCTTTCGGCATTCTGGGTGCGATACCAGACATTCCACTCGTCAAAAGCCAGGTAATAGCGCTTCTTGCTGCGTGTTTTGGCCTGGGCATAACGACAAAGAGCATCCGCCACTTCGATCTGCTGGTCAATCGAATTGGTCACCGCCAGATAATCGGCTGTGTCCCCGCTCACATTACCGACATAACGGTGCAGGCTAATATAATCGGCGTAATCACCAACATATTCCAGCACGGTCCGATCCCATTCCATATAGGTGGGCAAGCCTATTTCTGCGGAGCCGCAAACCACCAATTCAATGGTCGGATCGGTGTCCTTCATTAACTTGGCAGCTTGTTGAGCACGGATCGCATATTGATCCGCGGGCACGTGGCCTTGCTGCCAGGGACCATCCATCTCGTTCCCCAAGCCCCATAGTTTTACCCCATGAGGTTCGGCCGAACCATTTTTCGCCCGCAGGTCGGAGAATCTTGTCCCGGTCGGCCGGTTGCAGTATTCCACCCAATCGCGGGCTTCTTCCGGGTTCCCGGTGCCCAGGTTTACAGCAATCATCGGCGTCCAATCCATTTTCCGGACTAGTTGGATGAATTCATCTGTTCCAAATGAATTGGGTTCAATGCTAAGCGATGCCAGTTCCTGCAAAACCGGACGGGAAGAACGTGGACCCACCCCATCCAGCCAATGATAGCCCGAGGCAAAATTTCCACCCGGATAGCGCATGGCAGTGAAGGCCAGGTTTTTCAAACTTCTCAAAACATCTTTTCGAAAACCTTGTTCATCGGCCTGTTCCGACTGCGGATCATAAACCCCTTCGTACACGGCCCGCCCGATGTGTTCCAGGAACCCGCCGAAAATTCTAGGATCGACCGGGGCGATCTGAAAATCACGGTGCAAAATTACATTTGTATAATCCATTTCTACCAATTCCTTTATATCAACTCAAATTTGTGGTTGTAGTTGCATCATCTGCCAATATAGAGTAGCATAAGTTGACGAGCAGGTCTTGGAAAGAATTATCTTATATCTGGATTTTATTGTCTGAAACAATCGGGCAAGCGCTGAGACTGTTCAGCTCTAAGTTCGTGATCAGGTGACTTCAGTGACCCGCCCGTTCAACGAATTGAAAGGGTTTGTGTGGGTTACGCTTACACCAAGATAAGAGCAACTTGTTCGCTTAGAGGTGCCGCTAAGAGACCTTGGCTTCAGCGGGCTGGATATGGAATATATCGTTAAGCAGGGCGCCTTCAAAGGCTGGGGTGCATCAGATTCGAGCCGAGGATTGGAAGGAGAGTTCGAAGTTCGGTTATGAATCATCGTCGGCCAGAAATTTACTCATTTGCACTGTATGGCACTGGAATGATAAAATCCTATTATGAAAATCAAAGATATTCTTGAGCATTTCTTATCGCATGCAGACTGGGTGGATCGCGAGACGACCGTCGACCGTGTCATTGTGGGGGATGCCGGGACCGAGGTCGGGAGTTGTCTGGTTACCTGGATGCCCTCTTTCAGGGTGCTTCAACACATGGTCGAACGGGATCTGCGTCTGCTGGTCTGTCACGAACCGACATTTTGGAATCATTGGGATGAGCGACCGGCAAAAGATGTCAGGAGCCAGGAGAAACTGAATTTCATTCAAGATCATGGCCTCGTGATCCTTCGTAACCACGATTGTTGGGACCGCTGGCCTGGTGTTGGCATTCCATGGGCCTGGGCTGGTTTTCTGGGTTTGGGGAGCAAGCCAGTGACCTTTGGCGCGGATGGGTACCAGCACCGCTACGACATCGATCCCGTGCCTCTGGAAGCCTTTGCCCGCCGTGTGGCCGGGAGATGTGCAAGCCTCGGGGAGCCATTGGTCCAGGTTACGGGTGACGCATCCCAGGTGGTTTCCCGAATCGGCATCGGGACTGGATGCGGTTGTGATATTCCCACATTTCAGCAGATGGGCTGTGACTGCTCGATCGTTTGTGATGATGGCTCGGTCTACTGTGCGGAAATTCAGCGTGCTGAAGATTGTTGGCACCCCGTCATTCGCGTGAATCACGGTACGTCTGAAGAGCCCGGAATGGTGACACTGACGGAGTATATGAATACTCATTTCGACGGTCTGTGCGCTGAACACCTGCCTCATGGCAGTACCTTCCAACTAGTGGGAATATAAAAACTATGATCAGCAAAGCTCTGCAAACAGATCTATTTTATCAATGCGTTGGAGCTTAATCTCCGGTAAGGGATTATCCCTGGGTTTAATCGTTGTATCTAGATCATCATGACCTACGCGTTTTTTACGAACGAATTGAACTGGCATGCAAGCCGCAAGGAAAACCACGAGCAATGTAGACTCATTCTGGGGCTCATCTATGCTCTGAAAAAGGTTCTAAGCGATAGGTTGTCTTGTGCCACATTATTTAGCACTATCTGGGACATGTCGCTCAGGAATTAATAAAACACAATAATGCAAACCGATTTGACCGCAATGGTTTAAATAACGACTACAGCCGATTGCGGCGGGATAACTATACGATCTTCAACCGGTTTCCAAACAGGATCATCCACCAGGCGGCAACGGCTGAACGCTTCGCCGTTTTCCTGGCTGGCAGCCACGGTTACTGGCAAATGCTCTTCGTAGTTGCAGATCACCAGTCCGACTTTGTTTGTTTTGGCATTGATGAAAACAGCATACGGATGGTGTGGCTTACCGTCGCAGGTAACGGCTGCACCGAGCGTGTCGCGGAACTCGCCATCCCAGAAGTATTCGCGCAGCTCGGTGCGCAGCGCATCCATGTGTTTCCCATAGGCCATGGTCAGCGGGTAATCATCCAGGCGGCCCTTGAAGTTGTACGGCTCGTAGCTGATGATATAGCGGTACAGCAGGCATTGGTTGATCATATTGCGGTCGTTGAATCCGTTTACAGCTGTCATGAGCTGTATATGCGGCTGCAAGTAGCGACTCAGCGGGATGTGCTGCTTGTTCTCGCTGCGGTGATATGAAAGGTGATAAGTCTCAAACTCCCAATCGTAGCAACCTTCCCCGGCAAACAGAAAATCGGGGCGGGATTCGTTCGTAATCTTCCTGAAATTCTGGATTAATTTGCGGTCATTTGCATACACCATCGCGCCGTAACGATGTCCGTGATGGGGGTCGAAACACATATAAGCCTGGCCGTGATGAAGACATTCGTCGAACAGGATGCCGTCTGCTCCTAACTCCACGGTTTTCGTGAACTCTTTATCGCAAAGTTCAAGATATTCCTCGCTCAAGAAGCACATAGGGATCAGGCGCTTGGTGTTGATATCCAGCAACTGAGTGGCAGTCTGGTATTGGTAACCCGGATACAGATAATAATCACCATACGGGTCCTTGATTGCCAGGCGTTTCAAATCCTTGCGGAACCAATCTGTGCTCCGGTCTGCCCAGGTGAATTTGGCGAAAAGAATAAGCTTCACTCCCATTGCTTGGATCTTTTGGATGGCTTCCTTTAACTCATCCCATGTACCCAGGCGCGAGTCGGGATTGTGAGACGGATTGCCTTGGTCCTGACCGCCCTCGTTCCAACCGACAAGTTGGATTGCCCTAACCCCATGTCTTGCGCAGTCCTCGCCGATCTTCGGCAGGTCGGTGAAGCGTATGCGCAGCTCATCTTCTGGGGAATTAATGTGGATTTGTTGCCAGGAGTGTGGCTCGGTCGTCCATTTTGGCACCTGGGGTGAATGGAACCAGGTATTCCGCCACCGTTTATATATATCCACGCCGTGCTGCCATCCACCCTGGTAAGGTTCTAATGCAATCGGGGTCAGAGCGCAGGTCTCCCCGGGTTGGATATAGGGTACATGCACTGCCGCAAAGCGGGTGAGGACATCTTTTTCAGAGATGATTAATTCTTCAGGAGGGCGAGAATCAATTGAGCTGCCATAGCCTGGGCGCAGCTCGGTGTGCCAGGCCACCAGCTCGCAACTCGGGCTGACAACCCCGGTATAAAGGCCTTGCTTCTCACCGCGCATTAGGAAGAAGGGAGCCATTGGCGCGCCGACAAATGGAGACCAATTATGAAGCTGAGTCGGATGATCAACGCCAGCCCCCCCCGTAGGTTGTCGTACTGCGGCCAAAGGCGCCATTCTTGTGCCGAGGCGTAAGTATATATGAAGGTCTTGAACCAGGATTCGTCCGGGGGATGAGCTACATCACCGAGATAAGGACAGAAGACATTTTCAACCACCAATCCGGAATGGTTCTCCACGGTCATGGCGAACACAGCTTGACGGTCGTCCAGTGTTACATTCAATGTCAGCTTGATATCGTGCTTGCCACCGTACTCCGAAGTAACGCCATCCCAACCGAGAGTCGCACAACGTCCGCCCGGGGTGACTTCCAGAGTGCTGAGCGCCTGTTTTTCGCCGTAGACCGGGTTATTGCGCCGTTCTTCCGAAAGCGGTAACAGCAATCGAAACGAAAGCCCCAGCGAAGGCCGGTTGATGATCTTCCAATCCGTATGAATTGCTCTTAGACCGACTAATGCGCCATTAACGCGGTTAAATTCCAGAACAAGGTTGTCATTCTTTAAAGTGAAAGTCGTCATTTACCTGCTCCTCAATTTTTCCCATTGCGAGACTGTCCCAAGCCGCTTCGACGAGGTCACCAGTCATTTTAAAAGCACAGCTTGTCTCCCTGGCAACTTCCCTTTTTATTTTGTCATTTTTGGTCTCATAGTTTTGCTTTTTTATGTGATCGGTCTCCTATACTTTTTTTTGAATGGCTCCATCCCGGCCACCTTGTTTCTGTTATCCGGGTTATTCCTTCAGACCCCTATCATCTGCTTAAGCCTGGAGACGAAATAATTAAAGTCTTCCCAGGATATTTCCGGATGAATGAGATGGTCCAAAGCGGGGATGTACCCGCTGTGCTTGAACACTTCAGCAATTCTTTCCAATTCCCGGTCGATACACGCTTTGCCCTTGGCAATCTCCTGCTTATCAATACCGCCCATGATGCCAAGATTGGGATACTGCTTTCGGTAAGCCACAATATCGCAGCCGGCGGCTACCTCGAATGGAAAAATGATATTGATGCCGCATTCCATAAACAGAGGGATTAGCTTGGAACAATCTCCATCGGTGTCCAGAGAAAATATTTTTATGCCCTGTGCGTCGGCAAAAGCCTTGATTTTCTTATAATTCGGCATCATGAACTCTCTCACCATTTTGGGAGAAATCAGAGAGCCGTTTTTGCCGGACATATCCTCCCACATGTGAATGGCATCCACTTTTACCTGCCGGCACACCTTGGCATAGATATTCAGCCAAAAATCGGTAAGATAATCCATGATTTCCCGGATAAGCTCAGGCTGGTCATAGAAGGAAACCAATAATGTCTCAACCCCCAGCATATCCCTGAGCGTCCCAAAAAGTCCATAGGGGTAATCGCCCAGTTGAACTATTTTATCGCCCGGATTATATTGATTGACAAGCTCCTCCCAATTATCCGGAAACCGGCGCGGGTCATCCGGATCCAGCCTTTCTTCCTTCAGCTTTCTCCAGTCGGCAATATTCTTTATGGGATATTCAATATACCTCGGTATGGATGACCCGTTTTTCCTGACTTCCTGAATGATCCCGTAAGAATCTTTTATGATTTGCGTATCGGCTTTTTCTTCGATCACCTCGTACGTAAATGCGGGCGAATACCCGAGGTTTACATTTACAAGCACAAATCCTTCGTCAAACCCAAAGCTATCATCCCAGGTATTATGCATGTCTAATCCTTCCTGCCTCCATCTTTCAATCGTCTCTTTCCATGGTCCTAAGTAAAATACAAAGGGCAATCGGTCCACCTTCTGACACAATACGGTTCTTATGATTCGTTGCCGGTTATTCATAAGGATTGGGTTCCTCAGGCAGTTCTCGTTATCTCCGGGTTGTTATTGGCAAAATGCTTCAGGATGACCATCGGTTCGCATTGGCTTTGGTTGATAATCTTAACTCCCATTTTGGCGGCCGGTTCGCCAACTAAGAACTCGTCGGCGCTTAAGAGACACCCCCTGCCCCCTTTATACCTCTGTGGGGTACTGCGGGGACTTTCACCAATGGGCGGGACGGAAGCGGCGGGATGGGCTTGCCTGCAACCTTACACATCGCAGAGGCCAGGGACGCCCGCGCATCAGCCTCGCCGGTCACTGTGGTAATCCCAAGTAGCTTACATTCGGGATTGGCAAGCAGGTAGGCTAAACAGATGGCGTCATCAATATCAGAACCGATGTCGGTATCGAGTAATACTTTAATTGGCATAATTGTTCCTGTGAGGTAACTACTCAGCTATCTGAGTCAAAAGTCATTAATTAAGGTTGCCGAGTCAGGCATAATTGGAGTCAATTGTCATTAACAAATAGGTACAAATGATTCTAGCATAAACGGGAATAATTATGGATAATCAGGCTCATGGAACACAATCAACTACCCACCGACGAAGAAGTGAGCCGAGCCTATCAGCAGGGAGAAGAGGCAGTGGTAAGATTGGTTCGCAAGCTGACTGACAATTTCAAGGTTCTGGTCATTAGAATGCAAGCTTTAGAAGATCGGCTCGCCAAGAACAGCAGCAACAGCGGCAAACCGCCCTCCAGTGATGGATTGAACAAACCGTCCCCCAAGAGTCTGCGCAAACGCCATGACAGGAAAAGCGGAGGGCAGCCGGGTCATGCAGGGCATACGCTCAAAACTGTTGAGCATCCTGACCGGGAAGAAGTGCATCGCGTGAGCCGTTGTCATTACTGTCATAGGTCGTTGGAAGAGGTGGAAGCCAGTGGGATCGAAAAGCGACAAGTGTTTGATGTGCCAAAAGTCCACATAGAAGTGACCGAGCATAAAGCCGAGATCAAGCGTTTTCCGCACTGTGGTGAAATTAGCAAGGCAGATTTTCCTGAGGGTGTCACACAGCCAGTGCAATATGGGCCGGAGATCAAAGCGCAGGCGGTCTACTTCAACCAATATCAGTTGCTGCCCCTGGAGCGGACCGGTGAGGTCTTCGAAACATTATATGGGCAGGCGCTGTCTGAAGGGACCATCCTGGAAGCCTGCCAGGAAGTTGCCGAGCGGGTTGAAGGGGGGAATGCAACCATCAAGAAGCATCTGACCGAACAGGAAGATGTGGTGCATTTTGATGAAACGGGAGCACGGGTCGAAGGCAAGCTGGGTTGGCTGCATTCAGCGAGTACTGCACTGCTGACCTACTATGCAATGCATGCCCGGCGCGGGAAACCAGCGATGGATGAGATCGGGATCTTGCCTGATCTGAAAGGTCGTGCTATTCATGATGGCTGGAAAACCTACTTCAAGTATCCCATCCTGCACGGGCTGTGCAATGCCCATCACTTACGCAGGTTGAAATTCTTGGAAGAGCGCTACCCGCAAGCCTGGGTGACCGAGTTGGCCGATCTACTGGTGGAAATGAAAGAAGCGGTGGATACGGCCAGGCAGGCATCTTTGACTTGCCTGATTTCCGAACAGTTGATCGCCTTCGATACCCGCTACGATCGTTTGGTGGAACAAGGTTTGCAGGCCAATGCCCCTCCGGAACGGCCAGCAGATCACCCGAAAAAACGGGGACGGATCAAGCAGAGCCCGGCCAGGAACCTTCTGAAGGAGTTCCAGGTTCACAAAGAGTCTGTGCTGGCTTTTATGTACGATTTTAAGGTTCCGTTTGACAACAATCAGGCGGAACGGGATATCCGCATGATGAAAGTGAGGCAAAAAATATCCGGATGTTTTCGTTCAAAAGAAGGCGCCGATATTTTCTGCCAGATCCGTGGCTACATTTCAACCGCTCGCAAGAATGAGCAGCAAGTCGTAGATGTTTTGCGATTGGCTCTCGCAGGAACGCCTTATTTACCTTCTTGCGTCTCAACTGCCTGAGTAGTTACCCTGTGAGAATATATCTGCCCGATACAGGCCTAACCGGAAAAATCTTTTTTCAATCTTGCCACGGTACTCCGAAGGGTGGCCATCCAGACCGGAGGCGCACAGCGCCAGCCTGGGGTGACTTCCAAGGTGCTGAGTGCCTGTTTTTCACCGAGACTGGGTTATTTCACCGTTCTTAAGCAAGCGGCAGCAGCAATCAGATCGAAAGCCTTAATTTAGACCGGTCGAGGATCTTCCAATCCGTCCGAGCTGTGCTCAGGCTGACAGTGCGCCATTCTTGTGGTTAACTTGCTGAACGAGATTATCATTTTCCAAAGTGAATACCGTCGTTTGCCTGTTCCACAATTTCAACTTACATACTGTCGGATGAATAAATATTTATTTTTGTCTCAGGGTATCATCAAATGTCTTATAGGTCTTGGATAGTATTATGGTAAATTAGTATTTTGTTGTCCGATCAGCTTATGTCGTTTCAGATGGAGAGGCTTGCTGACGGAATGCCCTGGGCGAACATCCGGCAACTTCGCGAAAAACACGCCCGAAATAACCCACATCCTCGTAGCCGACATCAGCAGCAATTCCGGTGATACTCTCGTCGGTGAGGAGGAGGAGCTCCTTCGCCTTTTGGATGCGAAAGCGATTCAAGTAATCCCACAGGGAAATTCCCGTATCCATCTTGAAGATCCGACTCAGGTAACTCTTGCTCACCCCGATTGTTTCAGACAGTTCTATTAAAGAGAATGACCGGGTGTAATTCTGCTGAATATATGCAAAAGCCTGCTTGACTAGCATGCTGGTGGGTTGGAGAATGGTGCTGCTACCGGTCAGGACGCGCTGTATTCCTGCCACGCTTTCAAGGTCAGACAAGACCCCCTTGGTCTGCAGCATCACTTTGGGAGCGTCAAGACGTTTTACATCTTCATAGGAAAGAATTTTCCCGGTGATGACGATCACCGGTATCAATGCGGTTTTCACATTGCTACGCAGGTGCTCAAGAACCTGGAAGCCATCGATATCCGGCATCATCAAGTCGAGCAGGACCAGGTCCGGGGTTTCTTCTTCGAGCAGCCTGAGCGCTTCCCTACCACCGCGGATTGCCCGTACCAGGAATTCGGAAAGGGATGAGCTGATCAACTCCTGGTAATATTTCAGCGCTTGGGAGTCGTCGTCGATGATCCAGATTTCACCACGCTGCACCGCCTGCGGGAGCAGGTTTAAAACGTGCTGCAACATCTGTTTCCCCACCGGCTTGAGCAGGACATTGGTCAGCTTGCTCCCTCCGGAGAGCATCCCGCCGATGTTTTCATGGATGATGAGAAGAGGCAACTGGCAGTATTGGGAGTAGCTGCGCAGTTTTTGAATGATGGACCAATCCCCTGGCCGGGCATTTTCCAGATCCCAGGCCAGCGCGACCGGTTTTCCATGCTGGACGATTCGATCAAAATCGTCGCTGCTGCCCAACCAGGAAGGTTCGAGGCCATTCTTCTGACAAATAATTTGGATGGCCGGGGCGGGCATTTTATTGCTGGAGAGCCACAATAAGAGGGGTTGAACGCCCTCTGTATTGACCTCTTTGGCCGAAGCATAGTTTAATCCCGGAAGAGGGATATAGACATGGAACGTGCTGCCATAACCGGACAGGCTGTCCAATGTAATTGAGCCACCATGGAGCGCCACCAGCCTACGGGTAATGCTGAGTCCTAACCCAATTCCTCCTCTGCGCTGCCCCGGTGGTTCGACCTTTACGAAGGGTTCAAAGATCCTCTTTTGAAGCTCCGGCGAAATTCCCGACCCGGTATCCGATATCCAAAAGTGGAGGTGAGGAAGCTGGACCTCGGCGCCCAGGATTATCTTACCGGATTGGGTAAACTTAAAAGCATTGCTCAAGAGGTTCATGAGAATCTGGCGCAGACGTACCGGATCCGCGTGTAGAACGGGAAGGTGATCTGGGATCTCGAGGAAGAGGTCAACATCCTTTTGTTTATTGATGGAGGTCTCTTTGAAAGTCTCGAATACTTCTTTCAGAAGATTGCGCGGCGATACCGGTTCGTAGCAAAGGTCCAGTTCCCCGATCTCCGCGCGCGACATATCCAGCAGGTCATTAATCAGACGGATCAGGTGCTCTCCGCTGTCGTATATATACCCCAGGTCTTTGGTGAGCTGGGAGGGAAGTTCGATCCCGTAGGGGTTGGGGGAGGAAAGAGCAACATGGCTGAGACCTAAAATGATATTTAGCGGTGTTCGTAGCTCGTGACTGACGTTAGCTAGCAGATGGGTTTTTAGTTGGTCGCTTTTTATCGCTTTCGCCTCCGCCTCGAGTGCCACTTGGACGAGTTCGGCGCTCTTCAGTGCGCTGCTCAAGTGCCCTCGGAGCGTGGTGTATACATCCCCGTCACGCGGGCCGATCTCAAACAGGACGAAACCGATTTGCTCCTCTTGAAAATACAAGGCTTCTATGTCAAAGTCGGCCCGGCGATCTTTCGGGAGCAAACCCAATGGGATCAGCTGCTTGGTCGGAAACCGGATTCCGCCCTGATCCAGAGGCAGGCGTTCCC
>Ga0315288_10008604_pt1 | contig 12871 bp, 12 predicted proteins | sample YL17G11_20_MG_FD_203454 | JGI IMG/M metagenome (GOLD analysis project Ga0315288, IMG submission 203454) | Sediment microbial communities from Yellowstone Lake, YNP, Wyoming, USA - YL17G11_20 | ecosystem: Environmental > Aquatic > Freshwater > Lake > Sediment | place: USA: Wyoming | collected...
CCGATGATAGGACCTGCCTAATACATAGCTGCTCGCAGAAAAACATAGGGAGGGACGGCCACTTGCCCATCCCTCCCTATTAGCATCTTCTCAGCAGTTACTTACCCTATGAAGGACCGCGAATTCTTGTCAGTCAGCTAACTTCAGCTCTTTCGCTGTCCTATTCAAAGGCGTTTACTCACTCACTGCCTACAGCGGCTTGCACAATATCCTGAGTGTTGCAACCTGCTTCTCCTCGCCCGGGTTCCCCGGGAGGCTGCCCAACAAGTCTGCCTTCTTCACCTTGACACAAACGTCAGTCTGGCCGCCCGGCTTATCAATGTTGGGGCCAGGGTTCTGATACCGGCAGCTCCAGTCGCCAGCCATCTTTGTATCGACGACTTGGCATTCAAGTGCCAAATTGAAGTTGCACTTTATATCAAGCATCTTGCACCCTTCGAAGCAAGGGAAGTCGTCGCCACACTGAATTTGGGCTAGCCACAGCACCCAGTCCTTCTCATTCACGATTTTGATGAACCACGGTATCTTCATCTTCACTGGGAAATCCTTCACAGGCTGTGCAATCCAGGTCCAGTAGCCTTCCCAGCCCTCGTACTTTACCTGTGCGCTGAAAGCCGGCAGAGCCAATAGGGCTACTGCTGCTATGCCTAACAATACACTTTTCTTCATTTTTGTTTCCTTTCTCAAATCTTCGCTCCCTGGCAGCCGATATTGACTACTGGGAGCTAACCCAGGTTTTCTGGCTCGGCAACCACATGCCTAAGCCACACACAACAGCGGGCAAAATCCTGCTTTACCGACTCTTGCGGGTATGCCCGCCTTACACCCTCCCGAGCCGGGGCCCGTGAAACGTACGATTTCGAATCTGCGATTTCACTCGGAATCGATAACTATTCCGCCGCCTCAAGACCGGACCAGATTCTTTAAGCGGCTCGCAAGTCTTTTCCTACCTTGCGAGTTATCAGCTTTTCTATGCCACACCTCCTTTCTCCCCTGTCCCTTCAGAGGGGCCTCTCGTCTTAGGACAATGCCTCCCCGTAGGTCCTGGGCAATCTAAAAATAACGCGGCAAATCCGCTGCAGAATCCTCCTCCTCTTGCTTGCCGGCGAGCCTCAGCAACAACCATTGTCTTGTCAGTGCATCCGAGCTGAGGCAATCCGCCTGTATGCTATTGCTGCGCTGCATCCTCCCTCAGCGCCAATGATTTACCATTTATCGAGCCTTTTTGCAGTCACCCGGCCCGATCTGCCAAGAGGTGGGAAGCGGAGAGTGATATAGAAGTGAAACTCAGCATGCCCTCACCTCTCCTCACTTTCACCTCTCCTCGACCTTTCACCTTGAGGCCCAGCTACGAAGCGCACCGCTTGTTCTCACGTAGAGTTGCAAGCCCATACCACCAACGCCTGGCCTCTGATAACTTACCCAACTTTACCAGTTTTCTTATTCTTTGTCAATAGTAAAAATAACAATTTAGCTTTTTTTTGTATTCAGCCGATTCTTCCTATATTGCCCAAACAATCACGCCCTGTCAATAGGTGGGATCGAGAATTATACAATTGGGCGGACCTACCGTTTTGTGGGCTCCTTATCAGCCTGACTGCCAAAAAACAAAAGATAAACTCTTAAGCGTTCAAAATTCACACCGTCTTACCAAAGTACGCTATTTTATCTATTTCCTCAATACAAGTCAACAGCGAATCTCCCTAAACTCTAAAATTTTGTTTTTTTTTGGAGAATTTTCCGCTCGCCGCGCAGCAGCCATGCGGCTTATGTCACACCGCTTAAGAATTGCCGTGCTTTTGTAACACCTTGTAAAAAAAGAAGATAGCTGGATACAATATCGCACAATCAAAGGTCGAAAGATACCAGCCTCATCCCCACGAAAGCGCGAGCTCGTCGGCATTTTTTTGAGCACAACGCGCACACATTTTTCTTGATCACCGAGCGGGTCAGGCTACTCAGGCGTATTGTCGGTGTCGCCGGCACGCTCTCTGCGCGTGCCAACCATGAATTACCGGACCATTTGCGATTATACATAGATTGCCCCATTACCCGAGGTTTGACGCGCAACTGAGAGTATTATGTGCTCCTGTCGATTTGCCGAGATGCTTTTGGCTATAAAGCCAGAGTGACATATTTTGCCCGCGATACTTCGTAGAAATACAAGCCATCGAAGACGCTATCACGGATCGCGCCGTCAGACCAAATGAAGTGGAGTCATAGTTGGGCAAGGACACGGCGGCGAGTTCGTATTGAGGTCGCCGGGTAGTGACAACAAAATCCTTGATCTTATGTTCATCCGGCAGGTGCGGGTCACTTTATCGCTAAAGACAAAAGAGCCTGCCGCTCCCCGGTGGTCGCATTTCGAGAGGACGAAGACAAGAAGAGCAGTTCAGTGACCATTTGCAACTGCGGTTAGGAATCTAAGATTGACAGAATCGTATAATAGGGCTTTGCAAATAGGCCGATGCAATTGGTGGCTATCCTTAAACGCGCCGGGTAGGCTCAAGCTCATCACATAACAGTTGGTCGTGTGTCGCTGAACTGACCTTGCCGTTTCAGGAGGTTGTCACAAAACCGCTGGGACGAGTTCTACGCCTTGCTTGTAATTCACGTTCCGTGGCTGAGGTACGACGGTCACGAGCTTCGGACCAAACCTATCTCCATAGCTCATCTGCCAGCAGCCAGAAGACAGAGCCGCCCGTGTCTTTCCAACCTCCCCGAGCTGGACTCGAACCAGCAACCTAGCGGTTAACAGCCGCTCGCTCTACCGATTGAGCTATCGGGGAATCATATCGCACCAACAGAAATCGGCACACTGTCGATCTTGTACTACTGTCGGCGAAATTATCACCAAATATGCCGTAAATTGCAACAACTTTTCAAGACCGCCCTATTTTTGCCGATACTACGAAAAGCGGCTGTGCTGCTGGACAAACGACGTATGCCACTGTAAACTGCTGATTTTGCGAAGTTTAGTTGAATCGGGCTGAAGGTTCTTTCTCGAAGGGCAGTTTTTTAGTCTCATAAGAATTCTGCTGCGGAGCATAGAATTGACAGAACAAAAAATCAACGCGGCGTATCTTACGAAGGGCAAATGTGGTACACGCTTACGGCGTGGTTGAGGTCTTAGGCTTGCATCGCTTATATGGCTAAAGATATACTGAGCGTCGGTGGGTTTACTCTGTTGCAGAGAATTGGCAGTGGTGCTCGCAGCACGATTTACCTTGCAATGGACGAAGAGGACCAGACTAATGTCGCCCTTAAGCGGCTTATATTTGAAAAGCCGGAAGACCTAAGGGTCTTCGAGCAGACCGAGAATGAATATAGAGTGGCCCGGCGGGTTGACCATCCTTACGTCCGCAAGTGCTATAAACTCCAGAAAATTCGCAGCATGTTCAAAGTGAAAGAGATGCTGCTTTCGATGGAATACTTCGACGGCAAGACCCTTGAAGACAGCCCCACTTTGAGTCTGGGCGATGTGCTGCTTGTATTCAGAATGGTAGCGGGCGGCCTTTATGCCATGCATCAGCAGGGATTTGTGCACTGCGACATAAAGCCGAACAATATTCTTCTGAGCAAGTCCGGCTCCATCAGAATTATAGATCTGGGCCAGAGCTGCAAGATTGGAACCACCAAGCCGCGAATTCAGGGTACTCCGGATTACATCGCTCCTGAGCAGGTCAGGCGCAAGCCGCTCGGACCCAAGACCGACATCTTCAACCTCGGCGCCACAATGTATTGGGCGCTAACCGGAAAAAACGTGCCCACTCTGATACCCAAAAAGAACAGCTTTGGCTTGCCCGTGCATGAGCCCTGCAGGCCCCCTCACGAGATAAAGAAACGAATCCCCCTGAACATTTCAAGACTGGTAACGGACTGCATAAAAGAGGACCCTGCAGAACGGCCCGCCTCTATGATGACGATAATATCCAGGCTGGACCTGATGATACACAGTATATTCGCCGACAAGATAAGACCAAACAAGGATGCCTCAGACAATCATTGACTTGCTGAATAAGGCGGTAGAAGCCAACAAGGTAGATATGTTTCGACGCGGCAACCTCATTCACCTGCCGGCTGAAGGCTCGCTGATAGCAACCGGCGACATCCACGGACACAGGCGAAATTTTGAAAGGATAGTCGCCTTTGCCGACCTGGCCAGCCGTCACGACCGGCATGTCGTCCTGCAGGAAATCATACACGGAGGACCACAAGATGCCGAGGGCGGCTGCCTCTCATACAGACTGTTGTTCGACGCTGTCCGTTACAAGCTGATGTTCCCCGACCGCGTTCATATCATCATGGGAAATCACGACACCGCGATAATCAACAGCACCGCGGTAATGAAAGACGGCAAAGAAATGAGCCGCGCATTACACCTGGCTCTGAAGCGAGAATTTCGACAGGCCTCTACTGACGTAGAACAGGCTATACGGCAATTCTTATTCTCGCAGCCGCTGGCGGTCCGGTGCGAAAACAGAATATGGCTGTCACATTCGCTGCCCGGCGACCACTTTGTCGATAAATTTGACCGGCAGGTTATGGACAGGCAATTAAAACTCAACGACTGTGAAAAACCAGGCTCGGCTTACCTTTTGACCTGGGGAAGAAGACACAGCCAGGCCCTGCTGGACAAAATGGCTGAACTTTTCGACGTGGACATTTTCATTCTCGGCCACCAGCCGCAGCAGCAGGGATGGCACAAAGCCGCTAAGAATTTGATAATCATAGCCTCCGACCATAATCACGGCTGTCTGCTCTCGATCGACCTGGCAAAATCCTATACCATCGATGAGTTAATCAGCTTGACAATTCCGCTGACCTCTATACCATAAAAACTCAAAACTCCAAGCTAAAAGTGCAAAGCCCAAATGCAGGGCTTGGAAAAGTTTTGAGTTTTGCGATGGTATCTTACTTTTTACACCTTGCATTTTGAAGTTTTTAATGGCGTGGTATCACTACATAGCCCTTGCGGCAATTTTGTCGCAGCTACTTGTCGTCGCTCTGGCGTACAGCAATTACTGTTATGCGCTGCAGAAATACAAAAAGAAACGCCTGTGGCACAAACTACGCACAGCGTTGATTGTACCCTGCAGGGGTTTGGACTCGGAATTTCGAGAAAACATCGCCTCATTCTTTAACCAAGATTATGAAAACTATCTGCTGTGGTTTGTCGTTGCCGACAGATCGGACCCGGCCTACGACGAATTATGCAGATTAAAAACTGATCTGAGCCCGGCCTCGAAAGCTCTCGATGTGCAGATATTGGTCGCGGGCGGCACACAGTCGTGCAGCCAGAAGATTCACAATTTGCTATACTGCTACCGCAAGCTGAGCGATCCCCGCTGCCTGCGAAAGCAGGAATCAGTCGAGCCGCTCGCCCCTGCGCAAGAAGGGGTGGAGATTCTCGCCTTTGCCGATTCGGATATCTGCGTTCGCAATGACTGGCTAAGTCACTTGGTCTGGCCTCTTCACCGGTCCAAGACCGGCGTTGCCACCGGTTACCGCTGGTTCATACCGAAAAAGAACAACTTGGCCAGCCTGGTTTTATCCGCGGTCAATGCCAAGGTAGCTCAATTGCTGGGCAACACGTGTTTCAACCAGGCGTGGGGCGGATCGATGGCTGTCCGGGTAGAGGTTTTCCGCCGGCTGGGCATTGAAAAAATCTGGTCGAGAGCTTTGAGCGACGATTTATCGCTGAGCCGGACGGTCAAAAAAGCCGGCATGAAAGTTGCGTTTGTCCCCGCCTGTCTTGCGGCCTCTTACGCATCAATCACGTGGCGAGAGCTATTTGAGTTTGGCCGGCGACAATTTCTAATTACGCGGATAAGCACGCCGCGAACCTGGTGGTTCGGCCTGCTAAGCAGTCTCTATTCGGTGCTGGGCGTATGGGGCGGGGCCGGCCTGGCGGTCTACGCAACTCATAAGTTTTTAGCTTTTAGTTTTGAGTTTTTAGTTATCCTGGCTGTACCTATCATATTTTTACTGAGCCAATTCAGCCAGGCAATCCTACGTCAGAAAATGGCCCAAAAGCTGCTCAAATACGGACGACGAGTCACGAGCGACGAGCGACAAGCAATCAGGGCCGCCATGTCTGCTGACATTCTCGGTTTTTGGGTATGGTCGCTGCTGCTACTATCCTTTGTGATCTCTTCAGCCTTTGGCAGAACCATCTGCTGGCGAGGAATACGCTATAAACTGCTGGGTCCCACTGAAATAGTTGTACTGAGTGGTCGACCATAACCAACGGCTGCAATTGGCTCCTGATGTTTCACTTGTTTTTTGGCTCTTCTGCTGGTTTTGCTGATTCTCTCAGAACCTCTCTTATTTTCTCCGCTCTGAGCTTCTTTAACTGGTCCGTCAGGTCACTTTCCCGCAGCATAAATTCGATGTAGTACCTGCCGCCGTCCATGGGAATACTTATCTTGCCGACATACTCGCCGCTTCCCGCTGCTTTGGGAGGAGGGGGTACTTTTGTGTGCAGTGGTCCTAGCACGGAGGTTTGATTCCTCTCAACATGAATAGTAACCGCCCCATCCACTGTACTTACTACATTCCGCAAGGCTTGCCCGAGCTTAACATTCTGCATGTCAACTGAGATTTTCTCACTCAACCACGAAGGATCCCGCTTATCTACAAAAAGTTCCATACCCGTCCAGCTCGCAAGCCTACGAATGATCGCTTCCGCCGCTTCGTCCTTGAAAGAAATATCGACTATCTGGTCGAGCTTCGCCTCACAAAAATCACTCTCACTCACACTCCAAATTTCCGCAGGCTGGTTGGGAAAATCAGGGCCCGAAACGTACCACGCTGGTCCAATAGAATCCAACAACTGGGGTAATGTCGCCGCGGGAGATGATTTACCTTCCGGTATTCCTTCCGCAAGCTGGGTCACAACTGCGCTCAGGTCCGAATAACGCCCAACCGGCAAAATCACCGCGTGGAAACATTCACTTATCATCCCTTTCAGGATTTCTCCTGGACTACCAGCACTTACTGTCAAGACCATTGTGTACATCCTTTTGAGCAGCTCTATTTGTTTCGTCGTCGGTCTGCCCAGGACATGTTGCAATTCCGGCCGCGGATAGATGGTGATTTGCTCATCTCCCACCGCGTACCGCATAAAAAAGGCGTTTAGCATTTCTGCCATGCTCTCCGCCAGCGGCCCGTCCAGAGTCACCGAAAGCCTCGTTGCCTTGCCCTGCGGCAGCCTCCATATTGCCTCATCCGACAAACCAATCTTCAGGTCAGCTTTTTGCCCGATTTCCTCCAGGGCTTCGGCGATAGTCACGTCAGTTAGCTTAATGCTTACCGGCTTGGCAAGTTTCTGCTCCAATTGCAATTTATCGGCATAAGCATAATCAACCGATAAACCAATCAAAGTAACTGCCAGGACGAGTACTTTTCCACAAACCTTTACGCTCATTTTCTTCTCCTTCAGATCAGAAGTTTTTCAGAACAAACACATCACATCTCTCATATTATTACTGACGCCGTTGTCCGCGTACAAAGGCTCGGTCCTGCTGATTACCATCCATGCCCCCTGAGCGTTACCTGCTTTGTCACTTCCCCTCGAATCGATTATTCTAATATCGCACTTTGCCAGCTTTGTATCGGGTACAGCAATGTCAACCGTCACCTGTGACTTGCTCAGGCCTTCTATAATCTCAACGGAAGCTGAGCCTTTGCGGTTACCCAACTGCATATCCGCCGACTTTTCGAGCTTAATCATCACTATCATAAGCAGAACCGCCGCTGCCGCCGCGACCCCTGCGGCTATCTTAAACACGCTCGGCAGTCCAATCGGATAGGTCTTGGTCTGCTGCGTCTTGTCCAGCCGCCTGGATATCGTCGAACTCAATTCATTCCAGTCAACATTCCTCAACTGCTCATCCGCATTGCGCCCCAGCAAAAGATCGATTTTCTCGTGCCCATCTAACATTGCAGATACTCTTTCAGCAATACCTTCAATTTCTGCCTTGCTCGAAACACGTACCATCTGACCGCCTCAACCGAACAGCCCATGATTTCAGCCACTTCTCTATGTGATAGATCTTCCAGCCCAAAAAGCGATATCGCCTTAGCTTCCTTTTTCGAGAGTTTCAGCATCGCTCGCCGTATTGCTTCCTTCAACTCCTTCGCGCTTTCTGTCTCAGCCGGTGAGAGGCTTGTTTTATCTTCATAGCGGTCGGCGATTTCTATGCTTTCTGGTCTGCGTTTAGCCTTTCTGGCTTGACTGATCGCTGCGTTGGCAACAATCCGCAGCAGCCAAACCCCAAACCGCTTGGCCTCTCTCAGTTTGCCGATATTCAAATAAGCATTAACAAAAGCCGTCTGGACTGCTTCGGCCGCCTCCTCCGCATCTCCCAACACGCGTACAGCCACTTGCATTGCCCGCCGTTGATACACCTTTACAAGTTCATCAAAGGCACCTCTATCGCCGGCCTGGCTGGCTTCGACCAGGTCGGCGGTATCGCTGGCCGTTGTTCTGCTGACATTGCTCACGCATCTTTCCTCATCACCTTACAGACGCACTAACTCCCGTAAACGTTAGTTGATTCTATGAGAAATCGTATCTTTGGACCACATCGCAACCCTTTGTGGGAAAAATCGGCTTTTCTTTGAAGGATCTGTCTGGTGTGTAAGCAGCAGTGCGGCCCTGAGCTCACACATTACCCCCCCGGACGTGTGCCGAGGGCAAAGACATGAATATCCCAGGCGATGTAATAAGTAATAAACTCCCCAGAGAGAATAAACCACACCAAATTCACGTTCCAAAAGCCGCTTGATGGCCGGGCCGTTAAGAACACAGACGCCATCTTCTTCAAGAGGACCTGCTTGGATACGTTGACAGAATCTCTGTTCCATCTGGCGAGGCAATTTGGTTGGCTGGCCAGGACGAGGTTTATCTTTTAATTGTTCTATACCACCCTGGTTATATCTTTTAATCCATTTTTGGATGGTACGACGGCCAGCACCAATTATTTTCATAATCTCAGGACAGGTCAGGCCCTCTTGTGCCAGATATACTGCATGAACCCTGCGGGCGAGTTTGGGGTTGGATTCTGTTTTGTACAGCTTCAATAACTTGTCCAAAGTATGATGTGATTTGACGTTCATAGTAGCCTCCGTGCGAAAAAAAGTATCATTTCTATGCCACTACGAACAATATCGGATATTTAATTGGCAGCGCCTTAATTATTTACAATTGGTATTAGAAGTGGGTTATGAGGAACTGAGAAAATGTGCAATGTATTCAATGTCCTGTCTTCTCAAGCCAATTCAGAGCCAGCAGGCAAAATTCATATAGACTGATTACACAATCGCCATTGAGATCCAACTCAGTATTCTCATTACAGTCATTCATCAGCCAGATTTCGAAAAATCCAGGAAGATCGTCCATACGGACCATACCGTCACCTGTGAAATCGCCGTATATCCGCGGTACTACTCTTATGTCAGGGCGCGGTGGTGCTGCCATACCATCGCCCATATAGAAACCAGGTTGAGTAGGCTGATTATATGCTACGTTCTGCCAAGCCACGCTCAGCCTGTAGGTCGGATCATGCATGAAAGTATAAAAACGGTTGTCGGCAGGTATTGTGGTCGTGAAGATACGCAGCTCCTGGTTGTCCCATGTTCTCCAAATGACTTCCTCTCTCCAGTCCCCCATAATATCAGCACACAAGGCGGGAGTCGATTTTGTGCCATTATTTGAGGTGCAACCGTCAGCTGTAAGTAGTCTAATTTCTGAACTACTTGACCAATTCCACTTGGAGATTCTATTGCCATCAAGGATTTCACGAAGCGGATCGCTATCCCACCAAATCCCAAAATTACAGGACCACGGCTTGGAATAGGAAACCACTTCGCCCTTGCAGTTCAATAGGCAGTTCAAACCAGAGCCTGAAGCCCAACACTCATAGCCTCGGTGACGGGGATCAATATCCATCGCCACCCCTCTTCCAACGTCTGTGAACGGCGCCGCCCCCCATGTCATCACTCCGGTTGCGGCATCACGAAATTCGACACCATACTCGTGATCGGGATTTTCATGGATGCCAAACACTTCCAGACCCGGCCGATCCGGATCCATATCGGATAGATGCATGGCATCTCCATGCCCTAAACCTGTCGAATAGAGTCCTCTCCCATCATCATCAATCGCACATGCCCCATAAATGATTTCATCCCTGCCATCGCCATCAACATCACCAACGCTTAGGTTATGATTGCCCTGCCCCTCGTAGGCAAGGTTACCAACAGTGCCATCACGGCTATCGAAGGTCCAGCGGTGTGTCATCTGGCCATTTCTCCAATCCCATGCCACTAACCACGTCCATGTATAATAACCCCGACACATGACCAGGCTGGGTCTTTCCGCATCAAGATACGCGATACACGCGAGGAAACGGTCCACTCGGTTGCCATAGCATCCCGGGTCGCCCCAGTCACAAACATTACCCCTGGGTGGTATATAATTGACCGTGACAAGTGCTGCGCCTGTCCGCCCGTCAAAGATCGTAAGAAACTCCGGTCCTGACAATATGCGGCCTGCCACATTGCGGTAATCCGCATCGGCATCGCCGATGAAATTGCCGAGTCCGTCAACAGTCCCGTCTGCTGTTTTACAGGCCAGCTCAGCCTTGCCATCACTATCAAGATCGTAGACCATAAATTGCGTATAGTGTGCACCTGCCCGGATGTTTATTCCTAAATCAATCCTCCACATTAAGGTACCATTCTGTTTGTAGGCATCAAGAAATACGTTACCACTGTATCCGTCTTGTGCATTATCCTTCGAATTGGATGGATCCCATTTCAGTATGATCTCATACTCGCCATCACCATCAAGGTCCCCGACACTGCAGTCATTTGCATTATATGTATATTTAACTCCGTCAGGTGTGGTCCCGCCGGATGGCACCTGAAGAGGAATTGAGATGTATTGTTTTACAGATGCATTTGCCTGCAGCGTAAAGGGAGCACTTGCCGCCTGTTCCTGGCTATCGAGAACAGGCCGAACAAAATAGGAATTCGCCTGGCTCAGGTCAACAGCGTTATCAACCCAGTTCGTGCTTTGCGTTATGGGCTGATCGTTCAGCTTGACCGGGCTTGCTCCGCCGGTGGAACGGTAGAGGTTGAAAGCGAGGTCGTGCGGATCGGTTCCAAGCATACGCCATCCGACATAGACCCTTCCGTCGCCCTGATTGATCGCGACCATCGCACGACCGAGCTTCTCCACGTACCGCTGCGCGTGCATCGAGCTTGTCAAAAGCAGTATCGTGCCGAGTACGATCCCGATGGCTGGTGCCATTTTCTGCTTCACACTATGCCTAGTCTTTAAGGTTTAGATTGAAGAATGTGTACGAGCATTGGCTTTTGAAATTATACCACATTTTCCTTCTTCATTCAAATGCGACAATCCGATCTCTCGGTAATACGGTTGCGACAGTTTCTACTCTCCGAACAAAAACGCCCGCATCGACAATTGAACGTAGGACAAGGGTGGCCAATCTCGTAAAGCTCTTAGCAGGAAGCCGAGGAGCCCAAAGATCATACAACTTTTTTAATGTCCATATATTTAGAGAACATCTATTTCCGAGGGTGTTTCTCGCCAAGGAAGCTCCTCAAGGACTCCCCAGATTCCGCGTGATTGGGAATTGCTACGGCCGCCGGAAGCTGTCTGATTGTTTCGGACAGCGGCAAGCAAAGTTCTGTCTTATGGCCGGATCTCATAAAGCGCGCCGTTGAACGGATTGCCCCCATTCGCTTAGCAGCAAGCAAATACTAACACCACCTCCGTATCAGAGGCAAACGAGCAAGCTCCCTGGCTGGCGGTCTTGCTCTTGAGGTAGGACTTTCTTGTCGTCCCATCAAACGCCAGCCACATGTGCCTATTCGCTGATCGGCGGCACACTGTCGCCCTCGGGCGCGGTGCTGCCGCTACGGAAGAAGACGAGTGTGCATTGCTCTGGGTAGCCCTGGTCTGCCACATCATCTGTGTGGCCGATCAGGTGTCTTTCTTGCCGATCATGTCCTGCCATTGACCGCTCAGACCAGCCCACTTTGCCGAGAGAGAAATACTGAGCTGGCCCTTCACGCCTTCAAAACATGCTTACTTCCTACGCCTGCGTAGCAGAACAACACTGCCCAGTCCCAGTAGAGCCAATGTTGCGGGTTCTGGAACTAGAGTTAGTGTAGGTGCCATGAACGTTTCGTGCTCTTTTGAGGCAATCTCGCTCTCATTGTTGGTGCCAATAAACAGAAATGTCACCAGCCTATTCGTATCCGCGCCCAGAAAGCTTGCCAGCGGAAGGTCCGTTGGGTTCGAACTGAACCTGACAGGATATGGATCACCGGCAGCAGGAGTAGTAATTGTTCCCAGCAATGTCACCATGGTGAGGTCGAGGGCATAGTTGCCAAGAGCAGCCGGGAGCATGCCGGGAGCGGTATTGTAGGTAATCGTGCTTTCATCCCGAGAATCACCGTCTCCATCTATCAATCCATAGACGTCCACTACTTTTGCTGAGCCCTTAAGAAAGGTTGCCTCAAATGTTAAATAGGAGCCTGTGAGGTCGGCTTCTGCCGCTCCGGTGAGGTCAAACCTAATGTAACCAGTCTTGGAGCGTGTATCAGCCAGTTGTCGGAACGCTCTCATCCTTACTTCTGCGCTGGTGTTCGTATCCGGACCCTGTTGGCCGTCATTTGTAAGATACGTGTCAGCCCCATTGCCGTCTTCAGTCGCGATTACCGTAACTGCCTGGGCACCAACCTCCAGGAATGCCACTAAGACAATCGCGGCCAACAATATTTTCCAAATCATCGTTTACCTCATCCGAAAAACACAAAAAACAGTCTTGGAGTT
>Ga0315288_10008605_pt1 | contig 12871 bp, 14 predicted proteins | sample YL17G11_20_MG_FD_203454 | JGI IMG/M metagenome (GOLD analysis project Ga0315288, IMG submission 203454) | Sediment microbial communities from Yellowstone Lake, YNP, Wyoming, USA - YL17G11_20 | ecosystem: Environmental > Aquatic > Freshwater > Lake > Sediment | place: USA: Wyoming | collected...
AGTCTATCTTTGCTAAGGTCGCTCAAGAACTACGACGACATTTTGTGATACGGGAGGTAGGAACCAGTTCTGGGAGCGAAGAAGCAGTTTTAGCCCAGGCAATCCATGAAGTGGGTGCGAAGTACGGATACGAAGGTGCGTATCTGGGAGAATTAAACTACGCATTCACCAGATTTATTCAGCGAGTTCCGCAGATCAAAGTGAAAAATGGCGAATGGGCTCAGGAACTTCGATACTGGCTTTATGCTGCCACAGTTGAGGCATTAACGTACACTGCCTATGAAACAAAAGGGTTGGGCCTTGGAGTAAGCGGGGTATTCGAGGATATCAAGGATGAATACAAGAGGCGAATAAATACTGCCTACGAAGCGGAACAGATTATCAAGAGCGGGGATTGCTATGATACGCCATATTACACCCGCCTCGTCGAAGTGGTTGATGAAAACGGCGCCCATATCGGCCATCAAGAAATCATGCTAAAACGAGGGGATGCGACTTTAAACAAAGATATCCTGGAAGGTAAAGTAGTTCTTAAGAAGAAGAAAAAGAAAAAGGAATCATTTTAATAAAAGAGAAAATCAAAAGCACGGTATTCTGAATTACCGCGCTTTTTTAGTTGACTTATTTTTAAATAAATGTTATGTTATAATCTTAAAGTTCTTTGAAAAATAAAATCAGGAGAGAAAAGATGAACGAGAGAAAAGTATTTATTTTTCAAGAAATCAAAGAAATCAAAAACAGATATGAGGAGTTATGAAATGAAAAAAGTAAAATTTGAAGATTTAAAACACGAGGAACAAGTTTTGGTGAAAATGGCCGAAGAGGCAAGAAAAAATGCTTTTAGCCCTTGGTTTAAATACAAAGTAGGAGCAGCGGTATTATCTGATGACGGAAAATTTTATTTTGGTTGTAATGTTGAATCGCCTACCTGTGAAGCAACGCATGCCGAAGTTAACGCAATAGATGCAATGGTAGCTGATGGTGGAAGAAAAATTTTAATAATTTGTTGTGCAGCTAAAAATGGTGGTATCCCCTGCGCTCCTTGCCGTCAGAAAATTTGGAATTTTTCCGGGAATGACCCTTTGGTAAAAATTATTTCTGTTAGCTTGAGCGGCGAGATTAGAATATTCACAATTGGCGAATTATACCCCTATCCATTTGGGCCGAAGGATTTAGGAATTGATCCTGAAAAATATTAAAATAGACAAAGCCTCGACTTGAATGTTGGGGCTTTTTATGTTAGTTTGATAATAGAGAAAAAGGTCGAGTTTGATTTAATATTAGACATCAAATATTATGAAACTACACAACACAGCTTTTGGTCTTGCCTCCGGAATTTTGACAGGCCTTTGTATTTTTGTTTGCACGATTTGGGCCATACTTAAAGGAGGCGGAAATACTTTGGTTTTATTAGAACAGTTTTATGTTGGATATGCGATAAATTGGTTAGGTGCTGTTATTGGTTTAGTTTGGGGATTTGTTAGCGGATTTATTACTGGTTGGCTGTTTGCTTGGTTGTATAACTGCTTTACCGTGTGTAAAAAAGAAGAAAAGCCAGAATAAATTATTTTAAGTGGCATGAAAAAGAGGGGAATAATAGCTATGAGCGGTGGCGTTGATAGTTCTGTTGCTGCTACCTTATTAAAGAAAAACGGCTACGATGTTGTAGGCGTTTTTCTGCTTATGCATAACCATAGTGATCCATCTGATGCTAAAAAAGTAGCTAAAATTTTAAATATTCCATTTTATGTTTTGGATGCGCAAAAAGAATTTAAAAAAAGAGTAGTGGATTATTTGATTAACGAATACAAAAAAGGCAATACGCCAAATCCTTGCGTGGAGTGCAATAAATGGATTAAATTTAGATTTTTACTTGAAAAAGCATTACAGTTGAAGGCAGATTACATTGCTACCGGACATTATGTCCGCCTGCGGCGGATCAGCCGTAGGCTGACCCGTCTTTTGACCGCGCAGGACATGTCCAAAGACCAGAGTTATTTTCTTTGGACTTTAAAGCAAAATCAATTAAAGAAAATTTTATTTCCAATCGGCGATTATACCAAAGAGCAGGTGAGAGCAATGGCAAAAAAATTCGGATTGCCAGTTTTTGAAAAAAAAGACAGTCAGGAGATTTGTTTTATACCAGACGCGGATATACGCGGATTTTTAAAATCGCGGATACACGCGGAAAGAGGACCGATAGTTACAATTGACGGCAAGAAAGTTGGAGAGCACGATGGATTAGTTTTTTATACAATTGGTCAGAGAAAAGGAATTAAAATCGGCGGAACGGGACCATATTACGTGATAAAAAAAGACTTCAAAAGAAATGTGCTAATTGTATCAAAATCACAAAAAGATTTACTGCAAAAAGAGATGATCGTGAAAAACATAAGTTGGATAAATAAACCACCAAGAATTCCGTGCAAGTGCAAAGTCAAAATTCGTTCCACCGCACCAATGGTTTCGGCAACAATTAAAAAAAATAAGGTAATTTTTGATAAACTGCAACGCGCAATAACTTCTGGTCAAAGCGCAGTATTTTATAACCAAAATGAAGTACTGGGAGGGGGTATAATTGTGTGATAATATAAAAGTATGACCACAAAGGAACTAAAAGAAAAATACTTAAGGTTTTTTGAAGAAAAGGGCCATAAGATTATATCCGGGGCTTCTTTAATTCCGGAAAATGATCCCACTGCTTTATTTATTTCCGCAGGAATGCATCCGTTAGTGCCTTATCTTTTAGGCGAGAAACACCCGGCTGGCAAGCGTTTGGTTAATGTTCAGAAATGTATCAGAACCAGTGATATTGATGAGGTGGGTGATGATGTGCATCTTACTTTTTTTGAAATGCTGGGAAATTGGTCGCTGGGCACCCCTTCGACAGGCTCAGGGCAAGGCTATTGGAAAGAAGATGCAATAAAAATGAGTTGGGAATTTTTGACTGATAAAAAATGGCTGGGATTAGATAAGAAGAAATTAGCGGTTTCTGTTTTTGGAGGCGACCCCTCGACAAGCTCGGGGCAAGTCCTCAGAGACGAAGAATCAGCGAAAATCTGGCAATCAGTCGGGATTCCTAAAAATAGAATTTATTTTTTTGGCAGAGAAGACAATTGGTGGGGTCCAGCTGGGAAAACCGGTCCTTGCGGTCCTTGTACTGAGATGTTTTATTGGACAGGCAAAGGAGAGCCACCGGATTTAGTGACCAGCGACAATAAAGAGGGTTGGGTGGAAATTTGGAATGATGTTTTTATGGAATATAATAAAACTACTAATGGAAAATATGAATCACTGAAACAGAAAAATGTGGATACGGGAATGGGCGTGGAAAGAACAGTCGCGGTTTTAAATGGTAAAGAAAGTGTTTTTGATATTGAGCTATTGAAAGCAATTGTTGAGGCAATTAAAAAATTAGCAAAAATTTATGATGAGCGTTCGGCGCGAATTATTGCCGATCATTTACGGGCTGCGACATTTATAATGGGCGATGAAAAAGGAATTGCTCCATCGAATGTGGAACAGGGCTATGTTTTAAGAAGATTAATTAGGCGAGCCATTCGTTATGGCAAAAAATTAGGTATTGACAAGCCATTTACCCATGAGATTGGCAGGGTAGTCATTGAGCTAATGGGCGATGAGTACCCGGAGTTAAATAAAAATAAAGATTTTATAATGGAACAGTTAGTTCAGGAAGAGGAAAGATTTAATAAGACACTGGAAAAAGGATTAAAAGAATTTGAAAAATTATCAAACAAAGATATTTCTGGCTATGATGCTTTTATTTTATTTTCCACTTATGGATTTCCCTTAGAAATAACCAAAGAGTTAGCCCAAGAAAAAGGATTAAAGGTTGATGAAGAAGGTTTTGAAGAAGAATTTGAAAAACACCAAGAACTTTCTCGAACTGCCACAGCTGGAAAATTCAAATCCGGCCTAGCCGATCATTCAGAAGAGGTGACCAAACTTCATGCTGCTACCCATTTATTATTGGCGGCATTGAGAAAGGTTTTGGGTGAACACGTTTATCAAAAAGGTTCAAATATTACGGCTGAAAGATTGAGATTGGATTTTTCTCATTCTGAAAAAATGACACCGGAGCAACTCACAAAAGTTGAGGACATTGTTAATGAACAAATTAAAAAAGACTCACCTGTTTCTTGTTGCGAGATGTCTTTGGAAGAAGCCAAAAAAATGGGCGCAATGGGAGTTTTTGAAAGCAAATATAGGGATAAAGTTAAGGTTTATACAATAGGCGGCGATCCCTCGATAGGCTCGGGACCGGCTTTCAGCCGGGAAATTTGTGGCGGACCACATGTAAAATCAACTGGTGAATTGGGGCATTTTAAAATTTTAAAGGAAGAATCGAGTTCCGCTGGAGTTAGAAGAATTAAAGCGATTCTGGAATAAAATTTTTACACAAAAGAAAAATCCCGAAGAGGTTGGTTCCTCGACGGGATTTTGTTTTTTTGGATTATTTCTTTCGGATTTTTGAACTTGAACTTAAACTGTGAGATGGCGACTGGGAAAAAGAGGGCCTATAAAAAGAATGTGATACTGAAAACGATGGTCTCGAGAGACTCGGAGAAGTTCTATAAATTGGTGATCTTGAAAATTGAGGAGTGGATCTAGTTGATTCACGCGACCTGATATAGCTTGGAGACGAGCTTCGAATAGACGGTCTGCTGGGATAAAACGATTCAGTAGACTTTCGTGCTTGAGGTTGAATTCGGACAGAATCTTGGGGCTGAACTCGAATCTGTTGTTTAATTTGTCCTGGATTTCTGATAATCCGATTGGCATCAATAGCGTCTCTGCCTGAGAGCCGTGTAACTGATTTTGAAATTGTTGTTGTTACTGTGGAACGAGAAAGCGATGTTTTAAGTTGGTTCATAGAAATACTTTCGGGAAGTCTTCTTTTTAGCTCATCTCGATGTATAACAGACTTAGAAACATTTCTGCTTCGAAGCTGATCTTTATGAACAGTTGTCCAAATCCTGCTATCAATGCGTCCGTAGTAATAGTTTCCATAGTTTCGGTAGTAATAGCCATTCGATCCGCCCCAGCACATCGGAGACCAACTGTAGTAATCATCTTGCAAATACCACCAAACCCACGCAGATCTCCAACCGGGAGCCGGAATCCAGTACCAGCCTAAAGTGGCATGAAAATGCCAGCGGCCGTAATGGAATACGCACCAACCCCAGGGACCATCATAAGAAATCCAGGTCCAACCGAGAATTGGATACCAGGCCCATCTTCCATAAGAATAAGGGTTCCAACCATAAGCAACCTGCGGAATCCAGACGTAGCCATAAGGACGGTAGTATCTCCAGTCACCATAACAGGACAGCGTGGACTCGTATTCATTCAGTTCCTCGGGTAAATAGCTTGTTTGAGTAGAAGGGCGATTAAACTCTTTTTCTCGCGCTTCAACAAAGCGATCAAAATCATCAATGATTCTTAGGGCGTCTAATTTTTTCCCCTGAGCTTCAATTCTGTAAATGCCGGATCCCAACATGAAACTCTGTTTACTGGTTTGAACTTCTACTGATTTGCCGTTAGCTCGAACATAGATATTCCCACTTTTTAGAAAAATCTTCACGGAATTTTCATCAACAAAAATAAATTCTACCTGAGCATTAGCATTCAACCAGAGATAATTCTCTTGTCCTAAAGAGATTTCAACCCGGCCATTTGTAGTTGTTATCATGTCATTTTCTGAAATTGGCATATTTGCCTCAGCATCCTCAAGGCCAAGTTTTACGTTTCCCTCAACGTAGCTGATGTGAACAGGTTCAACCATTGTTTCTTCGGCTGATTCTACAATGGTTTCATCTTTAACAACCCCTTGGGCCAAAGAAAAAGAAATCATCAAAAACAATCCAGTCAAAAAGACAAAAAATTTTTTAAGCATTTTATGCTCCTTTTTAAAGATCAAATTTTTGTAGTCCTTGAACTACACTTATATCTTAGCATAATTTTAGCACCTTGTCAATGCTAAAATTGGCAGCCTTTATTTTATTGTAGCCGAATTTAAAAAGTTAGTCAACCAATTTTGAGATTTGAATTTTGATTTTTGATTTTTTGACTTATCCCCACTGGCTATTTTTTAATCTTTTTTGTATAATAATGGTATATGAACGGAGAAAATGAACCAAAAAGAACAGTGAAAATGTTTGACATATTACCGCCTCCAGAAGAGAAGGAAGAAGCAGAAGCAAAGGAAGAGGTATCGGAGAAAGCGGAAAAAGCAGAAGAATTAGTTCTGCCGGAATATGCCGAAATAGAAGAAAAGAAAGTGCCTCTCGAAACAAAAGAAGAGCCGATTTTCCCCGAGGGTTTATTTATTCCCGAGACCCCAAAAAGAAAAAAGAAATTTTTTATAATTGCAGGCATTATTCTCTTGGTTCTAATCGGGCTTGTTTCTTATTTCACTTTTTCCAAGGCAGAAGTAGTGATAAAACCTAAGACAGAAACAATGCAATTTAAAACAGATTTGAGCTTAGATAAAAATATTGCCTTTATTGATCTGGAAAGCAACAAAATTCCCGCCCAGTTTTTTCAGGTTGAAAAAGAAGGGCAGAAAGATTTTCCCGCTACCCAAGAAAGAGACGTTCAAGAAAAAGCCAAAGGCATAATTATTATTTATAACCAATATAGTTCAGCGCCGCAAACCCTGGTTAAGGGCACTCGTTTTATTTCGGAAAAAGAAAAGTTATTTAGGACAACTGAAACTATTGTCATTCCGGGAGCGCAAATAGAAGAAGGGAAGATTATCCCGAGCTCTATCAATGTTTCTGTGGAAGCAGCTGAACCAGGGAAAGATTATAATATTGGACTGTCTTCTTTTACCATCCCGGGCTTTAAGGGAACGCCCAAGTATACTGGTTTTACGGGAAAGTCCGACCAGCCGATGTCAGGAGGAGTTATTGGGAAGGTTAAAGTTGTCACCGCGAATGACATTCGGGCCGCAAAAGATATTTTGGCCGCAGAGCTGAAAAAGAGCGCAAAGAACGACCTGGAAAAAAGAATTCCCTCTGACTTGAATATACTAAAAGATACAAGCATAGAAGATGTGGTAGAATCATCTTCTAGCGTAGAAGCTGATCAGCCAGCAGAAAAATTTACAATAAAGATTAAGGTGGTAGCTAAGGTGCTGGGTTTCAGCGAGAGTGATGCCATTTCTTTGATAAACAGTAATCTCAAAGAAAAGGTTTCGGGAAATAAAACCGTGATTCCGGATACTGTAAAAATTAATTATACGGTAATCGATGTTAATTTGGAAAAAGGAACAGCAAAACTATCATGTGATGTCAGCGAAGATCTTGCCTGGAAAGTTGATACCGATCAAATAAGAAAAGAGCTCGCTGGCAAAAATGAATTAGAAGTTCGTCAATACCTCGTTTCTCATTCTGAAATCGAAAGCGCTAAAGTTATCTTTTGGCCATTCTGGGTTAAGAAAATTCCATCCAAAGAGAATAAAATTAAAGTAACCATTGACTAATTTTTAAAATATTGTTATACTTTTTTTATCTCAACTTATCATGACAGAAAAAAGCATTAAGAAAGAAGGAGTGGTTATTGAGGGTTTTCCTAATGCTACCTTCGGGGTTAGACTGTTGGACGACAACAGTGAAATACTGGCTTACGTTTCCGGTAAGATGCGTATTAATAAAATAAAAATTCTGCCCGGTGATAAAGTGACCGTGGAATTGAGTCCTTATGATAATAAACGGGGAAGAATTGTGTATAGGACAAAATAATTAAAAATTTTATGAAAGTTCGCGCCTCAGTCAAAAAAAAATGCAAAAAGTGCAAAATAGTTCGACGCAAAGGTCGAATTTATGTTATTTGTAGTAATCCCAGGCACAAACAAAGGCAGGGTTAATAAAGAAAATATGGCTCGCATAGCGGGAATTAATATTCCCGATAATAAAATAATAGAGATTGCATTAACCTATATTTATGGAATAGGGCGGCCTTTAAGCATCCAAATTTTAAAAGAAGTCGAGATTAACCCGAATAAACGAACGTCCCAACTCTCCGAACAAGAATTAAACAAGATAAGGAAGATTATTGATGAAAAAAAATACAAAATAGAAGGAGATTTAAGGCGAGAAATTATGATGAACATCAAACGCTTAAAAGAAATTGGTTGCTATCGTGGTTTGCGCCACATTAAGGGTTTGCCGGTCCGCGGTCAGCAAACTAAAACCAATTCCAGAACAGTTAGGGGAAACGTTCGAAGAACCATGGGAAGCGGGCGCAGAAGATTAGAAAAAACCTAAAAGAAATAAAATTATGGGGAAAAAAAGAATTATTAAACAAACAACCGAAGAAGCGCTAAAGGAGAAAGAAATTACTGAATCGGCGGCAAAAGGAAAAAAAGAAATCAAAGGCAAAAGCCTTACTCGCGGCAAGGCCTTTATTAAATCCACTTATAATAATATTATAGTAACCGTTACGGATTTTGATGGAAACGTTATAGCGTGGGAGACTGCTGGGAGCGTTGGTTTTAAGGGCCCCAAAAAGGCAACTCCTTTTGCTGCCTCAAAAACCGTTGAATCGTTGGTAAAAAAACTTGCCAAAACAGGTCTTAGAGAATTAATGGTTTTTGTAAAGGGCGTAGGTTCGGGCAGGGAGTCAGCAATACGAGCCCTGGCCAATCAAGGCCTGGATATTGTATCTATCAAAGATGTGACCCCGATACCTCATAATGGTTGTAGGCCCCGGAAACCACGAAGAGTCTAACCGCATACAAAATTAATTATGAGAGAAGTTATTTGTAAAAAGTGTCGTCGCATTGGTCAAAAACTCTTTTTAAAAGGGGAGCGTTGTTTTACTCCAAAGTGCGCCATGGTCAAGAAACCTTATCCGCCCGGGATCCACGGGAAAAAGAAAAAGCGAAGGGCAACGTCAGAATACGGCGTTCAGTTAACCGAGAAACAGAAAGTTCGTCAAATTTATAACATTAGAGAAAGACAATTTAAACGTTATTTTCAAGAAGCCTCGCGAGAAAAAGGAGTTATCGGAGACAATATATTAAAAAAACTGGAATTACGTTTAGATAACATTGCTTTTAGATTGGGTTTTGCCGAGTCCAGACAAAAAGCCCGTCAACTGGTTAGTCACGGACACATCTTAGTTAATGATAAAAAAATTAACATTCCTTCTTTTCGGGTGAAACTTAATGATGTTATCGAAATCAAAAAATCCAGCCTTAATTTAGTATTGTTCAAAGACCTGAAAACTAAATTAAAAAAATATAAGCCCCTTGATTGGTTCTCTTTAGATAAAGATAAGTTAGAGGGAAAAATTATTTCTCTGCCCAATCAAGAGGACATTAAGATTCCCGCAGATTTGCAGATGATCGTGGAATATTATTCAAGATAACAAGACCCGAATGCTCCGAATTGTATGCGAATGATACGAATACCTATTTGAGTCATTCGAGTATTATTCGTAAATTCGAGTCATAAATAAAATGGAAACTAATATTTTATTACCAAAACCTCCTAAAATTATAAAAAAGGGGGAGAATCGAGCTATGTTTGAAATTGAGAATTGTTATCCTGGCTATGGAATAACGCTGGGGAACGCTTTTAGAAGAGCGCTTTTATCTTCTTTGCCAGGGGCAGCTGTAACATCCGTAAAGATTAAGGGCGTGGATCACGAATTTTCAACCATGCCCCATGTCTTGGAAGATGTTATCCAGATAATTCTTAATTTAAAACAAGTGAGATTTAAATTATATTCTGACGGTCCAGTAATTTTAAGCCTTCAAGCAAAAGGAGAAAAGAAAGTTAAAGCATCTGATATTAAGGCAAGTTCTGATGTTGAAGTTATTAATAAAGATACCCATATTGCCACTCTTACGGATAAAAAAGCAGAGATTGAGATAGAAATTGAAGTGAATCGCGGACTTGGTTATATGCCGGTTGAACAGCGAAAGAAAGAAAAATTAACAATCGGTTCCATTGCCGTTGATGCAATTTTTTCTCCCATTAAGAGGGTGAATTATGAAATAGAAAATATGCGCGTGGGCGACAGAACGGATTTCAATCGATTACAAGTTGACATAGAGACCGACGGCAGTATTTCTCCCGAAGAAGCTTTTGAGAAAGCCGCCAGGATTTTAGTAAATCATTTTAGTTTATTCGCGGTGCCAGAAAAGACAGAAGAGAAAGAGCTCGAAAAGAAGTCTTCTCCTGTTAAAGTTAAAGCTGCGGAAGCTAAGAAAAAATTACGTAAAGGGATATCCAAGAAAAAAGAGGCAAAAAAGAAGAGATAATAAAAGCATATGCGACACAAAAAGAGAGAACGAAAATTTACCAAATCAAAAAATCAGCGAAGGGCAATGTTTTGCAGCTTAGCCTCATCTTTAATTATTAAAGAAAAAATAATTACCACCGAAGCCAAGACCAAGGCATTGAGATCATTTGTTGAAAAAGTCATAACCAGAGCTAAAAATGATACAGTTGCCAATCGAAGATTATTATCTAGAAATTTTTCACCCAAGGTAATTAAACAATTATTTCAGGAATTAGGTCAGCGGTATAAAAGTCGGAGCGGAGGATATACCAGAATTATTAAAATCCATCCCAGAAAAAGCGATGGAGCAAGAATGGCGATGATAGAGCTAATTAAATAATGTATGACACCTAAAAAAACTTATACAATTGATGCAAGCGGCAAGATTCTGGGTCGGTTATCAGCCGAAATTGCTTTTTTACTGCAAGGGAAAAATTTGCCCGGTTATCTTCCATACTTAGACAATGCGGCCGAAGTAACAGTCATAAACACTTCAAAGCTTAAAGTTACGGGCAAGAAAAATGAACAAAAAAAATATTATCGACATTCCGGTTATCCCGGCGGCATCAAAGAAATCGCCTATAAAGATATATTTTCCAAGGACCCGAATGAAGTTTTAAGAAGGGCGGTTTATGGGATGTTGCCCAGAAATAAATTAAGATCTAAAATGATGAGGAGATTAAAGCTTTATCAAGAAGATCAATATGGCAAAAACTAAAAAATCTACAAAAGGAACCAAGCTTCCAAAAGAAAAAAAATCAGCTAAGAAAATAGCCAAAAAGCCAGTAGTAAAGAAAAAAGAAGAGAAAAAAATTAGCACCACAGAACCAGAAGTCCCGGAAAAGAAAGAGACCCAAAAGTCAAAGGAAAGAAAATATCATGAAGCAATAGGGCGGAGAAAGTCTGCTTCGGCTCGAGTCCGTTTATTTACCTCGGGTCCGCTCCAGTCGGCAATGGAAGGAAATATAGTAATTAACGATAAACCATATAAAGATTATTTTTCAACCCTGAAATTGCAAAAAATTGTTGATGCTCCTTTGGTGCGCTTAAAATCTTTAAATAGATTTAGAGCCACCGTAAAGGTTAGAGGCGGAGGAATCAGGGGACAGGCAGAGGCTATTCGTCACGGTCTTAGCCGCACCCTTGTTTTATTTGATTTTAATTTTCGAAAAAAATTAAAAAAAGCAGGCTATTTAACCCGAGATTCAAGAGCAAAGGAACGGCGAAAATTTGGTCTCAAAAAAGCACGTCGAGCCCCCCAGTGGACAAAGAGATAAGTATTAATTTTTAAAAAATAAACTATGAATAACAATGAAAATTTTCCGAATCAAATGCCGGATGAATCAAAAAAGAATGTGGCGACTCTCAATAAAATTATAAAATGGTGCATTTACATTTTTGTGGCTTTGATGCCCTTGTGGTTTCTTCCCCTTACCGGCAATGTCATTGATTTCAATAAGCAAGTTTTAATGGTTGTTGTATTGACCGTTGCTCTAATTGCCTGGCTAGGAAAATTACTGACCCAGGAAAAGATAAGATGGTATAAAGGACCAATCATTCTTGGCTTTCTTGTTTTTGTGCTGGTATACGTATTGGCGACCGTTTTCTCGATAAGGTCTTATGATAGTTTGATGGGGACCGATATTCATTTAAGCCGATCTTTAATTAATATTATTTATTTCTTTATTTTCTTTCTCATATTGGTAAGCTATGGAATTGAACATGATAATGAGAAAAAGAATGTTAGGATTCTGAAAGTTCTGATTGTTTTTATAGTTTCCTCAACAATTGCCGGCTTTATTTCGCTTTTTCAACTTTTAGGCGCATATATCTTTCCCTGGGATTTCGCTAAATCCATATCCTTTAACACGATCGGCTCGATAACTAATCTCGGCATTTTTATGGCCGCTGTTCTACCGCTATCTTTAGGTTTATTATTTAGCATCAAACAGCAAGGGTTCGTCTTGCTTCGGGGTTTATTGGTGATATTTACGGGTCTTTCTTTGATTATTTTGTTGTTGTTGAATTTTCCAACTTTATGGATAGTAACTGCGATTGGCATGATAGTGATTTCGGGATTCTTGTTGGCTAAGCAGCATTTCCTTCGAAGTCAAAATTTGGCTTGGTTGGCAATACCGATAGTAATTTTGGCATTAAGCCTGATTTTCCTTTTTTTCAAACCCGGCCTTTTTGATCTTAAATTGCCCATGGAATTGGGCCTAACCCAGAACGGAGGGATTGATATTATCAAAAAAGTTCTCCCTCATAACCCGGTGCTGGGTCTCGGCCCCGAGGGCTTTATTTATGGCTACGCATTGTATAAGCCGGCTACAATTAATCAAACAATTTTCTGGAATGTTAGATTTACCAGCGGTCCATCGGAAATACTTTCTTTGTTGCCAGAAATAGGGATTTTGGGGCTATTGGCATTTATTGCTTTATTGGGAATATTTCTGATAAAGATAATTAAAAATTTAATTAGCGGCGAGGAGAATTCGGACCGTTTAGCTGAAATAAAAGTAGGAATTTTTTCCGCTTGGTTAACCCTATTTATTAG
>Ga0315288_10008606_pt1 | contig 12870 bp, 11 predicted proteins | sample YL17G11_20_MG_FD_203454 | JGI IMG/M metagenome (GOLD analysis project Ga0315288, IMG submission 203454) | Sediment microbial communities from Yellowstone Lake, YNP, Wyoming, USA - YL17G11_20 | ecosystem: Environmental > Aquatic > Freshwater > Lake > Sediment | place: USA: Wyoming | collected...
AGCTGACCTGTGACGTGTCCCAGGCCAGTCGCTCCTCCCAGTTAAAGGCGTAAGCCCGCAAAGGAAAGGTTGCGAACAGGAGAAACCCCCACGTAATGAGCTTCGAAGCCATGGGCGTCTTTTGTTCAGGTTGAATTCCACAGGAAGAATAGAGCAATTTTCATGCCAAGTTTGGAACGGCTTTCTTCCGAAGCCCCGTGTCCATTTTCTATGGGAACGGTGTCCATCCTTTGAACAGTGTCGTGCAAGGACAACACAAAGAAGGCATCCGGAACAACAGGATGCCCTCTTTCAGGATACCTCGCTAAAATATGGTACGCCCGAGAGGGATCGAACCTCCAACCTACGGCTCCGGAGGCCGTCGCTCTATCCAGTTGAGCTACGGGCGCATGAGATCACGGTCTGAAACCAACCCCTACTAACGCAGCTTCTTCTTGTGACGTTGGGCGCGCAGGCGCTTCTTGCGCTTGTGCGTGGCCATCTTGTGCCGCTTCCGCTTCTTGCCGCAGGGCACTTAGGCCTTCACCTCCTTTGTTCTTTAGAAAACATGCCTTACGACGACTTGACCTTCTCCGAGACGAGCTTCTTGAGCTCGTTGGAAGCCTGAAAGATCGGAACGGCCCGGGCCGGGACCTCGAAGGTGTTGGTAGGCTTCCGGGGGTTCCGCGCGATGCGCGCGCGGCGGTATTTCACCTTGAACCGCCCGAACCCGCGAATCTCGATGTTCTTCCCCTCGGCCAATACCCTGCCGATCTCGTCCAGGAACATGTTCACCACGCCCATGGTGTCCCGCTGGGTGAAGCCTGTGTTGCGAGCCACCCCTTTTACCAGATCTGCCTTGGTCATATCTTAAGCCCTCCAATCAATGTCCATGGGAATGCGACCCGCATCCCGCGCAGTTCCCGGAGCGGCAGGAACCGCAGCCGCCCGACGCAGGATGTTCCAAGCTTCCCGCCATGCCGAATACCGAGAAGGTCTTCTCCACCTCCGGGCTTCCGCAGGCGGAACAAGCCACCTCGTCCAAGTCGCGCTGGCGCAGAACCAACTCCTCGAAACGGCAGTCGCAACGCTGGCAGATGAACTCGTAAATCGGCATGGAATGAGCTAACTATAGTAATAGTAATAACATAAAACGCCCGTCGCTGTCAAGCACCTTTTTTAAGTCCTTGCAAATATTTTGCTTATCTCCTACTTTTGCGCGGCAAATGGCATCGGCGCCCAGCGGTATTCGATCCGAGGATAGCCGTTGCTCAATGGGCTGAGAAGGCCGGAAGTGCTTTGAAATACATCGAATAGCGTCGTTCTGCGCTTGCGGGGTCTTACGACTTTGGGAGTCCCCTTGATTCCACCCAGGGAGGCCGCCAGGGAAATGGCATCCTCGTAAGTCCCCAAACGGTCAATCAATTTCAACTCCTTTGCCTGACGCCCGGACAAAATCCTGCCGTCTGCAATCTCCAGCACCTCGGAATGGGGCAGCATCCGCTCCCTCGCGACCACGTCCACGAACTGGTCGAAGACATCGTCCACGGTAGACTGCAGAAGCTTTCTCTCGTCGTCGGTCATGGTCCGCCAGAAGGAGCCGATGTCCTTGTGCTCCGCGGACTTGACCACCTCCATCGAGACGCCGATCTTCTTCAGAAGCTCCTGGGTATTGGGGAACTCCATGATGACGCCGATCGAGCCCGTGATCGTGCCCGGATCGGCTAGGATGCTCTCGGCCGCGCAGGCCACGTAAAGGCCCCCGGAGGCCGCCACTGCGCCCATCGAGCAGACCACGTGCTTCCCATCCCGGCGGGTCTTCCTCACCTCCTCATAAATCTCCTGGGACGGGGCCACCACCCCGCCCGGGCTGTCGATGCGCAGAACAATGGCCGCGATCCCGCGGTCCTCACGATACTCCTTCAATTGCTTCACAACCGGCCCCGGATCCGTGATGACCCCTTCCAGCTCGACCAGCCCCACGGCCTTGCCCAAGGTGGGCAGACGGGGAGTCTCCTCCGAGAGAAGAAGCCAGAAGAGCGCGGCCACGACCAGCAAGCCCACAAGCGAAACGGCGCTCATGATGGCGAGGCCCCAGAACCATTTCCAGACCTTTTTCATGGGAGACTCCTTGTCAACAGGATGAAGGGCTAACGATCCAAACGCACGACCACTTCAATATGATAGGAATGCGGAAAGAGGTCCACGGGGACGACCCGGTTCAACTGATATCCCCCTGGGATCAATATCTTAAGGTCCCTGGCCAGGGTGGCGGGATTGCATGAGACGTAAACCAAGCGACGGGCTTGAGAACGTACGAGGGCTTGAAGGACCTCCGTTCTCGCTCCTGAGCGCGGAGGATCGAGGATCACCACATCCGCCTCCCGGAGCTTATCCAAGTGTTTCTCCGCCTTGCCGGAAATGAACTCCACGTTCTTAATCCCGTTCCCCTTGGCGTTCTCGCAGGCGTCCCGATAAGCAAAGATGCTCTCCTCGATCGCGAGGACTCTTTCGGCAAAAGGTGCGAGAAAAAGCGCGATACCTCCCACCCCGGAATAAAGATCCAGGACCCTTTCCCGGCCGGTGAGCCCGGCCATCTCTTCCACCTGCCTGTATAAGACCTCGGTCTGCCGGGTGTTGGTTTGAAAGAAGGAACCCGCATTTATCCTGAGGCGCAAAGGACCGATGGTTACGTAAACGCAGTCTCTGCCCCAGAGGAGGATGAAGCGCTCGCCCAGGATCACATTTCCCGGCCCGGGGTTGAGGTTCAGAACAATGCCCACCATCTCGGGCAGAGTTTTACGGGCTTCAAGGATTAAGGATTCGGGCACCAGTCCCCTGCTTAAAACAGGGATCACAAGGAGCTCTCCTGACCCCTGTCCCACTCTGCCCAAAAGGTGGCGGAGCCCGGAGGTTCGGGACGTCTCAGAGTAAACCGGCAGGCCATGGGCTTGCCAAAAAGCTTTGAAGGCCTTCCGGAAACGGTCCAGGGAAGGATCCTGGATGAGGCAGGATTCAAATTCCACGAGATCGTGCGTCCCCTTCCGGTAATAGCCCACGGCAAGCAACCCATTCTTTCCGTCCACAGGAAACTGGGCCTTGTTTCTGAAGCGCCAGGGTCCGTCCATGGCGAAGACAGGCTCCACATCAGGCTCCGGGAGGCCACCGACCCGCTCCAGTGCCTCCCGGACAAGGCGGCGTTTGGCCTCAAGCTGTGCGGAATAGGAGAGCATTTGCCACTGACACCCGCCGCAGACACCGAAGACCGGGCAGGGCGGAAGCACCCTGTCCGGTGAAGGCTGGAGAACCGTCTCGACCTCTGCCCGGGCATAGCGCTTGTGCACCTCGGTCAACGTCACCCGGCACTCCTCTTCCGGAAGCCCCCCGGAAACGAATACCACGAAGTCCCCGACCCGCCCCACCCCGTCCCCGCCATAGGCCAGGGCGTTCACCCGGAGCGTGAGCCGATCTCCGACCTTCAACCTTTCCCGGCTTCGGAGAGAGGCTTGGGCGCAAGGTCCAAGACCATCACCAGGGCGTCCTCCTCACCGTAATAGCGTTTGCGGATCGCCACGGTATGGAATCCGAACCTTTCGTAAAGAGCGATGGCCGCCCGGTTGGTCGCCCGGACTTCGAGGGTGGCCAGGACCAGGAAATGCGCCCGGGCGTCATCCAAGGCCCGCCGGAGAAGGGCTTTCCCGATCCCCTTCCTCCGGACCTCATTCCTGACCGCGATATTTCCCACATGAAGCTCATCATAAATCGCAATGCTGTTGAGATACCCCAGGAGTCTTCCGTCTCCGGAATCACGCGCCACGAGGGAAAGAGAGGGAGACTGGCGGGAAAGCTCCTCTTTAAACATCCCCAGGGTCCAGGGGTCGGAAAAGGCCTTCTGCTCGAGGGACAGGACCTCGTCCAGGTCCCCCTCCTGCATGCGCTCGACGGCGAACCTCACCTCTTGAATTTCAGCTCGGCGTCCGAGACCCGGATATAGACCGGCTCCAAGGCCTCCAGGTCATCCCGCTCCCCCTGCCGGAGCCTCTGCCAGCCCAAATAGGCAATGTCGGCAGGGTCGGGAGATTCGGGATTAGGCGAAGCATAAATCGCCAAGGATCCCAGCCTGTTTTTAAGAAAATCCCCGTAAACCCTCACGCCGCTGCCCACGAACAGAGTGGGTTCACGGATCTCATTGGTCAGAGCTTCAGGGGATAGGGCGCGGTCCGGCGTCTTCCCTTCCAATTTCCCCTCCCTTTCCTCGAACAGGGCATAAAAAACCTCGCTCTTTCTAGCGTCCAGCATAGCGCCTATCGGAAGACGCGATGGCCGGTAACGCCAGGCCAGGGCCTTGAGGGTCGGAACTCCCACCAGGGGAAGGCCCAGGGTGGAGGCTATCCCCTTGGCCAGGCTCAGACCCACCCGGAGGCCTGTGAAAGACCCTGGACCGATGGAGACCGCCAAACCGGACAGGTCGGAGACAAGGGCTCCGGCCTCGGAGAGAAAACGGTCAAGGGTTCCGGGAAGTTTCTCGGAATGACTCCTGCCTATCGCCAGGGAGAGGCTGGAGACAACTCGGCCCTCCCGGAGGAGGGCGAGGCCGAGGATCTCGGTCGAAGTGTCAAGCCCCAGAATCATTCAAAACCTTAGACAGGTTTCGTTCCCGCTCCGGATCCTCAAATTGCACCGAAATACGGCGTTCATTCTCCCCTTCCTGTTCCAGGAAGATGCGGCAGGAGCAAGGGAACCTGCCCTCTGCTTTCTCGCCCCATTCCACCAGGGTAACGCAGTGATCATCGAAGAGCTCCTCCCACCCCAGGCCGTCCAGGTCGGAGGGGCCGCCCAGACGATACAGATCCACGTGTTGCACCGGGAGAGACGCCGGATATTCGGTCACCAAGACGAAGGAGGGACTCCCCACCTTTCCGGAAAAGCCCAAGCCCCGGACAAGGCCCTGGATGAGGCAGGTCTTGCCGCTTCCCAGGGGGCCCGTCAGGGAAACCGCGTCCCCGGGCTTCAGGGCCTGCGAGAGTTTCTTCCCGAGGGCACGGGTCTCCTCGGCGTTCCGGGTGAGGCAGGCGATCACTTATGGAGGTCAGAGGGATCGAACAGGGTCTGCCACCGGGGGTTGCTGGACTCGCCCGTGACGCTGGAGTAGACCAACTCGAATTTGCCGTAGCCCGAGAGATCCGAGAACACGAACTGCTTCCCGCCCTGGCCGTAATAGAACCAAATCTCATGCGGCGGGTATTGCTCGTCTGCGGGATGGGGCACGACCTCATCGGGCTTGCCGTATTTCAGGAAGACCCGTCCGCGGTCGGTCTGGGGGCCCTTCTTGAACCCGGACGAAAAGTGTTCTTCTACGTATTTCATGTTGGCCGCGAAGGCGTTCAGGTCATGGCGCTTCCAAAACTCCTCCAAAAACTGTTTCTTTCCCTCCGGAGAGAGGCCCTTGTAAAACTTGACCGTGTCCGGGATGGTCAGGTACTGGATCTGGTCGTAGTAGAGTTTGGCCCCTGAGCCCGCCGAGACGGGGGAGGCCTTGACCAGTTCCAGGGGCAGCTTCTCAAAGATCCCTTCGCGGACGGCCTCAGACTGGGAATCCAGATCGTGGACCTTGAGCACGAGGTGGTACTTGCCGGCCTTGAGCCCGGCCACGTTCATCGCGCCGACCTCCACCACCGAGGTTCCGGGCTTCTCCCGGACCTCCCCGGGAACCTCCTGGACGGCCTTGCCCGAGGAGTCCAGAACCGTATAATCGAGACGGAAAGTTCCCTTCGCTCCCGATGCGGAAAGCGGCTTTAGGTTATAGATCTCACAGTACCAGTTCAGGACGGGAAGTGATCCTTCGGAAATCCGTCCGCCATAGAGGCGATTGACGCGAGGGATGACGCGATAGGTGTTCTTGGTGAAGATCGAGCTGGTAGTGTCGGGACGGATCTCGGTTGCAAATTCCAGATCGCTGATCGCCAGCTCCCGGATGGGAAAAGCGGAGACCCGAAAAGGGATCTGGGCCACTCCTGCCCGCCCGGAGGCGGAATCGCGGATCGTGACCGCGAGCTGCCAGGAGCCAGGGGCGAGCTGGAACTCGACCTGATTGGAAACGGTGAGCTGCTGCTCCCTGGCTTCACCAACAGAGGAGATCGTGTTTTCGCTCCTCCAGGAATTGGTTCCTCTCGGGGTCCCGGTCGAATCCCGTAGCACGACCTCTGTAGTATAGACCGCACGGTAACCACCGAGTTTCCCCGGGAGATAGGTCAGTGAGGCCGCCGGAAAGGAATAGTAGACCTCCTGCCGGACGCTCTGGCTGTCCGCCCGGAACATGGCTCCGTCCACGGTGAAGATCACGCTGCCCTGGCTGGTCTGGGGAAAGGGCGAGGCCAGTAACGGGCGCGCGAGAACGAGGGCCGCGACGGCCACTCCTGTGCGGGTGATAAATCCGAATTTTCGTTTCATGGGTACGGCACCTCCCCTCTCATTTTTTGATGTACGCTCCCCAATTGGACAGGGTGTAGTCGCCCAGCCCGTGGCGGTCTACGAACAGGAACTGGCGGTTGAGGGCGTAATAATACCAGACCTCGTAAGCCGGATTCTCGGCATCGAAGGGATGGCGCTCCACCTCGTCGGGAGCGTCGAACTTGATATAGACCCGGCCCATGTCGGCCTTCCATCCCCTGCGGAAGCGACTGAAATTGGCATTGGCGTAAGCCACCCGCTGGAAGAACTGCTCACGATCCTCGTTGCGGTCGGTCCCCTTAGTGGGGTCGCGCTTGCGCCAGAAAGACTCCCAGGCCTCCCTGCGACCGGAGGGAGGAGATTTCCTCAGGCTGTCCAGCTCGGACGAGGAGGCGATGTAACCCAAAATGTCCAGGGCCTCCTCAAAAGTACGGGCCACGAGGCCGTAGAAAGGATCGTACTCGAAGGAGGCTTCGCGCCCGGCCAGGGTTTTGCCCGCTGAATCCACCAGGGATAGGGCGAGAAGGTAAGACCCTCCCTCGGAGAAAGACAGGCTCAGGCTGTCCTGAAGCTCCCGGACCGAGTGTCCGGGGATCGCCTTCAAGGGCCTCGTTTTGGAAACGGGGCGGACCCCCCGCCCGCCCGTGGCCGTGAACAGGAGCTGCGCCCCGGGAGGCGTCGGACCGTATACCGCGAAGAACCAGCGGAGGGTGGGGACACTGTCTGGGAAGACCCGTGAAGGATTCAGCCGCGCGGAATCCAGGACTGGGCCCTCCTGCTTCGTCGGAAGCGGCCGGGTCAGGAAAATCAGTTCGCTGAACCGGGCCTGGCCCGGGGAGAGGTCGGGAACGACTACATCTCCCTGCCAGGTCCCTTTGCTGCCGGCCTTCTGGTCAACGAGTTCCACGTGAAGACGGTATCTCCCGGGATCCATGAGGAATGAAAAGGTCTCCACCAGCGGATTCCCGGCGGAAACCGTGGCCGCATAGTCCTTCACCTCGTAGGTCTTGTCCCAGTTGTCCCCGACCACCTGGTTCCCCTTTCCGTCGTAGAGGATCGCGGTCAGCTCGGCGCGGGCCCGAAAACGCTCCCCCTCCCGCGTGAAATGTAGCTGGTCGTTGGCGATCTCGCAGAGGAAGGTCTCCTTCGTCCGGCCCGAGGAATCGCGGAATCCGGCGTGGTCCACTACGAAGCGAATGTCCCCCTTCGAAACCGAAACCGCTAAGTCCTGGGCGAGGAGCTGAAGGACCATAGCCCAGAGCAAAACGAAGACTAGAACGAAGCCTACGTTCAAGATTCTCACATCAAATAGTTTAACACACTTTGGAGATTTCGTCAAGCCTTGCGAGGGCGATACGTCGAAGTCCACCGATAACCTTTGAGCCTCAGGAACAGGCTGTCCAAAAACTCTACGCAACCCCAAAGGAGGATGTCAGAAGCTACCTGCTTCAATCAACTTGCTTGAAAGGCTTTAAGGAAGGTGTTTTTTGCAGAAAGAAAGGAAGTAAGCCCAAAGAGAATATTCAATTGAACCTGTTGTCACACCGATCATGAAAATATATTATTTTCTCTCTTGAGAGTATTTGATTAACTCATCAACGTTTTGACTCGACAGGAGAGGCAACGCCTTTTTGATTTCGCGGATATCCCAATCCCACCATTTGATTTTGAGCAGCGCCTCTATCTTCTCCTGGGGAAAGCGATAACCCACAATTCGCGCAGGATTGCCGATCACAATCGCATACGGAGGAACCGCAGTCCTTACGACGGAATAAGCACCAACCACGGCGCCATCGCCGATTTCAACCCCGGAAAAAATGGCGGCTCCCATCCCGATCCACACATCGTTTCCAATGGAAACGTCACCCTTGGTCTTATGATAACCCCCCAAAGAACGGCTGCCCTTAAAAACAAATCCAAACGGGTATGTGCTTAACCCAAGAGAATCATGTTCACCGCCCAGGAAGACATGAACCCGGAAGGGGGCGATGGAGCAGAATTTACCTATCTTTAAACGGGTTATTCCTTTCTTCCCGTAAGACGCTTTCCCAAAATATACGATGGGAATTCCGTAGGTAAATCGGCCGACCGTGATATTTCCATTGAAAAGGAGATATATCTTATTAACAATGCTGAGCAGAAAAAATTTAATCCGCGCTAACATCTCAGGTGCCTTTCTGTGAGAAGGTGCGTTACGTCTTGTTATTTTTCATCTCTTCAAAGGGATCGTGCCGAAGGCAAAAAGGCATTAACCCTTCACTCTACATAACGAGTGTCAAGCTACCTTCCGAGCTATGCAACGGTAACCCAGCGTAAACGACCGTTCCCGATCCAGGAAATCTAATGCCATCAAAGCGATCGGGATTAGTCCCGAAAAAACGACCACCGTGACGAGCTCAAGGGGAAACCAGAAAACCTTCCAAAACAACCACCGCCGGACCGGAAACAAGACTTTGGAAAGATGCCCAATGCGGTTCCCCAGGTAGCGAAAGTACCCGCCCATCGGCTTGATCTCCTCGACGACATAACCTGTAGTTTCCAGAAGGTAACGCAGAGCAAAGGATGTGAATCGAAAATAGTCGTGAGGCGCCTGATGCTCATACCATCCCTGAGGAGCCGTCAACAACAACCTCCCACCAGGTTTGAGCACCCGGAAGATATCAAGGAGTATCGCCTTGGGCTCGCGAACATGCTCCAACACCTGAGTGTTTACCGCCAGATCGAATGCGCTTTCCCGGAATGGGAGCTCCAGGAGATCCGCATTCACATCGATTGCAGAATAATCCCATAAAACATCCCCCACGGCCAAGTCCACACCGACATACTGGGCCGATGAAAAAAACCGACGAAAGCGGCCTTCTCCGGCTCCAGCGTCCAAAACCCTCCCACCTGCCCCGATAAACCTGACCCCCTCTCGGACGAAGTCGTCGATGGCCTCAGTATGAGGATCGAGCAGGCGGCGTAAAGGTCTGGGGAGCGCCCGTAACAGACGGCTATACGCTGAGGTTTTCACTCAGATTAGCCTCTTCTTGATGTTGTCATGATTAAGGAGAGTTAAGTGGTTAATACCCATTTCTTTTCCCCTCATAAATTTGCCTCATCTTCTCGGCCTCTTCAGGCCTCCCCTCCTTTGTATAGACTACGGCCAGATCCCTATAGGCCCCCCAAAAGTTAGGGTTCAAAGACAAAACTTCCTTTAAAGCTGCCTCCGCCTCTGACCAACGGCCGAGGCCGATCAGGGCGTTAGCCACCTTAAAATGCAACTCGTGATCCCGAGGTTTGAAGCGGAGGGCCTGCTCTAAATATCCAAGGGCTTCTCCACACCGCCCAGACCTCAGGAGGAGAGAACCCAAGGCTTCATTGGGTGCCGGGTTCAACGGCTCCTTCACCCAGACCATTTGAAGCTCGCGGATCGCCCCGGCCGTATCCTCAGTCTCTGCCAGAGCCAGACCCAGGCTGTAGTGGGCCTGAGTAAAGTCCGGGGCCAGGACAACGGCTTGGCGGAAGAGCGTTAGGGCCTCGTCCTTAAGATTCCACGCCCAGAAAACGCTACCCAGCCCCTCATAAGCTCGCGGAGCTTTAGGCTGGTAGAAGAGAGTCGTTGCATACTCCCTTGTTGCGTCCTGAAAGCGGTTATGTTCCAGATGGAGATCGCCCAGACGGTCGTGGGCCAAAGTATTTTCGTTATTCTCTGAAAGCATCGTCCCGAAAAGCCTCTCGCCGGAGCGCCAAATTACATTCCAGGTCCAAATGCGAATAAGAAAAAGCATAGTAAGACCGCAAAGGCCAATGATCACGAGCGAACGCAAAAACTTTGCCTCCTTTAATCGTTCCAATAACTTCGCCAAAAGCCACCCTCCTGCCCAGCAAAAGCCCACGGAAGGAAGATAAAGCCAACGCTCGGCCATCATCGAGCCTGGAATTGGAATAAGATTGGAGACGGGAAGCAGGGCAAAGAGAATCCATCCGATGCTCAGGCTCAGGATCGAAGCTTTCTGCCGTAGAAACACGATTAGAAGAACTCCTCCAATCGAGATGATAATTCCCAGGATAACTTTCCATTCCCAAAGACTTTTCGGGACCGACGTAATGTACCAGGGAGAAAGATGAAGCGGGGAAAAAAGTAAACTAGCATAGTCCCAGACTACGGTAAACATCATCATAAAGTTATACACCGGACTTCCACCCCACCAAGATCGCGGGATCGAGTGCACAACTGACGACCGATAAAAGAGGTAGAACACAGCCAGTGCTACGAAAGGGGAAAAGCGTAGTAAAACACTCTTCCAAGACTTCCTCCAACCCTGGAAGGATGGACTCAGCAAGAAGATGAGGAGACATAGAATGGGAACGACTATCCCGGTCTCCTTGGATAAACAAGCAAGGACAAAGGCCACCAAGCTACCTAAATAAGTCAACCAACCACGGACGCCGGAATGCTGGAGGGAAAACCAAAAAGCCCCAACTGAAAGCAAACAGAAGAAGGTCATCAGGAGCTCGGAGCGTCCCAAAAAGGCTGTAACCGCCTCGCTGTGGACGGGATGCAGAGCAAACAAAAGTCCGGCGATGAGGGCTGCCCCACGGGAGGAAAAAAGCCGATATAGGAGGAGAAAGACGAACAATGAGTTCAGAGTATGGAGCAGAACCTGGGTGAGGTGATAACCGGCAGGGTTGAGACCCCAGAGCCGATAATCCACGGCGAAGGAGAGATTCATTACGGGCCGCTGGGGGATGGTGCTCGCAGAATGGAAGAACTTGCCTAAGGGAGAAAGACTGCGTATCTCGTAATTCCGGACAATGAAATCGAGATCATCCCAGAGAAACGCATTGCCGTAGATGTTGGCATAGGCTATCAGGCAAGCGAGGAAGATCCACAGGCAGGAGGAGAAAAGCCTCTGGTGAGGAATCGAGGCGAGAACTCTCATGGTTGCCTCGATGAGAGCTGTTTTTTCAGAGAGTCGCGTTCGGCTACCAGAAAGCCCAGGGCGGGATTCGAACTCAGGATCCGATCGTAAGCCTCGATGGCCCGGGAAGGGTCTCCTGCAGCGGCATAGACCCTGGCCAGGGCAATCTCAAAGCCCAGCTCCCCTGGCCTCTCCTTCACAGCCATCTCCATCTCTCTTACGGCTTCCGGATAACGCCCTTGCGATCCGTAAAGCATGCCCAAGGCTTGATGGGCCTCAGACAGAGCCGGGTCTACTCTGAGGGCCTGCCGATAGGAAGCCTCGGCTTCCGGAAAATCACCCAAGGAGCGGTATGCGTTCCCCATATTGTGGTAAGCTGGCGCATAGCCGGGATCCACCCAGACCGCCTGCTGGTAGGCCTGGATCCCTTCCGGAAGGCTGCCGTGCTCCACTAATTGAATCCCGTAATTATTATAAAGCTCGGCGCTCTGAACGTGCCTGAGTCCCTCGGCATAAACCGCGAGGGCGCTGTCGGCCCTCCCCACCTGACGGTAAAGCCCTCCCAGGCTCAAATAAGCGGGATAAAAGGTTGAGTCTTTACGAATGGACTCGCTGAAAGCGGCCTGAGCGCTATCCAGTTTTCCCTCCCGGAGACAGACCTCCCCGAGCCAGAGGAAAGGGAAAGGGCTGTCCGATTTCAAAGCGACCGCTTTTCGAAGCTCCCCTTTAGCCTCGGTCATTCTACCCTGGTCCAGCAAGGTTTTCCCCAGATTGGCATGACCCTTGAAGGAATTCGGGAACCGTTCAATAACTCGCCTGAAAAGGGTCTCGTCATCCTGCCAGACGGCATTGGAGTGGACCGTCTGCCAGCCCATCAAAATGGCCACGAAGATTCCGGCGGCGATTCCCCCGAGCCGCCAGCCCGACCCACGGGGCACCACAAGCTTTGTCCAAACCCAGTCCAAGGCCATTCCGCCGAGCAGACAGAAGCCCATGGAAGGGACATAGAGCCAGCGCTCGGCCATCATCGAGCCGGGGATGGGGACGAGGTTGGAAACTGGGACAAGGAACAGAAGCACCCAGCCCAGGCCGAAAGCAAGAGCGGGGCGGCGGCGAACGCTCAAGACCAGAAGCGCCAAGGATCCCAACAGAATCACAAGGCCGAGGAGCACTTTCCAGTTCAACCAAGTGCTGACGACGGGGGTCACATACCAGGGAGACTGCCAGGCCGGAAAGAAAAGCAGACGGGCATACTCCCAGACCACGGTGAGCATCATCAGGAAGGTGTGATAGGGAGTCCCCCCCCACCACTTCAGCGCCGCCACAACCAGCCAGGGATTACGTTGTAAAAGGAAAAGATAGACCGGGATGGCGAGTAAGACCAGGGCCAAGAGAGGCAGCCATCGAATCCAGAGCCTCCTGCCTTCGCTCCGACGAAAACAGAGGTCAAACCAAACGAAAAGACCGAGGGTGGCCAGGCCGCTCTCCTTGCTGGCGATGGCGAGCAAGAAAAAGAGAAGACCGAAGACCAAAGAGA
>Ga0315288_10008607_pt1 | contig 12869 bp, 11 predicted proteins | sample YL17G11_20_MG_FD_203454 | JGI IMG/M metagenome (GOLD analysis project Ga0315288, IMG submission 203454) | Sediment microbial communities from Yellowstone Lake, YNP, Wyoming, USA - YL17G11_20 | ecosystem: Environmental > Aquatic > Freshwater > Lake > Sediment | place: USA: Wyoming | collected...
GGCGGCCGGAAGCTGCGGGAGGTCTTCAATAAGGACATACCGGCTGGTGCGAAAATCGGTGAGAGCTGGGAGCTGGCGGATTTACCCGATGACAAATCCATTATCGCAAACGGCGAGATGGCCGGTCAGACGCTGGCCTCGGCCATCGAGAAATTCCCCAAAGAGATTACGGGGGACAAGCAATTCTCAGGACCATTTCCCCTGCTGATAAAGATTCTGGACGCCGAGGATATTCTAAGCGTGCAGGTTCACCCCGACTCACAAACCTGCCGCCGAATGGGCAAGGGCCGGCCGAAAACCGAATGTTGGTACATAATATCCGCGGCGCCGGGCGCGGTCATTTATAAGGGTCTCAAAAAAGGCGTCAGCAGGCAGGCGTTTGCCGAAGCAATAGAGAAAGGCAGCGTCGATGAGATGCTGGCAAAAGTGCCCGTCGAGGCGGGCCAGTGCCATTTCCTGCCCGCAGGCACTCCTCACAGCATCGGAGCAGGACTTTTGATAGGCGAGATTCAAACGCCTTCGGACACGACTTATCGCGTCTTTGACTTCAACAGGGTGGATGATACCGGCAAGGCCAGAGAGCTGCACATCGAAGAGGCCCTTGAAAGCATTCACTTCGGGGCATCCGCCGACGAGCTTGCGGTGACGACGGTGGGCCGGCTGGTGGACTGCGAGTATTTCAAGGTTGACAAACGTCACCAGGCCAAAAACTGTGAGCTGCTTCTCTCGGCGGGCAAGATGAAGACGCTCATAATCCTCTCCGGTTCCGGCACAATCGAGGATGCCGAACGAAATCCGGTCGAGTTTATCGTGGGTGACACGCTGCTCGTCCCCGCTGCTTACGAAGGAGCAGTACGTTTTAGGGCCGAGACGCATTACCTCGTTGTCACTATTTGAGCGATTGTCGATTCGCAGACGGGAGCCCAAAATTATAAGTGGAGACAGCCAATGATCAAAGCCGGCAGCAGACCTATGACCGACGACAGTATTAGACTCGGCTACATCCTCGTTTTCGCGGCGGCGGCAGTGCTCTATGCAGCAACCTGCGCGCCCGGCCCCCTCTGGCAAGATGGCGGCCTGATTCAATATCGCGTCTGGCATAACGATATCGAGGGAAAGCTCGGCCTTGCGCTGTCACATCCGCTTTTCTACATAATCGCCATTGCCGCCAAACACATACCTCTCGGAGAGTTCGCCTACAGGGTCAACCTGACCACCGCTCTTACCTCCGCCCTCGCCGTGGCGAATCTGTTCCTGCTTCTGGCGTTATGGCTAAGAAGCACCGCCGCCAAGGGGTCTTGGGGCCTGCCCGCAGTCGTCGGAGCCTTATCGCTCGCTCTTTCTCATACCTTTTGGTCGAATGCAGCCGTCCCGGAGACCTACAACCTGAGTATGGCGCTGCTTTTCTTCGAACTGATAATTCTCCTGCGGTACGCCGGAACCGGACGGGTGACGTGGCTGTACGCACTGGCCTTTGTCAACGGCCTTGCGATAGCAAACCACATGCTGGCGTCTATCCCTCTTGCGTGCTACCTTGCCCTTGTCGTGGTCCTGCTGGGCAGAAGGCAAATTGCGGGCAGACACATCCTGGTAATGGCCCTTTTATGGATTATCGGCGCGCTGCCTTACGAGTATCTGATCATAAAGGACATCTTACAGAGGGGCGATGTCTGGTCCACTATGAGTTCGGCAGCTTTCGGCAAGGGCTACAAAGCCCACGTCCTCAATACTTCGCTGTCGGGCAGGATAATCAAAGAGAATCTGATGTGGATGGCTCTGAACTTCCCGACGCCAAACATCCTCCTCGCATTTGTGGGCATATCGGCCTTGCACAGGGCCTCGCCGAAAACGTGGTTCGCAAGGGTTATCCTGGCGCTTCTCTTGCTGTTCCTGCTCTTTGCCTTTCGCTACACCGTCGCTGACCGGTACGTATTCTTCATCCCCTTCTACTGCATTGTTTCAATTCTGATTGCCGTCGGGGCCTGCAGCATGCTGGCCCGCAGGCGCCGAAAGTCGCTGGGCCGCATAATGGTGGCGCTTTGCTTTCTCACTATCCCCGCCTACATAGCCGCCCCGAAAGCCGCCAAGCGGCTGGGAATTGCCAGCGGACGCGACAGAAATATCCCCTATCGGGACGATTACACATATTTCCTCAGGCCCTGGCAGACCGGCTACCGGGGCGCCGAGAGATTTGCAGACGAGGCATTGGACGCCGTCCGGCAGGACGCCATAGTCTATGCCGACAACACGACGGCGCCGCCCCTGCTGTATGCCCAGCAGGTCAACGCGAAGCAGCCCGATGTCAAAATCATATCCCCGATTGGATGCAGCCCCGGTTCTCCGGAATTGAATGAGCAAACCGTTGACGGACTCTTGGCGGAGAAACGCATTTACGTTGTTTCTCCGGTCAAGAACTACTGCCCCGACTTCCTGCTCGAGCGATGCATCTTCGAGCCTGCCGGCCCGATCTACCATGCGCTTCCAAAACGAGCCGAATAAGCACCGACATGCTGCAATCCCACCCGAACAATGTTGTGGCGTGCCCTGTACTACTAACAGGATAATTCTATGAGCAAAGTCGCAATAATCAGAACGACACCTCAGACTGTTCTGCAGGATGTATTCAGGGTAATGGAGCTGGGCGGCGTCCGGGGTGCACTCGATAGCGGCGTAACCACGATTCTAAAGAATAATCTGTCCTGGCACCTGATGTACCCCAGCGCTAATACAACGCCCTGGCAGCTTGAAGGGACAATACTCGGCCTGCACAGGCTCGGTTTCGATGACCTCGTCTGCGTTGAGAATGAAACGGTGGTCACCAGCGCCGAAACCGCAGAGATACTGAATAAACAACGTCCCGTCTGTGAGCACTACGGGGTGCCTATCAAGTACAATTTCAGGCCGGCGGATATGATATGGCAGAGGTACGAGCCAAAGGCACAGATGATTGTCCTCGATAAAATCTTCCCCGGGGGCATCCGCATACCGGATTATTTCCACGGCAAGAACGTCGTCCATCTGCCCACCGTCAAGTGCCACATCTATACCAATATCACGGGCGCTATGAAAAATGCCTTCGGCGGCCTGCTCGACAACAGCCGACATTACTGCCACTCCTCAATCAATGAAGCGCTCGTGGACCTCCTCGCTATTCAAAAGGAAATTCACAAGGGAATCTTCGTCGTAACCGACGGCACAACCGCAGGCAACGGCCCCGGCCCCAGAACAATGACCCCCGTGGCAAAGGACGTCCTCCTGGCCTCGGACGATTGCGTGGCAATCGACGCGGTCTGTGCGAAAATGATGGGCTTCGAGCCTATGGACCATAAGTTCATCCGACTGGCGCACGAGCGCGGGCTTGGAACAGGCAGGATAGGCGAAATTGAAATCGTCGGTGACATCGACCTCGAAAAAGAAAATTGGGGATTTGTCACCGGTGACAACGCCGCTTCCAGCGTGGGAAAGCTGTTCTGGTTCGGCCCGATGCGATGGCTCCAGAAGCTGATGTTTCATACGCCCATCGTATATTCGTTCATTTTTGCATCGGCCATCTACCACGACAAAATATGGTATCCCATCAAAGGCAAAAAGGTCGTCAACGACTGGCTGACCAACAGCCCCTGGGGCCGACTCTTTGCCGACTACCAGCCCGGAAAACTCAATCCCTGACCCCCGGCCTGCCCAATAGCTGATCCCAGATCCCCCCCTTTATTCCCCATTTTCTGCTTGCAATTTTGCAGTCGAAATGCATAATTACAGGAAAGGAGTTGCGTTCTGGCTCGCAGGTATATCACAAAGTCGCTGGAGACGATCCTCAAAAGGGCCGCATCTGAGTTTCCTGCTGTTGCCCTGACCGGCCCCCGGCAGTCCGGCAAGACAACGCTTCTCAAACACCTTTTCAGCGAAGACTGCCGGTATGTCTCTCTCGAACCTCCCGACATCCGGGCGGCGGGAGTGGAAGACCCTCGCAGCTTCCTGGAGATGTACCCCCCGCCGGTCATTTTCGACGAGGTGCAATACGCCCCCGATCTCTTGCCCTATGTGAAGGAACGCATCGACGCCCACAGCGACCGGTCCGGCCAGTACCTGCTCACAGGCTCCCAGAATCTCCTGCTCGTCCAAAGAATCACCGAGTCTCTGACCGGCCGGGCGGCGATCCTGCGCCTGATGCCACTGTCGCGCCGCGAGGCCGAAGAACATCCCCGGGCCGCCCTGAACTAACGGCCCGTTCGGTCCACGCCAAACCCCCCCCATAACTGACCGGTTACGAATTGTTTGAAATTTTTCTTGACATTACGTGTTTAATCTGTTAAGTTTGACCATTGATTGGTTTGGGTTTCTCAGGAGCGAGCTAAAAAGCCGCTTATCAGGGTGCCAAGCGTTTAATGAGGGGTTTTTGGTTTTCAAGTTAGTGCGGTGCATAGTTGCCGTGATTTCAGGAGGAGGAAAAGAATGAGAGACAAAAGTGTACCAATCCGGGTGGTGGTAGTTGTTTTATGTCTGAGTGTTTCGCAGGGGATAGCGGCGGTGATGCACTTTAACGACGGCCAAATTCACGACGTCGACTACGAAATCAACGACTCTGTGTGGGTCGATTATCAGGCTCCGGGGATGAAGACCACGCTCAACCTGCTCGACGATGGATACATACGCGGTGCGATAGCACACGAAGACAGTATCATAAACATCTCCGGCGGAGACGCACTCGGTGCGGAGGCATTCGACAACAGTATCATAAACATCTCCGGCGGGTCGATTGAGGGCGATTTTAATATCTACGACAGCAGCCGGATTACTATGTCCGGCGGGTCGATTGGCTGCTTGTGGGCCTACGGCAGCAATCACATTACTCTCTCCGGCGGGGCGATTATCTGGTTGAATACCCGCAACAGCCAGATAGATATCTCCGGCGGGGCGTTTGGCTGGTTGGATGCCTGGAGCAGCCAGGTAGATATGTCCGGCGGGTCGTTTGACTTGTGTTTGGGTGCCTCCGGCTACAGCCAGGTATCTATTTCCGGCGGGTCGATTGGCTCGTATTTGGGTGTCTCCGGCTACAGCCAGGTATCTATTTCCGGTGGGTCGATTGGCGAGGAATTGCGCGTATTCAACGACGGCGTTTTAATTATAAACGGCCGGGATTTTGCTCTCGATGGCCAGCTATTTGGCTACGGCGAACTTACCAGTACACTTGGCGGTAGCTATGCTGATGAATCCCGGAGACGTCTGACCGGGACGCTAGCCAGCGGCGAATTGCTTGATAATGATTTCCGTATCGGCAATGATGCCAGAATCGTGCTTATCCCCGAGCCTGCCTCCGTGGTGATGCTGGGGTTGGGTGCGGTGGCGCTGGTGCGAAGGAGAAAAAATAAGGAGGGGATGTTGAAAGAGAAATTGCAGAAAGTTTGTTGTCGAAATGGAGGAGAGTAGTTTGTCGCAGACCAAATGCTGACTCGTCATTCTGAACGCAGCGCTGCGTAGTGAAGAATCTCAACTCGCCGAAGGCCAGATGCTTCGCCTTCCGGCTCAGCATGACAACCCGGCAGATCACATGTGACAGACTATAGTTAAATTATGAAAATACTGACTACAGAAAAAGTCGTCTTACTGATAATGTTAGTGGTCTGTCTGGTTGTGGGTGTGGTCAATGCCGACCCTAACATGACAAAGGGACCATATCTGATCTATAATGGTAACAACACTGAGATGGTGGTACTCTGGCAACTGGATGCGAACCTGCCATGCAAGCTGGAATGGGGAACAACTACCAGTTATGGGAATGACGTCAATACCGCTGAAATCAGCAGCGACCACCGGCACAGACATACCATTACCGGCCTGAATACGGCTACCAAATATTATTACAAGGTATGGGAATCGACAGATTATACCGGGCCCAACCATCCCGGTTCTTTTCGGACTGCCCCCGCGCCGGATGCGAAAAATGTCAAATTCTTAGCTTACGGAGATACACGGACTTACCCTGACGACCATAACACCGTGTGTGCCGGTATGGTTACGACTTATACGGACGACCCTGATTTCCAAACGATGCTGTTGCATTGCGGGGACTGGGTCGGTTGGGATAGTAACTATCCCCCAGACCAATGGGGTATGTTTTTTAGCCGTTCACATTCCGGTATAATGGAACTGCAGGCAAATCTACCAATTCAAGGATGCAGAGGAAATCACGAATTTTTACCTTACGGCTGCCCTCCAGTTAACTATAAAAAATTCTATCCATATCCATATCCAGATGATCCACTTCCATCATGTCCACCAGATGACGATGGTGGCTATTACTGGTCGTTTGACTACGGGCCGGCCCATATCGCTGTGGTTGATCAATACTGCAACGACGGCAATTACGCTCCCGGGACAGACCAGTATGAGTGGTTAGTGGATGACCTGAACGATTCTGAGGCCCCGTGGAAGTTTCTATTGTTCCATGAGCCGGGCTGGTCTGCAAAACCTGCCAACACTGCGGATGTCCAGAATTATATCCAACCGTTGTGCGAATACTATGGGGTAGATATGGTTTTGAACGGTCACCATCACATCTACTCCCATTGTGACGTGAATGGGATTAAGCACATAGTCACTGGTGGCGGCGGTGCAGAGTTGCACTGGGTGAACCTCAGCAGAGAGAACGTTGTGGCCGGGAAAGCAGCGTATCATTTCTGCGAAATTGATATTCAGGGCGATGTGCTTTACTTTACTGCTCGAGAACCAGATGGTTTGATTATCGACAAATTTGCCCTTGGTATGCCAGATAGTCCGAAGTTTCGCATAAATGATACTTCAGGCGATCCTGTTGCCTGGTTCGATGGCTCAGGGAATCTTGTGTTAAAAGGCACTTTAGATGCAAATACGACACCTGAGGCGAATAATACGATTGATGAGTTTCGATTCCAGGATCCGAACGGCAATGATCTGGCTATAATCGATGCCAACAGCGGGAATATGTACATCACCGGCTTGCTATATGAAAATCAAGATACGCTGCAACTTGACGGAGATAACCATTTCATTATTAAAGGCAGTAACGATACGGTGGTTGCTTATATCGATGACCCAAATGGCAGCCTGTATCTGAAAGGCAAATTATATGAAAATTCAAATCCGTAGTAAGTGCGTGAAGCGAAATACGAGATACGCTTCATGATTATAATCAATAGTCAATAATCAATAATCAATTGGGGGGATTAAGGGGTCAGGAGCTTTTTTGGTGAGCCCTTTTCTTTCTCTACAGCCAGACTTCGGCGTCGTAGCGGAGCATAATCAGCTTATCTTTGAAGCCGTCGGCTTTGATGCGCGGCTTGCCGCTGGTTAATCAAGCTCTTCCCATTGCTCACGCGAGATTCCTGCCTGGCGCAGAATACGGACCAACAGCTCGCGGCCAATGTCTTTTGCGTGGGGATTCGGTATAGTCAGCGTGACATCGTCCTTAAGCATAAACTGATGTTTGCCGCCCGAATATGGCCCATCAAAACCCATCTTGCGAAGACAGCGGACCAAATTCTTCCGTGAAATGGGGCCAAACGCAGGCATCAGGCCGCGGCCTCCTTCTCCACGGTCAGTTCCACCCCGTCGATCTTGGGTAGCGTCAGGTTCTTGTAGATTCGAAATAGGAGCCAGTCCTCAAGCACCTCTTCCAGTTCGCTTCGGCACTCTTCCAGAGTCGGAGCATTCGCATACACGCCCCGACATTCCACTATCTCTCCGTAATAGCTGCCGTCATCCGCAAGGATTTCGTAGTGCGCGCGACTCATCGCGGCTTCAAGATATTTCGTGAGCATATCCAAATCTCCATTTTCAACCGTTCAACATAGATACTGCTCGGAATCAGTGTGTATTATAGCAAGATGCCTGGCTCCCGTCAAACAGAACCCCCAAACGCGTTAGTGACCAGTAAGGGGTCAAGAGCCTTCGTTGTTCTCGCTTTCGTCCATCCGCGACAGACTTTGTCCAAAGGTCCCTTCTACAGCCAGACTTCGGCGTCGTAGCGGAGCATAATCAGCTTATCTTTGAAGCCGTCAAAATAGATCACCGGCTTCTTGCCGAGCACTTCCTGTAAAATCCACTTTGGGAAGTTCGCCCCCGCCTTGATTGAGAGCGGGACGCCGCCGCCGAATCGCGGATTGATCTCGATGAACTTGACCTTGTCGTCGCCTGTGAGGAACAACTGGATGGTAATGACGCCCGGCCCAGCCCCAATCGCCTCGACCAGCCGAGCGGCCTGGCTCATAATATGGGCATTCTTGACAACCTGCCCCTTACTCACCTCGCCGGTCCGTACCTCAATCCGCCTGCGAGGAACAACGCAACGGACCTTCATATCAAAGTCAACATATACATCGCACGTATGCTCGATGCCTCTGACATATTCCTGGCAGATTACGTTGGGTATCCTCCTCGCATAGAACTGCAGCTCTTCGCGGTTCCGCACAATGGCGTTGCCTCTGCTGGCATATCCGTCCCACGGCTTGAGAAAACGGGGCCAGCCCAACTTCCTCTCGGACAGGGCCGAGCGAACGCTCATAGTCAGGGGAGTATCAAAGCCGTTCTTGACCAGGAAACGATAGGTCTTTCTCTTGTCCTGGCAGACAGCGACAACGCCCGGCCTCGAGACGAGGACACGGCAGCCCAGCGCCGAGAACTTAGGCTCGTTCTGGGCCAGTAGCTTCAGGTCCAAATCAACGGTCGGAACCAGTAACCTTACCCCGTGACGCTCAACAATCGAAAGCAGATGCCTGACATAGCCCGGATGTGTGGTCGGCTTGACCAGAACGCCCGTATCGCACAATTGCAGCGCCGGACTCAGCTGGTCCTTATCCGTTCCGATAAACGAAACGCTCAGCCTCAGTTGCCGCGCAGCCTCACGAAAGCTGTTGAGCAGCGAGACGCGCCTGCCGATGCACGTAAACAAGACGCCAAAACCGTTGGCCCGGCCTGCCGAACGCGACTCCCCATGCCTTGAGTGACGTGCAGCCGATTGCGATTTCGTCATTTTTGCTCCTGTTCCATCTTCGCCACAGAACTACAATAACCTTTAATATAATAATCTGCACGCGGCAAATTGTCAAGGAAAAATAGTCGTCTGTCCGATGGTATTCTTTTGACAATTCGGCCGTCCGGCTCTAAACTATCTTGTTTAGCCCAGCCTCAGTAGGATTTGTGAAAGGTCCTGATGCAGATTCCACTTCTGGATTTGAAGGCGCAGTATAATACGTGCAGGGACCAGATCATGCAGGCGATAGCCGAGGTCTGCGAGAGTCAGGCCTTCGCCCTCGGACCGGCCGTCTCGGCGTTTGAAAAAGAAATTGCCGCCTACTGCGGCTGCAAGCACGCGATAGGCGTTTCAAGCGGAACCGATGCGCTGCTTGTCAGCCTGATGGCGCTGGGTGTCGGGCCGGGCGACGAAGTCATAACCTCCCCCTTTACGTTTTTCGCCACCGCCGGCTGCATCGCCAGACTCGGCGCAAAGCCCGTCTTCGTCGACGTGGACCCCGACTCCTACAATATCGACCCGGCTGCTATCCGGCGGCAGATCAATAAGAGAACAAAGGCTGTTTTGCCGGTGCACTTGTTCGGGCAGATGGCCCAAATGGAGCTTATAATGGAGATAGCCCGACGCCGGAACATAGCGGTCATCGAAGACGCCGCCCAGGCGATAGGCGCCGCCCAGGATGGCGCGAAGGCCGGGGGTTTCGGCGACTACGGATGTTTCTCATTCTATCCGACCAAAAACCTCAGCGCGTTCGGCGATGGCGGCCTGGTAGTCACCAACAGCGATGAAATGGCCGAGATAGTCAGGATTCTGCGAAACCACGGCCAGAAGCCCACGTATTTCTACAAGGTGATCGGCGGCAACTTCCGACTCGACAGCATTCAGGCTGCGGTGCTGAGCGTGAAGCTCAGATACCTCGACCTCTGGAATGAGAAGCGCAGGCGGCACGCCGCCCTATACGACGGAATCCTTGCTGATTCGCCGGTCAAGCCGCCTAAGATCGAGCCAAACAACTTCTCAATTTACCACCAATATACCATCACCGCCCCCGATAGAGACCGGCTGCAGAAATTCCTGGCCGAGAACAACATCAGCTCGGCAATATTCTATCCAAAGCCGCTGCACCTGCAGGACTGCTTTAGAGACCTCGCCTACAAGGAAGGCGACCTGCCCGTAGCCGAGAAGCTCTGCGATGAAGTCCTGTCGCTGCCCATCTACCCCGAACTGACGCCGGAACAGATTGAATACGTCGGCAAAACCATACTCAAGTTTTACGCATCTGATTGACCGATGCAGGAGAGCCGGGTTGCTCAAAACAAGTGACAATCCACCGATAATTCTGCCGGGCGCTGAGTCGATTCGTGATTTCGCCGGGCGGTGGTGGGTCGCCCATACCAAGAGCAGAAACGAAAAGGCTCTGGCCCACGATTTGGTCCACAGAAACATCAGCTACTTTCTGCCGATGACCTGGAAGGTTCGCCGCCAGAGCGGTAGAACCCTCAGGTCGCTTCTGCCGCTCTTTGGCGGCTATCTGTTCTTCTGCGGCGATGAGAGCCAGCGAGTTGAGCTGCTGCGAACAAACCGGGTGGCCGGCCTAATCGAGGTGAACGACCAGCAGACGCTGATCGACGAGCTTGTGCAGATTGAGCGCGCCCTGCGAGCCGGCGCGCCGCTGACGCCGCACAGGTATATCAAGACCGGCCAACGATGCAGGATTATAGCCGGGCCTCTCGCCGACCTGACAGGGATAGTCCTCAAAGTAAGAAATACCACACGCCTGCTCCTGCAGATAGACATGCTCGGCCAGGCCGCCAGTGTCGAGATAGATGTCGATATGATAGAGCTGCTCGATGAACAATAGGAGATTGCAAGATGAAGATCTGTGTTGTTGGAGTTGGTTACGTCGGATTGGTCACCGCAGCCTGCCTGGCTGAAGCCGGCAACAACGTGGTCTGCGTTGATAAGGATGCGGACAGAATCGCCGGCTTGAAAAACGGAATCATACCCATTTACGAACCCGGGCTGGCTGAAATCGTCAGCCACAACCAGCGCCTCAATCGCCTGGACTTCACGACCGACTTGAAATATGGCATAGAGAACTCGCTGGTCATTTTCCTTGCCGTCGGCACCCCCTCAGCCCCGGACGGTTCGCCCGACCTGTCCGCAATCCTCTCGGTCGCGGCCCAGATCGCCGAGAACCTCACCGGCTACCGAATCATCGTAACAAAGAGCACCGTGCCTGTCGGCACGCATCAGCGAATCACAGACATCATAAAATCGAAAACCCGGACGCCCTTTGATTACGTCAGCAACCCCGAGTTCCTCAAGGAAGGCGCCGCTGTTGACGATTTTATGAGTCCCGACAGGATAATCATCGGAACGACCAACCCGGACGTCCGGCAAATAATGAAGCAATTGTACGATCCGTTTATGCGAAAAAGCCGCCGTGTGCTGTGTATGGACCCGGCATCGGCGGAAATGACAAAGTATGCGGCGAATATGATGCTGGCGACAAGAATCTCTTTTATAAACGAAATCGCCGCACTGTGCGAGAGGCTCGGCGCCGACGTCGAGCTGGTCAGACAGGGCCTCGGCAGCGACTCGCGTATCGGCTCGGCCTTTCTATTCCCGGGCGTCGGCTTCGGCGGCAGTTGCCTGCCCAAAGACATCCGCGCAATAATCCACACCGGCTCGCAGCACGCCGTGGAAATGAAGATCGCCAGGTCCGTTCAGTACGTCAATACGGACGCCCAGCAGAGATTCGCAAAGCGCATAACGGATTATTTCGGCGACCGTCGGGCCAAGACGACATTGGCCGTATGGGGATTGGCCTTCAAGGCCAAAACCGATGACGTCAGAGAGTCGCCGGCAGTGTATTGTATCCGCAGGCTCCTCGATTGCGGAATGAAGATCAAGGCTTATGACCCTGAAGCGGCCTCGGCGGCAATGGCGGCCCTCGACGGCAAAATCCAAATCTTCCCCAACGGATACGATGCACTGGACGGCGCCGACGCACTTGTAATCTTCACCGACTGGCAGGAATTCCGCAATCCCGACTTCGAGGCCATCGCAGCAAGGCTCAGAAAACCTGTCATTTTCGACGGCAGGAATCTGTATGACCCGGAGTTTGTCAAGAAGGCAGGTATCGAATATCACAGTGTCGGAAGATGAGCCTGCCCGCCGCAGGCACGACACCCGCCGGAGATGTTATTATGAACGTATTGATAACAGGCGCCGCAGGGTTCATCGGCTCGCATCTGGCTGAGCGGCTTCTCGCCGACGGGGACTCCGTAGTAGCACTTGACAACTTCGACGAATTCTATGACCCTCGGATCAAACGCAGAAATATCAGCCGTTGCCTGGAGAACAACAAATTCCACCTCATCGAGGCGGATATTCGCAACGCCGACGCTATGGAAAAGGTCGTCGCTGACGGTATCGAAATAATTGTGCATCTGGCCGCCAAGGCCGGCGTCCGCCCGTCAATTGCCCAGCCCCTGCTTTACGCCGACGTAAACGTCAATGGCACAATGGTCCTGCTTGAGGCCGCCGCAAAGCACAACATCAAGAAATTCATTTTCGCATCGAGCTCGAGCGTCTATGGCAACAACAAGAAAGTCCCCTTCTCGGAGGATGACAACGTCGATTTCCCCATCTCCCCTTATGCCGCCACCAAGAAGGCCGGCGAGCTCATCTGCCACACATACCATCACCTGCACGCCATCGACATAACCTGCCTGCGCTTCTTCACCGTCTATGGCCCCCGCCAGAGGCCCGACCTGGCCATTCATAAATTCGCCTGCCTCATCGAACGTGGCAAGCCAATTCCCGTCTTCGGCGACGGCACAATGATGCGCGACTT
>Ga0315288_10008608_pt1 | contig 12868 bp, 20 predicted proteins | sample YL17G11_20_MG_FD_203454 | JGI IMG/M metagenome (GOLD analysis project Ga0315288, IMG submission 203454) | Sediment microbial communities from Yellowstone Lake, YNP, Wyoming, USA - YL17G11_20 | ecosystem: Environmental > Aquatic > Freshwater > Lake > Sediment | place: USA: Wyoming | collected...
ACCTGTGGAAATAACAGTCGGTTCATTATGGCAAGTCGTTAATATAACGCGCGGCGTCGTGAGGCTTAATCCCGGTCTACAAAAATGGTCTCATGATGATTATTACTTGGGACTTATCAAGCCATCTGAGTATTTCTTGATAGTGAAGTCACATTCATTGAATGTGACTTCACATTCAATTAGTTGGAGATATGTTGTACTTACCACAGACAAGCAGATATGTGAAGTAAGCGCGGACGCCATCGAAAAATGTGCTGTCAAACTATGTAATTCCTAGTCAATGCATGTTAGTATAGAACCATGAAGAAGAACAAAAAGACGATCACTGTCGCTAGCGACCGTCCCATTGCATTGCCAGAATTCAAGGTGATACCAATGTCATCTGTTGAGTTGGACGAAGACATCGACTTGCCCAGCGAAACGACAACTCCTGCGGCATTTCGCAAGATGTTTGAAGACCGCAAGCCAATTGTTAAGCCTGATATCTCTCGTCTATTGGAAGCACTCGACAGTGCAGGCTTGCCACTTTTCAAAGCAGGCGACAATATCGTCATTGAACGGTATTCTATCGAACTTGAAGACAGACCGTATATAGACACTCGCACACTGCGTGTTGTTTCTGTTGATGCTGACACGGGTTTGATTCGTCTTTATGATGAATCGCTTGGTCAGCATGCGCTGTCTGATTGGAAAAATGGACCCAAAATGGGAATCACATTTAAGCTGTCTGCAGGAACTGCCGTGAATACAAAGAAAAAGCGTGGTCGGCCACGAAAGAATCCCGCGATCGAACCAGCCAATGCAGTCACTGTCAAGAAGGTACCAGGCAAGCGCGGGCGGCCAAAGGGAAGCAAAAACCGATCGGGTGAAGTGGTAGCTGCTGAAAAGATTGCAAAGATGGCAAAAATCATCAAGAAAGCGCGCCGATAATGTCACATGATGCTGAAGAGCTTTTTGCAGAAATGTTCAGAGGATTCACGCTTGTTGGACTACTAGTGATAGTTCCTATCATTATGATCTTTGCATTAATTGATGCAGAAGAAGTTAACTTCAACAAGGGATCATGTCAGGCATCATGCAAAACACATGGCACTATGAAGGAAATCACTTCATTGCCAACATGCATATGCATTGACGGTTCTGCACATGTAATTCGCAGACTGTAAGATGCATATCGAGAAGGGCAGTGTTTGGTCTTGTAGATATAATCAAATTCCATATACTGACGAGCCTGAGGATTTACTTAAATCCAGGTGCAGACTGAAACTTTATGAGAACATAATCGTAATCAATTTTAAGCGTGTAAGAAGCATGCTTCATGCTAAAGTCATTCGGACAAATGGCATGATTTCATGGATTCATTTTGACGATTTTGTAGCAGGCAAACTCATTAAAATTCTATAGATACATCATTACATGTCTAACAAAGCTTGGAAAAAGTTGCCCGGTTGGTTTCCTCTGCCTGGCAGTCTTATGCAGAATCTTGTTACTCACAAGACATTTGTTGTAATTGACTTGATAAGTCCGCTGATTTTAACACAACAGTCGCGGCGCGCCGGCATAAATTTTAATGATTCGACATGGAAGATAAGAATCACAGATGAAGATGATCAGTCACAACATCATGTGATGTACCTAACACGTTATATTCGAGACGGCTGGAGAATCATTTCATGTCCGCCGGCAAGAAAATGACAACTTTTCCTAAAATCGGCAGTCTTGTCATTGTTAGTGACAGAGCTGCCAGATATCCAACGAAGTTTGCTATGTTACTGTACAAAAACTTCGAGTCGACTAAAGAGACGCAGAACGGTCTCGACAGAGCTAATCAAGTAGAAGACTGTGAGTGGCTGTCATTAAATACTTTCATTGTTATCATGTCTGATGTCATTGACGATCAATGGATTAAAATAATGACAAACGGCACAATAGGTTGGATTCATGCTCGCCACTTTGAAAGCATGCTTTTACAGCAATTGGCTTAAAAGAAGAAAGAAACAGCTACAATGACGAATTTAACAATCAGAGAACTATTTCTCGAAGAAGAACTGCGGCGCGCCGATGAAGAAAATGCCATTCTCAAACGAACACTAGACAGTTTTCTTCCAGGCGATACTTCTGCAAGTCAAGATGCAATTGAGAATGATGACAAGCTTCGAGATATCATTGCCAATCTCGAAGCCATTGTTCGAGTACTTCTTAAAGAAGTACGTTCAATTGTTAGTGAATTGCATGCGTTTCGCACGTGAACAAAGACCAGCACAGATTAATCAAAAGAATTCTCATGAATGTTAATGAATTAGAATATTCAAGAGATTCTCTGCTTTAACCTTGTCATGACAAAACATGCTCGTTTGAATATCTGTGCATGCTGAACTCAATTCATAATATATTGCCTGGCACTCTGTTTCTTATAAATGCGAGCGGCTCGGTCGCGTGGCTCCGGGATGAAACGAACACGATGTTCTTATCAGGAGTATATCTTCCAGCCGGAAGTTTTGCTGCATTTTTATATTATGATCGAGCCTACGGATGCACATTTCTCACTTCGCTTGGAACATTCAGATTGTTCTTTAGTGACTTGATCAGGGTTGAATAGCCGACATGAAATTACAGCATGAGCCCGGTACACTATATGTTGTTGATCGCGCTATCGCGCTATTGTATGTTCATATTGAAACAGAATTAGATAAACCGGGCTATTATGCGCACCGTGTGCTCAAAAAAGGAATCATTGTTGCATTTCTTGGAATGAAACCTACAGAAACAGGTGATAAATTTGATGTAGGTATCTTCATGACTTCAAGTGGAATATTTAGAATATTCCTTCAAGATTTGAAATTGTGTACTTGACATGAAAAAACAGGAGGCACGTGTCGGCGATCTTGTCATGCCGAATCTTAAAACGGGTTCATCATATGCACGTCCCGCGTCTAATTTCGTTCTCATTGAAGGTGAACTTGATATTAACGGAAAAACAACGCCGCTTATCAAGTGGTTTGTATCGCCTGCTATAGTCATTAAAGTTGTTGAAGTTCGATCATCAATTGACAGTTACAGTTTGAGCAAACTGACAAGCTGGTTGACAATCTTGGTTCCATCGGGCAAATTGGGTTCATGTTTTGATTATGAAGTTTACGTCGTTTGATAAATTGGCACGACACATGATATATTTTCATTTTACGAAAGACTAAAACAATGACAGTGTATCTCACCTCAGATGAGCACCTAGACCACAGCAACATTATCAAATATTGCAATCGGCCGTTCAAAGACATCAATCACATGCGTGAAGAGATGATCAATCGACACAATGATCGTGTCACACAAGATGATGATGTTTGGCACTTGGGTGATTTTTGTCTTAACAAAGTCAATATTGAGCATATTCTAAAGCGTCTAAATGGACGTCACAAGTTGATTTGTGGAAATCATGACAAGTGTCATCCGTGTCATAAAAGCGGACACAAGCTTATTCAATATTATCTAGATGCAGGATTCGTGTCAGTTGACAGAGAGATCATGTTGCAAATTGAAGGTCTTGGTAACGTGAAGCTAAGCCACATGCCGTATGCAAATGATTCTCATCATGACGCGCGGTACATTGAATGGAGACCGAAGGTAACTGAAGAAGACCTGCTACTTCATGGCCACGTCCATGAGAAATGGAAAATCAGAGGTAAGGCAATAAATGTAGGTGTTGACGTTTGGGACTTCAGGCCCGTGAGCATTCAAGAGATCATCGATACACTTTTATTAGATGCTGCAGTGTTAAATACAAACAATGCATGATATATTGAGTCTCATGAAGAACACGATTCTGTTGATCCTTGCAGCTGCACACATCATTGCGTGTGTTTCAGATGCAAATAAGCCACCACAACGTATCACTGCTGATGCAGGTCAAGAAACGGGAACTGTGATACAGTCTGTTGCCATTCCTGGTTGTTCTATGCCGCGTCCGGTGCGCATGTCATGTAGCAATGAGCCAAGCACATGTGCTCCTTGTGAACAAGAAGACTACATTTGCGATGACATGTATGACGCAGGACTAAACAACTAAGCGATCAATTCATTTCGGTGGTATATCCTAAGCGGCAACGGGAGATGACTGTAAATCATTCGGGTAATTCCTTCGTGGGTTCGAGTCCCTCTACCACCACAATGTCAATACAAAAACATAAAGGAGCAATCTATCAAAAAGTAGAAGCTAGCGTTCTTGTCGATCTGATAATTAGTGAACTCACGAATGGTGAAGTATCTGATGAGATCTATGCAAAAATTGCTACACTGTTGGTAGGATATCCTGTTAAACTTGAGCCTGATGGACAATTTGAAATTCAATGGGGAAAACGGTAAAATTTGCAGGACTATCCTAATGGTAAGGAAACGCGTTTCCAGCGCGTCGCGAAAGCATTGTCAGTTCGAATCTGACGTCCTGCTCTGTAGAGCGCTGAAATGTCAGAATTTTACACGAAACATTGTATGAATAACGAAAGATTACTCAAGGCAAAAATAGACAATTTTACGTAACTCTTCTGCCAGGATCCCTTAGTGGTCGATAGGACCCGCTTTGTAAGCGGACAGCGAAAGCTCACGTGGGTTCAAATCCCACTCCTGGCTCCAATAAAATGTTCAATAACTTCTGCTTTGTATTCCCGATCGCTGTTTTTGCAGCAATCTACTTTGTCTGTCACATACGTCATAAATCATGAACTTCTGCTTTGTATTCCCGATCGCTGTTTTTGCAGCAATCTACTTTGTCACATACGTCATAGATCATGATTGATTACATAATTTTTGAGATCACTGGAATTCTTTTTATTCTCTATGTTTACCGTCTCAACGTCAAACATTAAGTGCTCATGAGTAACACGTTACAAATCAGTCTATGACTAATCAAATTATCAAGGCACCTCTAGGCATTACACTTAGTGCATTTTGGGAAATTGGCTCGACGGGCATGCCAACCTGGGCAAAACAGACACTATCTTATTACGATCTCAAGCTTAATGATATTGTAACGTTTACATCAACTGCCCGTGGCAACGGAATGACGCTGTATCGAATCGACAAGGATAGTCCGCCTAGGCTAGACGCAACATACGGCACATATAAAACTCAAATTCCGTTGTATCGTAGGAATCGAAAGGCTAACAACCCTAATGTTAAGACTGAGTATACTGAAGGTTGGTGTTATCCTGGTAAATCTACAAGAATACCAAATATTCGATTGCATGGCTGCATTGAACTTAAGCCAGTCTTTCAGCTATTGCCTGGTTCCAGAGTGAAGAAACACACTGTGCCATATTCTTCAATTCGTAATAGCATAAAGAAAATTGATATTCTCGAGCTAGCGAGATCATTTTCTGATTTTCAAAGCTTCATCCAGGGAGAGGCGAAACGGCTATCTGGCGAATCTGCCTAGACAGTAAATCATCTCTTTATTTGCGGCGTCGGCAAGATGTTGAAGTCTTTGCTGAAGTAATCAGGAAACAAATGTGGCTTCTCCGCAATTGGCGGAACTGGGCCGTAACAATCTTCTGGTGTTTCGACTGGATCCATTAGATGTGGTGATACATCTAATGGATCCATGCTGTCACGCATTGAAATTCGTCCAATCTGTTCTCTGTCTGCCATACTAGGTGCCATCGGATTATTGACGACGGGCCGGGGAGGCATTGTCGTTCCGCCTCCTGCTTCTGACAAAGCACCTCTAATAATTGATCTAAGGTGTCCTAATTTAATTTTCATTGTTATAATTATGGTAACTTATGAGAATTCGTTCATTGCATGATATCGTTTTTGGTACGCTCAAAGAGGCTACAAATGATGAGGCTGCAAATGATAACGATATGCGCGGCCTCGCATTTAATGAATTCTTGCTTGAGTTCCTCGAGATTGCTAAGCCACTACATGGCTCGTTCTTCGGAGACGGATTGGTCTTTAATCGAATGTTTTTCGATGCGCAACATAAACACTCGAACATTTATGCAAATGCATTTAACATAGATCAAAGAATTATTGAGCTATTGGTTGGCAACAAGCTAAGCACGAAGAACCCATTTTTGCCAGACGACTTAAAAAGACGTTTATATCAAATATTCAGGCAGCTAAAGATAGGTGAAAATCGTGTTGATGAATGGCTGAAGGCGTTTAGTGACACGATCAAGCTCTGGGATGCAGGCCTTTCTTTTAGTATCGATAAATTGAAGAACGTAAAGCCTGAAGTTCCCGAGGATCAGATAGATGCTGCAGGAATGGGTCGTTATGCATTTGCTCCTAGGAGACGCAAGCATGTTCCTTCAGAGCCTAATACAGAACTAGAAAACAACATGTTTGTTTCTCTTTCTGATCATGTCGATACTAACAAGCCCATGTCAGATACTAAAATTGATGCAGCTGGTTTTAAAAATATGTTAAAGCATGGCTGGTATGACAGTGTAATCAATGAACCACAGACAGAATACGTCTTTCGCGGAATGGCTTTAAGTCGTAATGAGTTAATTGGTCTGGGCGTGACAATAAATCAGCTAAATGATAAAAATAACAAGGCAGCACTTGTCAAGGCAACATATAAGCCATTAACAACAGGCCAATCATCATCTTGGTCTGATACAATGTCTTCTGCGAGGAAGTTTGCGCAAGAAAGAGGCGCCGGTAAACCATACTTAGTTATTGCTGTTGCAAAGATTGCAGATAATCATAATTCATTCATGTCTGGCGAGAATGGTTTTTATAATATCACTGGTTTAGAGGAATTCTCTTTTGAAAAAGAAGTAATCGGTCTGGGCAACATCAAAGTAAGCAAAATCTATTGGCAATATATCAACGTTAATGATAAAGATCATGACATTAATTTCTCGGGAAAAACTGACGAAAAATGACAAATCCTGCCGACATGTCATATGATGAGCTTGATATACTCGTTAACTTTATTTTGGGTGTGCAATTCACGCTGCAGCCGCTTGGCAATCCTAGCGATTCTGAACTTATACGCGTGATCAATCTAAATAAAGTACAATCCAAGTTGATTAACAAAAGTGTTTTGAAATGGATAATTAGCGATCTACCAAAGAGCAAGCAAAAACTTGCTGATCTCGTTAAAAAAAATGTTGCACTACGTGAAATCGTGCAAGGCTACTTGGATAGTTTACCCTCAGAGTCAGATAACTTTTTTGCTGGCTTAGAAAGTGCTGTGAAGAAGGTAGTCAAATCGCAAAACTCTGCGGCAATAAAAGACATGGAGCCTGAGGTTCCTGGATCTGATCTTACAAAGGCTCCACTGGGATCATTTGCTTTTGCACCTGCACGTGGCGGCAAGGTTCCTAGAGAATCAAACACAGAGATCGAACAGGATCTTTACGACGAACTAATAAAACACGTCGTTAGTAATAATCCAATGTCTGTCGAAGTTGCAAAGAAGTTTCGTTACATTCTCTCCAAAGGATGGTACAAGTCGGTGATTACTGAACCGACTGGGAAATACATCTATAGAGGAATGTATTTATCTGATGATACATTGTCTAATTTTGGCATCGATGTTCACAAGAAAAATCACAATTCACAGATAGCTGGTGGAGAAGATGACATCAAGCTAACATATACTCCGACAAATGGATCATCATCGAGTTGGTCAACGAATGCTGAGGTTGCTCGCAGCTTTTCATCTTCAACGCCTGGTGCAATGAACTCAGTTGTTATTGTCGCCAGACTTGCTGATAATCAGAACATGTTCCTATCTGGGGAGTCGGGTTTCTATAAATTGGCAGATGCAGATGGGTTAGCCTTTGAAAAAGAATCGATTGCTTTGGGTGCTGTGAAAGTTTGCAGGATTTGCTGGCAAAAACAAACTAAGGCTGACATGTTGCTCGCACCAGAAATCATGCATAAAATGAAATACAGCTTATTGAGAAGCCTTATCAAAGAAATCGCTTTAAATGAGATCGATCTTGAAGACGTGGGCGACGTCTGTTCAACAGCAGGTTCGACTCATGACATGCAAACATGCAAGATTGGCAAGGACAAGTACTTCCTCAAGTTCTCTCGTGTCGACTTGTTTGATGACGTCGACCCGTCCCTGCAAATATTGGTTGAATATCTAGCGTATAGAATCTATGCTTTATTCTCTGGAATAAACGTGCCTCATCCTGAGCTGGTCTATGATGCTTCCCATGAAAGAGTCGGCCTTGCGACAACTCCCGCAAAAGGAAAACCTGCACTTGTGACAGGTATCGATCCCAAATATCTTGCGAAGATGCTATCACAAGGTGTATATGTCGATATCTTTCTTGGTAACTGGGACGTCATTGGAACTGGCGCAGGAAACGTCTTTGTTGATGCGGGAACTGCAACTAGAATCGATCCTGGCGGATCACTTACGTTCAGAGCACAAGGCGGTCGTAAGGGTGCAGCTTTTGGTCCGAAAGCAAAAGAGCTTGAGACAATGCTTAAACCGGGAAGCGGTTCTGGCGATGTGTTTAGACATGCTGATATGAAGATCGCAGCACGTGAATTTATGTCAGTTCCATGGTCAACGATAGCATCTGAGATTGATGCAGTCAAGTCTGATGTCGAAGAACAGCTGAAAAGTCACGGCATGAAATTGCTGCTCAAGCAGTGGATTTCAGATGCAAATGAAGTAAAGCGCAACTTGGCAAAGCGTCACAAAGATGTAACAGCACATGCCAAGTTGATCATGACATCTAAGTGATCAGTTGATGATATTACCGTTCGAATTCGAACTTGTATGAACGATTACCTGTTCGTCTTGATCACTTGTAGGTAATTTCAATTCAAAATGCATAGGTTCCTTCTTGAACAAATTTGTCAATTGAGTTAATGCTGTGCTAACTAATATCATAAACATTAGTCCTTCAAAAAATGCGAGATAAGGATAAGTCATTGCCCATTCTTTCATGATAAAATTCTCCTTATAGTCTTCGACTCACACGGCCATGACTTAAATCGTAAGGACTAACCTCAACCAGAACAGTATCACCAGGCAAAACATAAATGTGATTCTGTCTCATCTTTCCAGACAGTGTCGCAAGTATCTTATTGCCTCCTTCGACGGTTATCCTAAACCATGCACTCGGCAGCGCCTCGTCGACGATTCCCTTCATTTCAATTTTGTCATCCCTTTCCTGGATGACGTTTTTCGACACGTGTTGCAAATTGACCGCTTTCTTGTTCTTTTTCATACTTTGTTTCTTCAGAATCATCCCCTAATCCCGGGGGTGGGAAATTTGTGCCGCTGCCTGTTGCTCCGGCGCCGTTTGATCGTCGGATCATTTTATCAACTTCCTCAGCTACTATCTTTCTCAATTCACTGAGTCGAATTTTCATCATCATAACTATTACCAACGATCAATGATTGTCCTTCAATGAATGATTCACTTTGATCGATCACAAGTTTCGAATCGATTATAAAAAATCCGCTAGTATCAACAAATGATAACTCTATGCATTTGCCCAGATCTCTTGGCTTCGCATATGTTGGTATTAAGTTACCGTTCGGTTTAAGTATTCTTACATCGCCTAGACCGGTGATGATAATCAATGATGAATCTTCTGGGTCAATTCCACATGCAATAATCAGCTTCATTGCATCTATGCTATTTGTGATAATATCAATCTCGTCCTGACTAAGTGCTAGCACATGCTCAGGCAGTGTTATCTCTGTATTATTCACGATTCATCACAATAATACCATATGAATGATTGCTTGTTCATATATTTAGTCAAACGTATTTGGCTTCAAGGGGTGTGACATAGCATGATTATTCTCTTTATTTCTATTGCAGCTACGCTGTTGTTCTTCACTGTCGTTATTATTTCGATCATAAAGTTTACAAATATCATTAATGATTTTGATAGTCAGCTCATAGTCGACATTAAACAAGGACACTGTATTCACTGTGACAAAGACACACTTCGCTGTATAGAAAAGTCTAGTTATTTAAGTCATTATCGTTGTACTTCTTGTAGTTGGTCAACATCTGTTCATCTAAAGTCACTTAACTACTAATCACAAGCATAATTACAACATGCTCATTGGATCGTTTGTAATATTTGACTGGTGGTCTTCATATAAAGCTGCGAGTGTCAATCTAAATGATGATGGGCAAAACAGCTGGCATGATGTTGACCCTGGAGATTCTGGCATTATCATTGAGATGCTTGATGATGAGCACGTGTCTGTTTTGTTTTCAGGCACTGACAAGCTGCTTAAAATTCATACATCGATGCTATTAATCGTTGATTAGCGTGATTGTTTTAATCGTAGATCGCATTCAAGATATGGACCAGTGAGACCTTCATTTGAAAAATGAACATAAAATGTCGGTTGATAGCAATTGACAATATGTGCAGTATGAATTGAATTCGAAAGTTGTGAATTCTTATTTATCACAATGCCAAGCTTGTCGTCTCTAGAAGACATGAATCTTTCTACAAGATCGCCTATGTTGATATGCATTCTTTTTCCCACTGATCGCTTATATTAACAAGTGCACTTTCAAGATGTTCCTGTGTTTTGATTGAATTTTTCATCGACCAAAGAACTGTGCATGTATCATTGTTTTCAGAACGATTCACAATTACTCCTAATAGACGTGAATTCATTCCCCATCTTTCTCGAGTTTCAACAAGCGTTCCGATTCGCACATAATAGCTATTATGAATCTTCAACTATGACTGCGTTTAAAGACAAGAATGTGATTGCAACAGAAGCTGCATTCTTCAATGCAGTTCGTGTAACAAGCGCTGGATCAATAATGCCAGATGCAACCATATCAACGAATTCTCCTGTTGCTGCATTGTAGCCAATATCAACTTTGCTGACAGATTTGTGTCGAGGTAAATCAGCGATTACAATGTCATTGCCTGTTGCTATACTAAGACAAATATCTGCTTCGCTTGTGTTAGTATGAGTTATGGATGTCTTATATCGAAGTAGATCAGCGATTACTACATCAGGGCTCTGTCCTGCATTTTCAATGATTTTCCTGAGCGGTGCGATGCATGCTGACAATACGACAGATTCACCAGGCGTATTTGATACTTTTGTCTTGATATGTCTCCATGCATTGAACAAGGCCATACCGCCGCCAGGGACGATGCCACCTTCAACTGCAGCTCGTGTTGCGTGAAGTGCATCTTCAATTCGATACTTTCGTTCGATCATTTCTAGCTCTGTTGTGCCACCAACTTTAATAACAGCGACACCAGAAGCTAGCTTTGCAATTCGTGTTCTAATTTTTACTAGTTCATCTGAAGATAACGTGATGTCCTGCATCTGTGCCTTCAAATCAGATATGTGAGAATCTACTGCAGAATTTGAAGTACCAGAAGATACTAGCGTCGTTGTCTTGGCATCAACAACGACTTTTTTAAGTGTGCCAAGATCTGTCAGCGTAACTGCCGACAATTTCATTCCAGTAGATGAAGACACGATCTTGCTACCAGTTATCACTGATATGTCATGCAACAACTCATTTTTGTGCTGACCATAGCCTGGTGATTTGATCGCGACAACGGGTAGATTTCCATTCACTCTATTGACAACGAGGCCTTGCAATGCTTCGCCTTCAATCTCTTCTGCAATGATGAGCAGTGGCACTCTCGCGGCCATTGTCTTCTCCAAAATTGGAATGAGATCTTTCATCATTGCTAGCTTATGATCGATGAGTAACACTCTAACGTCATTGTAATAAGCATGCATTTTTTCAGAGTTGTTAACAAAGTAAGGCGACAAATAACCTCTGTCGAATTGCATGCCGTCGACTACTTCAAGTGTTGTCGAAGTTCCCTTAGCATCCTCTACAGATATAATCCCATCATGCCCAACTTTTTCCATTGCTTCTGCTATGATTTCGCCAATTCTTCTATCACCATTTGCAGATATTGTTGCAATTTGTGTAATTTCTTCTGTTGTAGTTAACTTTTTCGCTGAAGCTGCAATGAAGTCAACAACTTCATTTATCGTGCTATCAATCGATTCACAAAGATCTTTTGAAGAATATCCTGCAGTCAATAGCTTCAATCCTTCTTGAACCATTGCTGCTGTGAGAACAGTTGCAGTCGTTGTTCCATCACCTGCTGTTTCATTCGTCTGAGATGCTGCTGTCTTGATAAGCTGTGCACCCATACGCTCTAAAGGATCCTTTAAATTAACAGACTTGCTCACTGTGACGCCATCTTTTGTGATGATAGGTGAATCACCTTCTTGCTGAACAAGAACTGTCCTGCCACGTGGACCCAATGTTACAGATACTGAATCTGCTACAATTTTTAATCCATTAAATAGAGCATTTCGAGCGTCATGACCAAAGATAACACGAGTATGCTTACCTGACATACAGATATCATAGAATATTTCTGTAAAGTGTTCAACGATTTATTGAGATTCTCGAGTTACGTTGATCCACACTGGTTTGCCAGAACGCCATGAAATTGCCACTTTGCATGTTTTGTAGCCGTCTAGTATCGCACATAAAGTCATCTTTTGATGAGGATCACTGACAGTTTCAATGAATTTTTGCAAACGATGCTCTGTGTAATCAATCAATTGACAAGAACCAACAACTTGCAATTTATAGAGTTGAAATTCAGTAGATGATGTACCGAGCGATCTTATAGCGTGCTGAGGATTTCTAGTTGCCATTGATGTGTCCAGTATCATGATGTGTCTATTATATCTATGGTCACATTTGAAGAGTTTTAAAATACCTTCATGGCTTGGATGATAGTTATCTCTAAGAATTAAGACACAGTAATGGCAACATCATATTATCGGAATAAACCTAGTGATACGTCGAGCATCTGTGTTCAAACGAATACAGCCAGGTCGACAGGAATTTTAGCA